>Ga0209555_10001860_pt1 | contig 15581 bp, 10 predicted proteins | sample SaaInl85LU_5_DNA_FD_184643 | JGI IMG/M metagenome (GOLD analysis project Ga0209555, IMG submission 184643) | Marine microbial communities from expanding oxygen minimum zones in the Saanich Inlet - ESP_85LU_5_DNA (SPAdes) (version 2) | ecosystem: Environmental > Aquatic > Marine > Intertidal... | reverse complement strand
GTTTTCGTTGCACTACCTAGCCATTTCATTTTTTTTCATGGTCCTGTGGAACCCATTGGTGCTTTTTTCCTTAGGCTTTGTGATGAGCTACGCTGCAGTCGCTAGCATCCTTCTAGGAATGCCCCTTGTGGAATCGTTGGGGGTTCCCAAAAACAAGTACGTCAAAAAAATCTGGCAGCTTTTGGGCATCAGCCTTTTGGCGCAATTGGGAGTATTAGGGCCCTCCTTATTTTCATTCCACCAATTTCCCTTACTATTTCTAGTAACCAATCTTTTAATTATTCCCTGGATAGGCATACTTCTTGGCTTAGGGATATTTACTGGAATCTGGTGGGCATTTGCTAAGCCACCAGACCTATTGGTATGGCTCTTGAACAAGGGTTTTTCAATCTTAAACAATACGGTGGAATGGATTGGCGCTCAAGAACAGTGGATACTCAAAAGCATTTACTTCCCGAGTAGTTACCTTTGGGCAATGCTACTTTTAATGGCAGGGTTTCTAATATGGCAGCACCAAAAACACCACAAACCCAAAAGCATACAGTACTTTTTTTGCGCTATAATGATTTTTCAAAGCATTGTACTGGGCCAAAAAATATACGACCATAAGACCAATGAGCACTACATAATAAAATCCTATGGACAGCTGTCACTGCTTTCTATAACACCTAAAACCATCCATTACTTTAGTGAAAAACCCTTAGACAAAAACACCTTAAACAGCTTTAAAAACAATTACGGTATTCATGAAATAATCCATAAAGAATGGGCAAACAATTATCAATTGGAGGAATTTAAAATTGTATTTCCAAAAACAACGAACCACATTAAGGGACCTATCAGTCATATTATTATTGACTCTAGCACCAAAGCATTCCCCTCGCATTTTAAACCAGAGCAGCTTAAAAATACCCACCTCATTACAAGCGGGTTTTACCCTACCAAAGAGATGAATGCTTGGGAAAAATGGGCACAAAAAAATGGGCGCCTTATCTGGAAGATAGACACCCAAGGTTTTTATAGTTTCAAAAAAGACCCAGCACCTTAAAATTACCTGGGCCACAAATAGGCCTTAATAAATCTTAGTGTACGTTACCCATCAGTCTCTTAATAAAGGGCGATGCGATTAAAACCAGCACCCCTGCTCCAATTGAATACATGGCAATTAATTCAAATCCGTCGGTATAGACCGTCAGTGTTTCCAAACCGCCCACATTGGCATTATCACTCTCTACCGCCAATTCCTTGCTAATAAATCCTACCACTTGAAAGGCATAGGCAGAAGACAAGAACCAGATTCCCATCATAAATGCCACAATTCTTTTGGGCGAAAGATCCGTGATTTTTGAAAGACCCACAGGAGACATAAACAACTCTCCAATAGACAACATAAAATACATCACCAATAAATAGCTAAAAGGGACCATGCCGTTTTCATCTGCTTGAAGCCCACTAATAGATAAAATATAAAAACTCAAACCTGCAAAAAGCAAGCCTAAACCAAATTTATAAGGCGTTCTTGGGTTTCTTTTTGTTTTAGCCAAATAAGCCCACATGAGTGAAATTGGAATGGCCAGAATAATAATAAACATGGAGTTTAAGGAATTGGTCTGGGCCGCATCCATCAGGCTTAAATTCACATTTCTGGCAGCAAACAAAGTAATAACACTTCCTGAAAGTTCGTGAAAACCCCAAAAAATAGTCATAAAAAAAGTAATCAAAATAGCCACAATTAATTTTTTGCGCTCTTCTATGGTGGCGTCTATTAAAACTTTAGCTAAATAAAAGAGAATCACTGCGCCAATGGCTTTAAAAATAATATTAACTAAGTTCTGGTCTCCTAAGAAGGTTTCTCCGTTCATAAATGGACCGTATGAAGACAATAAAAATGCAATCAATGGCGCCGTTAGAAAAGCGAGAATAGGGATCATTTTTCCTTGAGAAACCCCTAGTAAAGGTTTGTCAATGGCTTCTTGAGAAGGGGGCAATCCCTCTGATCCAAAAACCTGTCTTTTAATCCCGTTCCAAAAGAATACCAGTCCTAATAACATACCAAATCCTGCCAATCCAAAACCGTAATGCCAACCGTAAGTAGCCGCCAACCAGCCACAAAGAAGCGGAGCGACCCAGCCACCAATATTAATTCCCATATAAAAAATGGTGAATCCAGAGTCTTTTCTCACATCGCCGTCCTTATAGAGGGAGCCCACAAAAGTGGAAATATTGGGCTTAAAAAAACCATTCCCTACTACAATAAGACCCAAGGCCAAATAAAAGGCATAGGTATTGTCTACAGCCAACACAAAATGTCCCAGAGACATGAGAATACCGCCAAGAAAAATGGACCTTCTAAGACCCAGTGTAGTGTCTGAAATCTTACCACCAATCACGGTAGAAGCATACACCAGTGAACCGTAAGAAGCATATACAGCCGCAGCAGCTACATCCCTTGTGCTTAGGGCTTCAAATATTTTATTCACCATATAAAGGGTCAATAAAGCGCGCATTCCGTAGAAACTAAAACGCTCCCATAACTCGGCAAAAAATAGATAAAAAAGTCCCTGAGGGTGTCCTAAAATATCTTTAGGTGTTTGGGTAGGTGTAGTCATATAAGTTGTTTGTGTATTAAAGGTTGTTTAAAATAAAATGGGTCATTTTAGTATAGAGTTGCTCCCTAGTTTTGCCACCGTAAATACCGTGGTTTTTGTCAGGATATAAAGCCCAGTCAAATTGCTTATTGGCCTGAACCAAAGCCTCCACCATTCTCATGGTGTTTTGAAAATGCACATTGTCGTCTGCAGAGCCGTGAACTAATAACAACTTGCCTTTTAATTGCTCCGCGTAATTAAGGGGAGAATTTAAATCGTATCCTTCCGGATTTTCCTGAGGCGTTCTCATGAATCGCTCCGTATAAATAGTGTCGTAAAACCTCCATGAGGTTACAGGTGCTACAGAAATGGCCGTTTCAAAAACGTCATTCCCTTTTAAAATACAATGCATGGCCATGTCTCCTCCAAAGCTCCAACCCCAAATTCCGGTACGATTTTCATCTATATAAGGAAGGGAAGACAATTTTTCTGCTGCGGCAATCTGGTCATCACTCTCGTATCGCACCAATTGTAAGTAAGTAGATTTTTTAAAATCTCTGCCCTTAAATCCTGTACCTCTCCCGTCTACGCAGGCAATAATATACCCCTTAGACTGCAATAATTGGTACCAGTAATCATTACCACTCATCCAGGTATTGGATACCGACTGTGATCCAGGCCCACTGTATTGAAACATTAAAAGCGGATACTTTTTAGCTGGATCAAAATCTGCCGGCTTAATCATCCACATATTCAGGTCATTTCCATTCACGGAAATAGTAGAAAACTCTTTTGGGCTTATATTATAGCTATCTAACTTGTCTAAAAGACTCGAATTGTCCACAATAGTCTTAAGCATTAAAGACTTTGTTTGATTGGCATCTCGCAGCTTTTTGTTAGACACCGTAGTATTTAAGCTATAAGAAGGGGGGGTGTTGGCATTGGAGTGCGCATTAATAAAATAGGTGAAGTCTGCAGAAAAACTGGCCCTATTTACACCATCTTGCTCCGTCAAACGTCTGACATTTTTACCGTTAATTCCCACCGAATAGACATCTCTATTGATAGAACCCATTGCGGTAGACTGAAAAAATATTTTTTTGCGCTTTTGATCGTAACCATAATATGCCGTTACCTCCCAATCACCTGAGGTAAGTTGTCTTTTTTCTTTACCGTTTTTATCGTGTAAGTAAAGGTGGTTGTAACCGCCTTTCTCAGAGGTCCAAATAAAACTGTCGTCTAAGAGAAAGGTCAGGTTGTCATTCACATCTACATAGGCAGCATCTACTTCTTTATGCAGTACAGTGAGCGCCTCCGAAACTTTGTTATACTGGTATAAAATAAGTTCATTTTGGTGCCTGTTAAAGGTTTGGAAAGCCAACTCGTCTGGGTTGTTTTTCCATATAATACGTGGAATATAATAAGCCTCTACGGGGATTTTAGATGTTTTTGCGCCCTCTAGCTCATAGAGGTGTAAGCTCACTATTGCGTTGTTTTCTCCCGCCTTAGGGTATTTAAATGTTTGCAATGTAGGGTATAAGTCTGCTCCATAAATAGGCATAGAATACTCAGGCACCGCTGTTTCGTCAAATCTTAAAAAAGCCAAATGTGTTCCTTCAGGGCTCCACTCAAAAGCGCGAACAAAACCAAATTCTTCCTCGTAAACCCAATCCGTTATACCATTGATAATACGGTTCTTTTCACCGTCAAAAGTGAGCTGTTTGGTTTGCTGGGTCTTGAGGTCAAAAACATAGAGGTTGTTTTCGTATCCATAGGCTACAAGGGTACCGTCTGGAGACAAACTAGGCTCTTGCACTGGAGCGTCGGCAATTTTAATCAAAGCCTTTGTAGCAAAATCATACAGATAATAAGTGCCCAGTGCGGACCTTCTGTAAATGGGTTTTAAATCTGTAGCCAAAAGCACTTTTGATTCATCTGCACTAAAGGCGTAAGAACTCATATAAGCAATGTCTTCCAAATCTTCTGTAGACAACAAAGTAGCCGTTTTTTCTAAGGTTTCGTAGTCGTATAAATCTATGGTTTGCACCTTAGAAGCCCTGTCGTAATTGAGTAAAGTGTACTGTGTCCCGTTATTTCTAGACCGGAGCACATCCATTCCTTCCGTTCTAAAGGTTCCGTCGTAAATAGCCGCCACACTAACTTCTTTATCTTGGGCTAAAGCAGCATTCAAGGCCATAAGGCCGATGCCTAAAAGTAAAAATATTTTTTTCATACGAATGGTTTCATCACAAGGCAAGCCCCTGTATTTTCTGGTAAAAGCTCCTAAAAATAACATTTTAATACGAGAATCTTTAAAGAAACTACAAATAGGTCATAAAATGGGATTTAACTATCTTAGCAGGACAAAAAAAAATCTATGTCTACCCCCATTCAAGGATTCTCAAAACTTTCTAAAGAAGAAAAAATAGACTGGGTATCTCAAACGTTTACCCAAGGGGATCCTGAAACAAAATCCCTACTCACCCAATACTGGCATGAGGACAAGACCTTGCAAAAATTACATGATGAATTTATTGAAAACACCCTCAGTAATTTTTATGTGCCCCTTGGAATTGCGCCAAATTTTTTAATCAACAACAAGCTTTATGCCATTCCAATGGCTATTGAAGAAAGTTCCGTTGTGGCTGCAGCGAGTAAAGCAGCGAAGTTTTGGGGAACGCGAGGCGGATTTAAAACCGAAGTACTGGGCACTGAAAAAATAGGCCAAGTACATTTTTTCTTTCAAGGTGATCCCAAAAAATTAAAGGCCTTTTTCACCCATATAAAACCCATTTTATTGGCAGACTGCGCCCCACTCACTGCTAATATGGAAAAGCGTGGCGGTGGGATTAGCGACCTGATGTTGAGAGACAAAACTTCAGATTTGGCCCATTATTTTCAAATACATGCTGTGTTCCAAACGGCAGATGCTATGGGCGCCAACTTCATTAACTCTTGTTTGGAGCAATTTGCCACAAGCTTAAAAAGAGAAGCACAGCAATACCATGGATTTTCTGCAGAAGAACAATCTATAGAAGTAGTCATGAGCATTCTTTCTAATTATGTACCCAACTGCACCGTGAGGGCTACTGTATCTTGTCCTGTAGCAGATTTAGAAGGCATTGATGGGGCATCCGGTGTTATTTTTGCTCAGAAAATGGTGCAAGCGGTTGCTATTGCAAAAGCAGAACCACATAGGGCTGTCACACACAACAAAGGCATTATGAATGGCGTAGACGCTGTGGTATTAGCAACGGGGAATGATTTTAGGGCTATTGAAGCTGGTGTTCACGCCTATGCCGCTAAAGATGGCAGCTATTCAAGCCTTACCCATGCTAGTATAGAAAATGGTGTTTTTTGCTTTTGGATAGAACTGCCTTTGGCGCTAGGAACCGTTGGAGGACTCACCAATTTACACCCTTTAGTGAAATGGTCTATGGCTGTCTTACAAAAACCTTCTGCTAAGCAACTTATGGAAATTGTTGCTGTAGCTGGACTCGCTCAAAATTTCGCAGCCTTGCATTCTTTAGTGACCAGTGGAATTCAAAAAGGCCATATGAAAATGCACCTTTTAAATATCTTAAACCAATTAGGGGCAACAGAAGCTGAAAAAGTAGAATTGGTGGCCTATTATAAAGACCAAACCGCAACACACAGTCATGTAGTCAGTAGCTTTAAAACCTTGAGAAAAAATGGATCGCTATGAATCTAATTCCTGAGACAGGCAGAAGAAATAGATTGGCCAACAGGTTCTACAGCCACGGAAAACTATTGCTCACCAGTGAGTATTTGGTACTAGATGGTGCAGAGGCTATTGCTATTCCTTGCCGCTTTGGTCAAGACCTTGAATTCGAATCCACCCAAACAGGCTGTGTACAATGGAAAGCCTACTCAAAGGACCAGAGCATTTGGGGAGATTTCAATTTTTCTCTAGATCTTTTAGACCAACCCAAAGAAGAGAACAGCAATAGCGAACTTGAATTTTTAATTCAATTGCTACAAACCGCCAGAAAACTAAACCCCACATTTTTAAAAAACAGCCCTGGTATTTCCGTAAGTACCCACTTAGAATTTCCGAGAGATTGGGGACTGGGAAGTTCTTCTACACTCATTCATAATGTGGCGCTCTGGGCTGAAGTAAACCCCTATGAATTGTTGTCGCTAACCATGGGTGGTTCAGGCTATGATATTGCATGTGCTGGTGCAACACATCCCATATCTTTTGTCATTAATCCTGGAAAAACACCCTTAAAAATAGCGCCAATCACTTTAGGGAAAGCAATACAAGAACAATCTGTATTTGTACACTTAAACAGCAAGCAAGACAGTAGAGAAGCTATAAGTGCTTATTTAAAACAAAAGGAGTTAGCAAACTTCTCCCTGAAAAATAGTCTCAAAGAAATCAATGAATTAAGCGTTCAATTGGCCAGAGCTAAAAACGCAAAACAGCTCGAAAATTACATCAGGCTTCACGAGTCTTTTATTGGAAATATCATTCAACAAACCCCGGTCAAGGAGCGGCTGTTTAAAGACTTTAAAGGCGCTGTAAAAAGCCTTGGAGGTTGGGGAGGCGATTTTATTATGGCAGTCTCAGAGACGTTGTCGTCTGCTGAAATAAAAGAGTATTTTTTAGAAAAAGGATACCCAACCAGCTTTTATTATACTGAAATGATAGGTTAATTCGCAGCAATAATCTCATAAAAAAAAGCGGCCTTTAGGCCGCTTTTTTTTATCAATTTGTGTGCTTTCTACTAATAGAAAACTGCCCTGTTGTCTTCAATAGTGGCTGTTTCTTTTAAGGCATTATAACTACTAAAAAATATACTGTTTTGGGTTCCTGCCTTAAGCGCTTCTGCGTAAGTAGCATAGCTATCTAACGCAACGGCTTCTTGTTTTTTATTGAGCTGTACCAAGAATACACCTGTCTCCCCTACTAGCAAAGATGAGGTGGCTCCTTCAGTTAAATTAAAGGCCTTACCTACCACATAAGCTTCTCTACCTGCACCAGGAATAATCGGGCTCTTCACGCTTAATGCAGAAGCTGTTTCTACTGATTGTCCTGAAGCGGCTGCAAAAGACTCAAGTGTATTGCCTCCTTTATTCTTAAGAATCCAAGCGGCTTTCTTTTCCTTTCTCAAGATTGGAAGCGCTGTAGCAGAAGCATCTGCAACAGTCATGGTTCCTGAACGGTATCTGGCTGTAAGTTGCACAATGGCATAACCATTGTTTACATTAAATCTTTTAATAGCACCTAAATCTGTGTCTTCGTTAAAGGCCCATTGAACTACCCCTCTTTGTGCAGCAAGACCAGGAAGATTTTCATCCATAGCCAATAACTTATTGACACTTCTTACGTCAAAGTTACCTTCTTTGGCAATACCTACATATTCTTTAGGGTTTTCAGTAACCTCCATTTCAAACTTGGTCGCTTGAGTGAAAATGGTATTGATTGTTTGCTCAGAAGGAGCAATATCTCTACTCAGCGTAGCAATTTGGAAAATATCCTGTTTGTCGTCTACCCTAACAATATGGAAACCAAATTCTGTTTCAACCAATCCAATAGCGTCTACGCTATTAGAAAACACAAAATCATTGAATTTTGGTGTCATTTGTCCTTCTTGGAAAAAGCCTAAATCTCCACCTCTTGAAGCTGTAGGTCCATCTGAATTATCTCTGGCCAATTCAGCAAAAACAGTAGTTGATTTTTTAGCTTCTATAAGCAATCTGTTGGCCTCTTTTCTTGCTTCCTCTTTTGTTCTTGTTACAGTTGGGCTTACACGCTCAGCTCCAACAAAAGAAATTAAAATATGAGATGCTTTTACGGTACCATTATTTTTTTTAGCGACTAGCTTAGATACATTGTAAGCATTATTTTCTTTGTAAGGCCCAAAAGTTTGTCCTGGATTTAAACTGATAATTGAGTCTTTAAAAGTGCTCACAATTTCATTCTTAGCTCTAAAAATAGTATCGTAAGTAGTGTCTGAGTTACGTTCTAAAAACGCCGCTAAATCTGTTGTGTTTAGAAAACCAGCTACTTTCTCAGTAGTTCCTGTGTTTTCATTGTACTCCTCTGTGTCTGAAAGCAAACCAACTACAGCGTCTTTTACGGCCTGTTCGTCTTCTTTAGATGCTTTCTCCTCAAAGTAAACCAAACGAATATCTCTTGCTGGCTCCTGCTTGAATAAAGCTGGATTTTTACTGATGTAAGATTCAATCTCTCCAGCAGTTACTGTGATGGTTGTATCTGGCACAGCAGAGAAAGGCATTCTCACATAAGAGATGTCTACCTTGTCATTCGCTAATTTATAGTCAAATTTACCCTCTTCCAAGGTAGTTCCAACGCCTGCCTTAACTAGGTTAAAATACATTTGTTCTTTAGCAGACTGCATAATGGCTAATTCGTCTTGCAACCAAAGAGAATATCTGTAAGGGTTATTGGCTTTCCAATCTGCAACTGCAGCAATGAACAAAGATTCACTAAAAATACCGTTCTCATCTTGAAACTCTGGTTGGTTTGAATAAGATGGTGTATTCTTTATAAAATTCATGATCTGATCTCCTTCTACTGAGATACCCAAATCTTCAATTTCTTGATTTAACAAACTTGTTCTCAAGGATGAATTCCAAACTTGGTTCACCAATTGAACAGTGGTTGCTTGGCTTCCCGCCCTTTGGGCAGCAACTTCTAACTTTTGACGAAATTCATCTATAGAAATCTCTTCTCCATTGACACTTCCAATGGCTGATCCTCCCATAGGAGATCCGCTTCCGCTATTGGTAAATACTCCTGAAATTACAAAAGCAAATAACGCCAATCCAATGATAAGGATTAACACCGTGGTTCTCTGTCTTATTTTTTCTAATACTGCCATTTTCTAAATATCTTTTAATCAGTTGGCGAAAATACCATTTTCTTTTTAAATTTTATTCGCTTCTTCTAATTTTTAAACTTTTATAAAGTGCTTTATTCCTTTTCAAGCACCTCTAATGAGACCAAATCTATTTTATTACCTGAAACCTCCAAAATAGTAAAACAATAAAAGCCAATAATAATACTTTCATTTAAGGTAGGAATCTCGCCTGTCACATGAACAATTAACCCACCCAAAGTACCGTATTCGTCTCGCTCTTCAAGATCTAAATGATAGGTTTCATTGAGATAATCCACTTCTAGTCTTGCAGAGAATTTATAGGTGTTTTCAGACAATTGTTCTTCAATTAAGTCTGTGCTGTCATGCTCGTCTTCTATTTCTCCAAACAATTCCTCTACAATGTCCTCTACGGTAACCATCCCTGAAGTTCCTCCGTACTCATCCAATACAATGGCTATGCTCTTTCTCTTCTTGGTCAGTACATTCAATATATCATTAATTAACATGGTCTCTGGCACATACTCAATAGGCAAAAGCATGCTCTTAATCGTTTGGGGCTTTTTAAAAAGCTCATAGGAATGAACGTAGCCAATAATATTGTCTATGGTATCTTTGTACACCAACAATTTTGAAAATCCTGTCTCTGTAAAAATCTTCACTAAATTCTTTGGACTTTCATGTATTTCCACTGCGCACAAATCTGTCCTTGGCACCATTACATCTCTAGCTTTTACTGCAGAGAATTCTAACGCATTTTGAAATATTTGAATTTCCGAATCTACCTCGTCCTCGGTCGCAACTGCCTCCATTTGCTCCGTAATATAGTCGCCAATTTCCAATTTACTAAAGGCCAATGGAACTGAATCTCCAGAAGTTTTAAAAATCACCCTTAAAATCAAATCTGAAATAAAGATCACAAAATTAGATACCTGTGAAAAAATAAAATAAAACACATAGGCTGGAAATGCTAGGGCCTTAATCAAAGTATTGGCATAAATCTGAAACAGTACTTTAGGCAAAAATTCTGCCGTGAGTAAAATAACTAGCGTAGAAATTACCGTTTGTGTAAGTAAACTAAAGTCTGTAAAAAATAAACTTAATGCTGGAGATGTTAAAGGTGCCCATTTTTCAAATAGTCCCATGAGTAAGTCTCCCATGAATAAACCGTATATAACCAAGGCTACATTATTACCAATCAACATGGTAGCGATGAATTTCGAAGGTCTTTTGGTTAACCTAGTCAGGATTTTAGACAGAAACCCCTCTTGTTTTTTTTCTATCTCAATATGAATTTTATTCGCTGAAATAAAAGCAATCTCCATCCCAGAAAAAAAGGCGGAAAAGAAGAGAGATACTATAATAATTATGACGTCTGAGTCCACTATTTTTTATTTTCGTTTTGTCTTTTTTCAAATTTCAACCTGTAATTTCTTCTAAAGAAGAACATCCCAATTGAAACAGCACCAAAGAGCAAGAAAATACCTATTTCCTCTAATGAACTTCCCCAAAGCTTGATCACTTTAACTAGGGAGAAAACAGCCACTATTAAATATAAGTACTCGGTATATTTTAAAATTCTAATCATCGCTTTCTGTATCTTTAATGGTCATATACCCAAAAGTTTTGTGGGCATTTAAAAAACTAAAATCTCTATTAAAGTCCATACCTTTTCCATCCATAATGGTTTGGTTTTCTGGATTGGTATAGGTGAATTTTTCTTCGGTAAAAATCCATTCTCCTATTTGATCATAGTATAATTGTGGGGTTTCCAACTGCTTCCCGTCATGTGTAGTAATGACCACATTACCCCTCAAATCTATTACATTTGTAGCAGAATAAATAATCCCATAATCGGATTTAACCACGCTTTTCTTGCCTTCTGAATCAAACACCTCCAAAACGAGTCCATCTGGAAAAGTCCTGTATGGGAATGCCAAATGTTGGTAATCCATACTTTTTGAACTCCTCAAAATAGCAATAAGCCTGGCATCTTTTTTTAATGCCCCGCCCATGGCCACTTCCATCGGTATTTCAGAAAACACAGCTGTTTCAGTATAATACAATATAAAATTTTCCGCTACCCCCTGAGGAGACACCTTTGGGTCTTCAAAAACAACTGTCCCTTCATTTGAATTACAACTAAAAAAAAGTATTGCCGTTACAAATGTAATGGCAATACTTTTTAAATATTTAATGGTTTTTATGTGTTTCATTTATAGGTTTGGCACCGCAACGCTACCACCTACCCAGCAGTTAAAAGTAACTGTTTTTCCCGCCAAACCTGAAGAGAAAATATCTGTTTTAGATGGCGCTAATGCCATATAACGTTCAATCGTTTGATTTGCCCTACTTCTTAAAGATAAGTCTACACGAGCTGCTTTTTTAGCCACTTCAGCTGCCTTCCAATAAATAGCTCTTTTCTCAAAAGTAGTGCTCCCACATTCGTTAGCAGATTCTGCGTACAATCCAGCAATGAGTAAATAAGCTTTTCCCATTGAAGGATTATTGTCTATAGATTTCTGAGCGTAGTTTCTAGCCAAACTTTTATTGCCCTTCTTATAAATTGTGGCTATTTTATAAAGTATGTTGGCTTTCTTTTTAGTGTCAGACTCTAAACTTACTGCCTTATTAAAGTCTGCTACAGCTCCTTGGCTATTTCTTGCATTCATTTTAAGTAAGCCTAAATAAAAATACGTATCTGAAGTTGGATCTAAAGCGTTTTGGGCTTCAACTAATTTAACAAATAATGGGTCTTCAGTACACTCTTTGCTGTACATTCTACCTACAGCAGATTTAACCCATTTTACATCAGTTTTCTTTTCTTCAAAATTCTTCTCGTAAAGCGGAATTAAGTTTTCACAGTTGGCTAAATTTCCAAGCTTGGTGTCTATACTTTCATTAATCTTTACAAAAGTTTCTGATTTACTCTCTGCAATCGATAATTGTCTTTTTTCTCTAGAAGATATATTACCAGCATCTTCTTTGGCCTGTAATTTGTTTACCATTTGATTAAGAGACTCTACTTCTTCTTCTATTTTAGAACCTACCTGATCATATGTCTCAAACACAGCGTCTAAATCTTTTATACCCGCAGCATTCAAATCTACTAAGTATGAAAAATACACATAAAGTGCTTTCGCATTAGTAAAATGAATACGGTCTTGGTTAAATGCCTGGTCTAAAATCGAGAAAATTTCTTCTGTAGTGGCAATCTTCTCGTCATTTTTTAACATGGCTTGGTCAATAAGCATGTCTGCCAAAGCCTCTCTTTCAGGGAAGATTTCTCTGTATTTTGGATACAAAGCAAGTAACTGATCTACAAAAGCTTTCTTTTCATCTCCTGCGCTATTTTGAATTTTATACTTTAAAATTCGTTCCCCGTACACAAAGTTAGCAGGATTTAATTCTGGACACGCCTCGTATACTATCTTCCATGGCTCATAGGCTGAATCGTAATTTTTCACTTTTACAAATTCTGAGTAGATAGATAAATTGGTTGCACAGTCTTGCGCCTGTAATTTAAAAACGCCAACGAAACCAATTAGGGCTATGGTCAATATGTGCAGTTTCTTTTTCATGGTGGTGTTATGTATTGTGGTTAATTATAAAAATAAGGGCTAAAAATAATTAATTTATTTTTCTTTTCAAGAACCATCTGTCATTTAATGAGAGTCCAACGCGAAGGCTCAAGTAATTTTCTTTAATCAAACCGGCCTTTGAGGTACCTAAAGCACCCATTTCAATCCCGATGTTCAAATTAGAAAAAGTGCCTCCCATTGGTAAACCTACTCCAATATTTGTGCCAAAATCCTTAATAGCCTGATTGTTTACCTGCATCCCTGTATTGACCAATCTAATTCCAAAGCGATAAGTCGCTCTCTTAAAAAATGAAGCAAATGGAGCGTAATCAGGCACATAATAACCGCCCACCCTAAGGGTAGATGCATCAGAATATGCCACATTTGATTGGCTTAGAAAAGTACTGCTAAAACTACCCATCTCCTGAATGGTATAAGAAGCCCCTAATAGCCATTTTTTGTCTGCTCCTATCCCAAGACCTAAAGTTGTAACAGAAGGAATTTTAACGGTATTGTTTTTTAAATTGGAGGCCTCCAGGTCTAAGTCAGAGACTTCTAATTCTGACCCATTAACCAATGAGAGCGAACCTACTTGTTGCGTATTACTCGCTTTCAAGTCCAACCCTGTTGTATGAACAAAAGAAGTGTACAAAGTCAGTTTATCTGTAATATTTGGCGTGTAATTGGCCGCCATCTGAAAATTAAAACCATTCATTCTTGAAGTTCTTCGGTCTATGGTTCCAAACAATACAGAACTCAAAGACTGTACCCTTTCTTTATTTACAGTCCCAAAATTAGCAAAAGCAGAAGCCCCTACCGTAAAGTTTTTTATTGGCGCAGCACCTAATGAGAAATATATTTTACTGAGCCCTCCGTCTCCTGAGAAAACATTTGTAATGGTTTCACCATTGGCATTTTCTGCGCTAGAATTTAAAATATACCCCATAGAGGTAACTGGTGTAATACCAAAACCAATACCAATGTTTTCCGCTATGGGCATAGCTACAGACAAATAATCAATAGCTGTTAAGGCAGTGCTTTTTTCTTGGGTATCTGAAGTCAAGGCCATTCTTCGGTGAGAGACACCCACAGTATAAGTGGTGAGCTTCAAGAGACCATAAGAAGCTGGGTTCTGAAGGTTTACATGAATGGAATCCCCATAGATACTTAACCCCCCCATGGCATTGTTCTCCACCGTATTCGCAGGATTAAAAGTGCCCAAACCAAAATATGAATAGGGAGAAACCGTGCCGTCTTGGGCGTTAGTTTTTATAAATAGACAAATAACAAGGGTGAAGAATAACTTTTTAAACATCTAAAGCGTGTTATAATCAAGCAATTGGCATAAGCCTTGTACCAGAAAATTAGAATGGGCAAATATGGTATTTTTTAGTCGTTTAGACAAGAATTGTGCGTCTCCACCTGTTAAAATAAGTGTTAAATCTTTATGTGTACTCCCAAAACTGCTTTGCCAACCTTCTATTTCAAAGACCAATCCATTGACAGCTCCAGCTAAAATGCTGTTCTGAGTATTTGTGCCTAGGGCAATAAACGCCTCATTTAAAGTAACAAATGGCAATTTGTTTGTATAATCATGCATGGCTTTAAAACGCATTTGTAACCCTGGGGAAATTGCGCCACCCCGGTAGATTCCATCTGATGAAATAAAATCATAGGTCACACAACTGCCCGCGTCTACCACCAAACAGTTTTTTCCTGGGTATTTGAACGAAGCTGCAGCTACCAGACCAATTCGGTCTGCCCCTAGAGTTTCTGGGGTCTCATATTTGTTTTCAAATGGTAGCTTCATTTCACTATTCACCTCCAAAAGAATTGTTTTTTCCTTCAAAAAAAGACGAGTTTTCGGATCAACAACGACTACAGAGCACAAAATAGCCTGTTTTATACCTGGAAAATCAAAAAACAAACCAACAAGTGTTGTGTACATGTCTTTGTGCTCAAATTGAGCTCTAAACACCTCATCTTCTTGCCTGTAGACCACCAACTTACCAAAGGTATTACCTATGTCTAGCACTAGTTTCATGCTACAAAGATGTGAAATCTAAAAAAACAATTGCCTTTTTTTCTCTTTTTGTTTGTATATCCTAAATTAGAAATTATATTTGCATCCGCTTAATAGCATGGTGCCTTAGCTCAGTTGGTAGAGCAATGGACTGAAAATCCATGTGTCCCTGGTTCGATTCCTGGAGGCACCACTTAAAGCACAAAAACCCACTCCTAGGAGTGGGTTTTTTTATGCCTATAAGTGTCAAAAGCTTGCTTTTGTAAGCGAAGAGGGATAAAAAAACATACGCTTGCGAAGCAAGTGGTTTTTGTATTTTCAACAGAGGGGCCAAAGGAACAGCGAAGCCTGTAAAGGCGAAGCTATCTCCTGGTAGGGAGAGAAGCGTAAGCTATCTCCTGGTAGGGAGAGAGGCGAAGCTATTTTTAAAGTACCTATGCAACATAAACACCTTTATTCAATTTAATCTGAATTAAAAAACAATAACTTTAACAGATGAAAAACTATCTTTTATTGCTTT
>Ga0209555_10001854_pt1 | contig 15614 bp, 11 predicted proteins | sample SaaInl85LU_5_DNA_FD_184643 | JGI IMG/M metagenome (GOLD analysis project Ga0209555, IMG submission 184643) | Marine microbial communities from expanding oxygen minimum zones in the Saanich Inlet - ESP_85LU_5_DNA (SPAdes) (version 2) | ecosystem: Environmental > Aquatic > Marine > Intertidal... | reverse complement strand
AACATTGAACATGATGTATAAACAGGGGCGCGCAGAATGTGGCGTGTGTGGGTGGTTGTGTGGTGGTGCCTGTGGCGGGTTCAGCGCGGGCCCTCGGGGCCTGTTGAGTATTGTGTCATTTTGCAGTTTGCTATTTGCGGTTTGGTTTGTTAGTTGTCTTTTTACAACGGAATTCGGCTATAAAGTTGCTCTGCAATGACGTATTCTTTAATTGATAGAATTGTGCTGTGCACACTTTTACCAATTAGTCTTTTTTCAATAGAATACGGCTATAAAGTTGCTCTGCAATGACGTAGTTTTTAATTGTTAGAATTGTGAAAATAAACTAACTGTCCATGGACACTGGCATTTGTGTCGTGATGACTGAGGAGGATGCAGTGTGTCTGATCAAATTTCTCATAATTGTGCTGTACACACTTTTACTAATTAGTACATTGTCCGGCAGTCGTTCATCGTCTGAACTGTTTCTTGTCTGATTTGCTGTTTAGTTGCGCCTAGTTATCATAGTTGAACAACTCTTTCACTTTCAATTCATCCACTCGTTTTTATCGTCTCAGCATGAGTTTTTATGTTGCTCTATTCCATGATGGTGGCGGCATGAGGTAGTTCACCTCTGTATACAGTATTGAGCCTGGTACCATTGTTTTCGTGCTGTCTGTCCCAGTTTGTCCCATCATTGTAGCATAATTGGTTCTATGTTTCCCCATATCTTTTATGTAGTCTGTTATCATGGATTCTATTGTGTCATTCTCTTGTTCTGTTTCTGCACTTCCCATGAATCTATCTACTGCTAGTTTCGCTCTCTCTATGCTTCCTTCGCTCAGTTGCAGCAGTCTAGTTGCTATTCCATTTCCCTTGGGGGTGTTTTGCAGTTTTAGTTGTTGACGTAAATTTTCGACATCGTTCTTTACCGCACTGTTTGACAGCTTAGTTGGTCGTTCCATCGTTATCATTGAGAGTATCGTAGTGAGATATATACTTGCGCCAAATATGGTTGTCATCAGTGGTTTCCTTTGCTTGGAGTGTATTTGTGGCTATTTTCTCGTAATTACATATTTTCTTGTGTTCGTCGCCGAACTGATACACATGACCACAGATTCTTTTCTATTACACATGACTATTCAAAAATCGACAGCTTTCAGCTCTCTAGTTATCTCCCTTTGTTTTGTTGATGCTTCATCATTTCGATGGTGTATATTAGATCGAGGGACGTTCGTTCATCTCGCATCGCTGTGAATCGCCCTATACCAAGGACTAAGGTCATGTCCCTGTTTGACAATTACAGTGCATCATTTTGTGAGTTGCATGCTTGCAGTAGTAGCTCTTGTATATCGGTGGATGTGTTGGACGAATCCATCGTCTCCCAGTTGTTCGGTTCCGATCATCGCTCTCTTTCATCGTTTCGGCGTGTAGGCGGCGTTTTGCTTCAATCGTCTTTGGCTGCTAAGCTGTTGAGTAAATGTCATGTTCTGTTCGACTTATCAATATGGTATTTTTGGGATTTGGTTGTGATGAAATCAGGGTGGTCGTTATTGGATGTCACAGAGCTCAACGCTTGTTTCGGCTGCGCCGACGTTCTGTATTTGGGTTTAGTTCGTTTTCTTCCATCCCAGCTGTGCATCCAACGTTGTGTTTCAAGCCATTCTCCCTGCACCTCTTTGATGTGTACTATTCGCTGCGAAAGACTTTTCTCCGTCGATGTTGCTTATGGATTGTGCTCCGACATCAGCTTGTTGCTTTCACAGAAAGCTCTTGACATTAAATCCGTCGCAGGGTCAGACCAATTCACTACTAGGGAACTGGGTCAACTCAAATACCAATTAGAACTCCTGGATCGTATGATTGAATGCAGACGACCCATATCAGAGACGATTATGTTTTGCATGGATATCAACGCCCTTTTGGTGTCCAAGCGTGGTTTGTTGGTCCGCGATTTTGACGTGTTCAATTTGTCTCATATGTCAGACTTACTTGCTGACGAAGTCTTCAACGTCGTTCTTCTCAAGCTTTATTCTTTGAAGTTCGAGCAGTTATCTGCTGATGTTGTCGTGGACTAGTCTGATGCATTGTGTACCAACTTCTATAATTGTGCATTGCATAGTTTTACAAATTGGGCGAAGTTCTTTTGTTATGGTTATTAGTTTCGTTACTTTTTATGGCTGTCAAATTGTCTCGTGTTTCAGCAATCCTTTTCGTCGTTCTAGCCTGTTGTTCGTCGTCTGTCAAGCTTTCGTTGTCTCTCCTTGTTCTGCTCCCCATTCTCCTGTTGTCAGCTATTCCTTTGGCACCATCCAGTAGTACTTTGTGTTCTTGATTGTGCACTTACTGTTGTCCTCTGTTGGTTCTCCGTAGATGTAGATTGTGTTGTGAGGATTGTCATCTCCTTCACTCACCTTGTACTCTTTAGTCACCAACTTTCCTTCTCTTCTTGTCATAAAGACGATTGACTTGCCCATTTCGTCCACGATCTGCTTAATAGCTGGCTTCAAAGCTTTTTCAAACAAGACCTTCTCCCAATTCGTAGCTTTCTCTTCTTCCTCCACTTTCAACTTAAATTTCTTCATTGAGTGCTGCTGCCCGTGCTTTGCTCTCCATTTCTCGTTTCTCCACGCTGCTTTGATGACCTCAAAGAATCCAGTTTGTTCGTTGTACGGTTGTCCTACATCAAATCCTTCTACTGCTTCGATTGTTGTTTCGTTTGTTGCCATGACATCGTCACTTGCAATCAACTCATCTATCTCATCTTCTGTACGGAATAATTTATTAACGATTGCGGTTGCAATGTTTTTCAATAATCCTGTCGCCAAGACATCACTACCAACTTGTTTCTGTGCTGCTTCCATGGCTGTAGCTATCAATTTATCCTTGCTCTCTAATCCGTGGAGTTCGTGCTGCGTCATATTGCCTGACTGTTGCGACACGATCGTTTTGTTTCCACAATCATTGGTACGTTGCTTTTTTGCATCAGTCTCCTCTGTATCAGTTGTTGATCCATTGTTGTCGCTACTTTGATGCTCATCCGACTTCTTCTTCTTTTTACTTCTCTTTCTTTTGGTTGGCTTTCCCCCGTCGAGCGTCGATGAGTCATCCGTAGGAGCATTAGATTTCTTTGGAATCGTGTACGTCTGGATGATCTTATCCTCAAGTGGCGCAGTCCCTCTGAACAAGTCGCCGAGCTGCCTTAGCGATAGCAAAGATCCTGTCAATTGAAACTCATTTGGAGAGTCGATTCTTGATGTCACCATTGCATCCCCAATCTTACTAACCTTCATCAGCTGACTTGATTCTTTCACTGAATTGGGCGTCGTTGTGAATCCCCATTTTGCGAAGAAGAATGCTTTGAGCTCTGTCCTATCTCCGTCCGCTTTTTCCACGGCTCGCACCACATTCCAACAAAAGATGTGGCAAATGAGCTCTACTAGTGTCAAATCACTAGTAGCTGTTACGATGCCCATCACCTCTCTACCCTTAGTCAGTTGCATGCTTTTTCTTTCTTTTGAACTTGCACCTGACTCTGTCTCATTCATTACTCTGACCGCTTCAATGACTCTATTTGCTAGTTGTTGATCTTCGAAATTTGAAGTCATTTCTTTGTCTTTCCTTTCTACCAAGAATTCTCTGATAGCTTCACCGACCAAATGTTGCTTGTCAAGGCTCAATAGTTCTTCATCAACTTGGGTGTCTTCAGGGATAGAAACAATAAGATGCATGTACTCGTGTAATAGATGCATAGTCACCATGAAGTTTAGTGACGCGACATTCACATCTCGCTTTACATCGCCTTCATCTTCCTTCACTTTCTTCAGGGCAGTCGCGATCTCCTTTGCTGCAACATTAATCAACGCGAAACATTTCGCTTGATTTCAGTGAAGAGAATCTTGTTAGTCAAGTTACAACGAGCACAAATTTAAGAATGAGATGGTACCAATCTTGTTCTTACCAGTTCTCAAATTCAATGCATCCGCCTTCTCTTTGGTTTGCGCCATGATGCTGAAGGCATTAATAGTTTTTACAAGTAAGTCGTCTGCATTGCACAGTTTGGCTGCCTCGATTAGGTTGGTCATGGCTGCCGTAACAGACACTAAGACCCCCTCGTATGTAGGGGTGAAGAGTCCAGGCGTGTCGTCGTATTCTCCATCAATATCGTCTTTGGGTCTATCAATCTTGGCGATTGCTGATCTTTGCGCACAAACTCCGCCTGCGAGCATTGCGCCTATCTGCTTTTTGTTAAATACTGGATTTCCTACAGGTTCAAGCTTGCCATGAATCGTTAGCACGTATGGGAAAACTCTGTTCATGTTGTGTTCAACAGTCATTGGGTTGTTCCCGGTAGCACCGAAGTTTTTCATATTAATCTTCACAGGCAATTTGATTTCATCATTTGGTCCTCCACCACCAACTTTCATCTTTACTTCGTTTTGGCAATTCTCGTATTGTTGCATTGGATTGTCGTGGTATTGAACGATGGGCTCAAGGCTGTTGCTTGGATCGCTTTTAAACTGTCCAAATGACCTAGACGTTCGCGATTTAACTCCGTTCATTTCTATTTCTTCACCTTGATAGACTAACTTACTGCCAGGACCTATGTCAATTGTAGCCCAATCCTCATGGTCTCTTTTGATAACATTACTCTCACTGAGGCCTCTGTATATATTTGGTACTGTTGATTGGGTCTTCTTCTTGCTCGCATTACTGCTTATCTGATGTAGAAGTAAGTCTGAAAGGTGAGTCGCTGTGAAAGATTCGGTAGCAGTCTTTGCTGCCACAGTAATGTGAGCATCGAGGAGGTGGCTCAATATTGCATCACTGTCCGAATTGTTCAATTTCTCAAGAGCATCTCTCATGGCGTCTTCATCGCTTTGTTCAATTCCTATGAATGCTTTGGTTAGGAACGTCTCATCTCCAGGATTGCTTGGCTTGAAGACCGATTCCCTCTGCACTTGGCAACGTAACAGTGCTGCCAATATTGCTAACAACCGGTGGTTGCCTTCAACTGCTGTGATGTAAAATTTCATAGCAGCAGTGAACGAAGTGTAGAAATGACCAAAACCCACGACTCCGTCTTCGTCCGCTAGTTCGACTTGTTGGTTTCTTTCATCTAGCCAATTGTGTTTCCTTGCAGTGCTCAATAGCTTTTGTTGACCTTTGAGTGTTGTCACATTAGCAGTTAATGCCTCTGATATTTCTCTTTTCGCTTCATCATTGCCACTACCATCATCACCATTGAGTACGTCGACTAGGTTTGATAGCTCTGGAACAAACGTGAATGGCAATCCGTAAGGCATACTAGTCCTCGCTCCACTGCTGGTTGCACTCAATGACATATGACTTGCATTGATTGGGGTTGTCTTCTCCTATTATGAATGTGTAGTAGCATGAATCATGTGTGAGTTTTTGGTTCAGCAATGGATTCAAGAAGCATTTATATATTCGATCACTGATCAATTTTACATGTCGAGTAGCGTGATCTAGGTGCGGCTTCAGCAATCGATCAACGAATCAATATACACAAAATTGCACAGTGATCGATTTTGCTATTTCATACAAAATCTTTTCCGTGCACTGATTTAACAAAAGTAGTAACTCACCCAATCTTCTACACCGTCTTCTGCTGTTGGTTTTTTGCTGATGTGTAAATGCATCTGACTGTCGTTGATTTCATTGAAATTGCCCGATTTACCCGTAGACAACAGTTCCAAAAGCCCGATGAGCTTCTTCTGGTCTGGTACTGCTTGATTTACATTCTCCGCTACCAATTTGCCTTCTGTGTCCAAGCAGGTGAGGCAAACCATTGCGGTTGGACTGATTTTGGTTGGCGAGCCCGCATTAGTAGCTTTGATGTATAGCTCAGGTCGATCCTTCTCGATTTGCTGTGTATTCGTCTCAGTGACTGTTGGTGTTTTGTCTGGGGTCATAAGATTGTTAATGTTTGAATCGTTGGTGTTGGTAGATGGATCGGTAGTTTTGATGTACTTGCCGTGCTTGTTCAACTCATCTCCCGATGACTTCGTTGTCTCCTCGAACGTGCTTTCTGCAGCCACAGCTTCAGCGGCAGATTCAGCTGTAGCCTTAGCTGCAGGTGGGTTCATGGTGTCGTCGTTAGCGTGTTCAGTTGGGCGTAGTGTGTCGTCGTTGTTTTGATGTCTTCCTTATGATTGCTGCTACTTTTTTTATGTCATGGTGATGACCGTGTGATGTGTGCGGTGATCGAGGATGATGACCATTTTTGATGTCAAGGTGCTTCCGGACGTTGAACTTCAAGTGTGGGGGAGTTCCCCCCCTCTCCAATCCCCACAGAATTCTTGTGTCAATGGACAGTTAGATGCTATTTCCCTTGATTTTGATCTAAATATCGCTTGATTTGGGCTAAATAGGTCTTTTTCAGGCTAAATATGAACGATTTTTCAATGCACTAGTGTGTTCTTTTCGGTGTGCATCCCCATCACCCTCTAATTTCTCAAGATCTTCTCTTCTGACGTTTTTTATTTCAACTTACATACTTCAGGAATTAGTATCAACGTCTGACACCTATATAACGTCATCTACTCCCTGAGGTGTTCAGGTCAATGCAAAAGTTTGTGAACACAAATATTTAATTGCGTGCAAGCAGTCTCATCAACACTGATGCAATTACATTATCTGCCGACTCGTCTTTTGATGTAAGTCTAGATAGACGCCGACGTTGGTAGCTGACGTGTTTGCATCTGAATAAGTGCCGAACTTTCGCTACGTGCTGTTCAATACGTCATTACGACGTCGACGTGTTGTTGAACTGGATTTTTTTAACGACGCGTTGTTGAAGTGATGAAACACAAGATCATGTGTTGCCGATGTATCATACAAAGGAACTCTTTTACTTCATGACGTGGTTGCATATTGATGTCAATTTTCTCTGTCGATTATTTCTCTGGTGCGTTCAGCGGCAGTTATATCAGTTTCAAGCCGTGTTGGCGGCAGTTATATCAGTTTCAAGCCGTTTCAACATCATTCCATAAATTATGCTTTGCATCTTTTACATCATCACATTTCTACTCTGTTCGAATTAATAATGAAGTTTGGCAACACAAATCCAGCTATATCCACCGTTGGTAGTAATGGTAAAGGCTTCCGTGCCGTCCGGAATCGCACCCAAGGCGTCAGGGGCTTGAGTTCGAGCAATTTCGTTGCATCAACTTCGTCTAACACCAAGACGGCCGCAAAACCGTCGACTCCTGCCATTGGATTGAGCGTAATGGACATCAACTGGCGTTTAGTGCGTACCGACGATCGTATCTTCTTGCTGCTAGCAACTGTTGCATTAGGCGAAGAGTTAGAAGTTGCCAAGTTGGAGAGGAAGGATATTCTTCGTAATGCTCTGTCCGTCTTTCAAGTCGAATCAATCAAGTACATCCTGAATGAACTGTCTGAATGTTACCCGGATGTCCCAGTTGGTGAGACTGATCCTACAGACAAAGATGAACTAGTCTCCGTAGTGGTCAACTTCTTAATGTTTGCTGCCATTGCTAAGAATGAACGTTCCACCGCAGCAATCTATTCTACAAAAAGTGAGCAATATTGGTGAGTGAAGGAATAACCTTCGACTGGTTTAAGGATTTTACAAACCCGATCACTGAACAGTTTTACAAATACCTTCTGTCCTTCACTTACCAGCTCTTTTTTCAATCTTCAACCATAAACTAGTGATGGGAATGGAAATCTTTTACTTCATGACAAGGATCTTACTGCCTCGCGTGATCAAGCTGTTGAAGACGATGATGAAATGGATTTGTCCGAGAAAGCTGCTGTTACGAGTAAGTCTAAACCGGTACCCGCCAGTGAAAAGGCCTCACCAGGTTCAACTATCATGTGAGTTTATAGTTTTGTGCAATATACCAACTTTATTATTTTATGGAATCATTTGTATAATCGATCACTGCACAATTTAATCTAACGAACCAATACAACTGCCCTCTGCATAGCGATAATGAGTGGGTTGATTTCACCCACTCAGATCTCTCTGATGGGTGGAAAAGAAAGAGCATCAAACGTAAGGGCGGCAAGACCCGCGGAGCTGTTTACCACCATTATCTCTCCCCTGATAACAAGCATTTCAAGAGTTTGAAGCTTGCGAAGGCACATTCTTCTCCATCGATCATCACCGAGACTTCTCCTCCCTCGTCTAAGTCGAATGGCAATTCTAATGACGGCGTTGATAGTGGTGATTTGAATGCAAGAGGCGAAAGTGCGGTTAGTGTACAACGACTCAGTAAACTCGTTGTAAGCGAGTATCAAGAATGTTTTACTGTTACCGACGATGTTGACAATTCGGCAATGTCGAAATTGGCAGAGAAGATGCAATTGATACCAATCCATACAGCTGGTGCGAATCATGTTCAGGGACCGACCGGCGGCGAGATGGAACCGAGGAACACTTTTAATATTCTCCACGCACTCGCTGGTGTAGTTGATAACGTGGCTCTCAACACAGAGAAGAAACTGCTGTCGTTTGTCGCTGAAGTCATGGATTTGGCTGCGAATGAAGTCTTCAATCCTCGTATCAAAAAAGTGATGGATGAATTCATGCATGAATGCGACTACTCATACAACAAAATACATCGCTCGATTGACTGGTATTACACATTGTTCGATGTATTGAGCACAATCATCTGTCTTGAAATTTGTGTGCTGTTGCCACCCGATGGATGCTATGGAGAAAGCAGTGAAACGAGGATTGTTTCCTTCGCTCCAGGCGGGTTAAAGTGTCCAAGAAAAGTCTATTTCAGGCTACTCATTGACCGCACTATTACTGATTGTCGCCTCGGTGATGGCGGTGACAATGTTGCTGGTGTGTCCTTTTACATCGAGGGGAATGATTTGGATTTGACCACGTCTGATGATGGTGTAGATGGTCATGACGGTGATGATCATTTCGATGATGTTAGTGGTACTGACGAGCAATCAAAGCAAAATAATTCATCGGACCGCAGCAATGATGAAAGTGTAGTTGTGATGGATGACAGCTTTGTATCAACAGCGTTCCAGCTGTTGAAGGACACGAATAATTGGAATGAGTTGGATGTGTCTGACCCAGGTGATAAGTTCGGCCTACCTTCATCAATTGCAAGAATTCTTCTTGCCTTTTTTCAAGAGAAGAACCATCCGATGCAATATTTTACCTACGAGTTATTCTTGAAATGGTGTACTGACCAGTTGGATGACTTGGGTGATAACGAGTTCTACGCTGAAGGCAGTAAAAAGGTTTTCGAAGAGTGGTTGCACGAGGAGACACGGTTTAAGAGATCGCTCGTTCATTCAATTGATTGGTACAAAACTCTGTTGAGTGCTATCTGTGTGCGTTTCCAAATTAGAGTGGCGATCGCAATACCCCCCCACAAAGACTGGTCCGTCGACAGTTTTACAGTCATTAATTTACCAGATTGGGGGATAAACAACATGTCGGGTGAGGAGATTGATGAGAGAAATCTTGTGTTTCGCCTACTAGATCAAGATCAGCATTTAGGAAACGATTGCATTGTTGGGGTCACTGCGTTACTTGTGGACAAATATCAACCTGTGCAGAATCCTTACAAAAAACTGAGTGGTAGTCTTACCACTGACCAGAAGCGGGGTTCTATCCAGTTGAACAAGGCTACAAGCGAAGAAAATGAAGAAGTCAGTGATGTTAGCACCGCTAGGTCTCTTTTTGCCACTCCTGTCAAGAAAAAGGTGGTTGGGAGGCCCACATCTTTGCTCGACCATGGTTCTAAACCCAGTAAACGCAGCAGTGAAGACAGGTTAGCACAAGAGTACGCTGCTCTGATGAAACGGATCAAATTGTTGGAAAAGGAGAAGATCAACATTGTATCGTCTCCTGCAACTTCTTCGTCGATGGTTACTACTGAAGATGTTAAAGGTGAGTTAAAGTCGGGAGGTTCTACAAGTTTGACTGGTATGGAGGTATTGGGTAGCGAGAGTACTGCAGGTGATCATGGTGACATTGGCGGTGGCGGTGGAGCATGGGAAAAGGTAGACATTTCTTCTGTCACGACTGGTACATCTTCTCCTCTGAAATCATCGTCGAGTCCGATTACAGTTGAGGTGTCTTGTCCAATCACACACAACAAGTCCAGTAAACAAGTCTATATTATCATCTTTACAGAGATGGGGCGTAGGGCCTGGTACCTGAAGGGTGAGCATATCAGATCGATTCTACTGACTTACTGGAAGCATGCATCCAATGCTGGAGACACGATTCCTAACTGGTACGAATGTTTCTCGGAAACTTTCATCAAGGAAAAAAACTACTCCACTGACAACATTCTCAAGAGACGTCAAACTACATCGAATTATCCAGTGACAAAGTTGACTACAGTGCTTATGGTACCTACTGGCAGCTTTCCGATCGAGACTCACTTGCGAAAAATCGAGAACAGTATGAAGAAATTGATGAGCGATGCAGAAAAACCAGCGTACATTGCTTTGAAGGTCATGGAACAGAATAACAACACGATGTACAATCGATTCGCTGAGGGCAAGTTTAGGAACCGCCCCAAAAAGAACGTTCCATTCAAAGACAAGAATGAGCTGTTGCAAGACATAATTTCGGACTTTCAACATACTTGGAAATCTGGGTTTGACTCAGTCACTTATGGAGTACCTTTGAACAAGTATCTGACTGACTTCGGAATCAAGGAGCACCTTCAATCTATTGGATATACGTCGTTTGATGATGTCTCTGAAAATGAGAGGAGAAATGTTTTCAAGAGTGGAACTTTTCCTGATTGGAACGAAATTATTGAGGATTCTATCATGGAATGATTAGCCATTGATTTTGGGCAGTAGAATGGGTTGGGGAAGATTGTGGGGATTCTATACATGTATTGGGATATATTTGAATTTCTTTGTAACAATAAGAAATCTTGTCGTCGTTTACTAATCAGCGCCTGTTGCTTTTAATGTGTTCTTCTAGCATCATCGAATGTGACGGAGTTGTCTCATGACGGACTGGAGCAGGAGACTAATGCCTATGCCGCAACTTCAACTGATGGATCTAATGGCAATGGGTTTCGTCGTTTGATGAGTCAACCTTGCAGCCTTAAGTATCAGGCAAGCGCAAGTGCATCAGAGTCATCGTCATCGGATGCAGCGGCATCATCTAATGTGACGGAGTTGTCTCATGTCGGACTGGAGCAGGAGACTAATGCCGATGCAGCGGCTTCAAGTTCTAACTGGAAATGGTATGAATATCCTTGGTCTACTATCCGCACAAATGATCCTATCTTTCGATCCATGGCAGCATTTGTTGTCGGCGAGAGTGAGAGTAGAAAGCTTGATAGCCTTTCTTTGACACAATTGCTGTGTACTGCTTTGACTGTTTTCGATGTGAGAAGCTTGCAGCTCATCCTGGTCAAGCTTGGTGGATCTAATTTCAATCGAACCAAAGATGAACTGATTGGCTGTGCGGTAATGTTATTGTTAAATCGAGACAGCTGCTCGGAGATGACCAATCCAAAATGTGAGCGCAAAATTGATCGGTGAGTGACAAAATCGTGCAGTGAACCATTTTAAGTATGCATCTGCCGGTACTAGCTACTTACTTACAAGCCCTACTTACTGATCCAATACCGATTTGCATACTCTCAATTCTACCATACACAGTATAGGTGAGTATCTGATGGTACTTACCCCTACACTTACTGTACATAGGGTTATTTTTTTGCGGTGAATGCTTTTTGAAACTTACTTACCAGTCATGTTGAATCCAATCCCGATTTGCATACTCTCAACTCTCTATTACAGGGCTGAAGGATTTGTAGTCACGCCACAAAAGCAAAAGAAACATTCTGCAAAAACTATACATGCAGTCGTGACGCCGCCAAAGCAAAGCAACGAAGATGGGTCCAAGGCCAAGTTCAAGTACCAACCCAGTGAGTTTTGTTCTACGAGAAGTTGTTCTTGTGTTGTGTCTCTACATCTATCTCTTTCAAAGACTAACACTAACATTAACACAATACCAATATCAATATGTAAAATCGTTCACTGCACAATTTTACCAAGCGCCTGAAATATCTTTACCGCACATCATACTTTTTGTGACGAGCTGGTTACAGAATGTACTCGGAGTTAAGAAGCTACGAAATAAAGGAATACTGACGAAGGAAATTAAAGAGAAAAGCAAATCCGTCGCTCTCAAATTACAGGAAGGTCACCGCGAGTCGATGATACAATTCAATGCCAGCAAGGGGGGACCGTCCAAGCTTCTAACTACAATCATTGTAGTGGTGGCGTTGTCAAGCATCGCTACTCTTCAGCAGCACGATGCCAAAAGCTCCAGTGCGCGCACAGTCTGCGATGACTTGGTTCGAGCAGGTATACGAGAACAGCAGAATGTGATCTTGGCTGAATCATCATCAGCGTTGACCCAGAAAAGCTTTGCACCAGTGCCAGTGGCAGTCGACATATCCTCACAATGTTTCGTGATGCCTTTCAAGACGAGCAATAGCAGCCTCTTGCTTGCAGACAGATGTTCGTCAGACCTATCCCTCAGGCTTGCAAAACTCATCGGGCAAGATGATGCATCAAACTATGCCACATTTTTCGAGAATTCTCTCTGGGACAGTATCAAAAAGAACGTAGTGATTGTTCACGGAATGGATCTTGCAACGCTTAAACCGGAACAGTGGTTAAATGACGCGGTACTACAATTCTGGTTCAAGTGGATATCAACACCCAGATGCCCTGGCGATAACGCTTCTACTGTGCACATCTGCTCAACGTATCTCTTGTCAGGGGTCCTGAGCGAGGGATACAGTGACAAGATGAAGAAGTTCTTGAAGAAGGTCAACATTTTCGAGAAGAAAATCGTCATGTTTCCTGTGCACCTTGCCAGTCATTGGTCGTTAGTAGCGGTACTGAATCCAAACCTGATAAAACAGACCAAGACCAGGTTTGGGGATCCGACCTACAGCAGAGATGTCACTGCTATGATACACTTGGATTCACTTGGGAGCGGTACTGTTCACAGCAGGAAGCAAATAGCGCAAGCTGTTCGTAACGTCCTCAACGCAGAGTGGAGAAGGCATCATGATGATGCGCTTGATAGATACGAGATGCCATTCTCTCATAGACACAAGTCGTTCCAATTGCATTGTCCTGTAGGTAAGAGAACTCTATTTGGTGTTCATATTGTTATTGCGCCTAAATTACTGTGCGGTATGACCATCTCAATCTCACGCTCTTTTGTGTTATACTAGTAATGGACCAGGGGAACGGCTACGACTGTGGCGTACACGTATGTCGCTACGCGTACAATCTAATTCAGATGGTCGACTTAAAGGTCAAGAATAAAGATTTCACCGACAATTTTGCCAGCTGCATAAGCAGTCATGATTTGTTTGATTACAACGCGGACGACATCAATAGATTGAGGACACAAATGCATGACCTCATAGTACACATCACCAGTCTGTATCGAAATCACCGAGATACAGTGATTGACTGCTTGAGCGAAAGTGATGATGATGATGATGATGTGGAGATAATACCTCCCGTGACACAGACAAGTGATGACTCAGTTGACGGTAAATCCGATCATGTGTCACACAGCGATTCGTCTTTCTCTCAATTGGATGATGATGACGACGACCTGTCCGCTGATACCACAGGTGAGTTTAGTTTCAAAATACGACTATGTTTTATATGGTACACAGCTTTTAGTAAAATTGTGCACAACTCGATTTTACTAATCACATCATTTTGCAGGCGATCTTGATCAGATTCATTACAGAACCGACAAGACATACAATTACATCGACCTGAATTGCAATCTCGCCCGCGATGACGGGGATGCCGACTCAAGCGACTTGAATGTATTCGTACAGCTGGGAGATATCATAGAGTACCGCAGCTCAAAGAAGGATGCACCCATGAAGGGTCAGATTGTGTCGATTGGGGCTCTCTCCTCTGACAAGATTCTCCAAGTATCGGATGGGACATGGCTCAGTAGGAAGGTACACCAGGTAAAGCGCATCGAGATAGTTAGACCTCTGGAAAACAAGAGGCTGGTCAATCCTTCGCCTAAGTGGAAGGGTCTCGACAAGGTGGTTGTCATTCCCCCATACGAGACGGTTGATGAGGACGACGAGGTAGACGGAGTGGTGGAGAATGATATCAATAGCGGAGGGACCACTACCACTGCTGACACCACCAGTCCAGGTCCAGCTGAGAGCAATGATAGTGGTGAACCAACTGCAGGAAACCAAGAACAAGAAGAACAAGAAGAAGAACAGATTCCCAAGTACACTTCAAGGTCGGAGAAAAATAAAAGAGAGAGAACGTCGTGTGGGACAACAAACAATAGTCATTGGGTTGAAACAAGAAGGGATAGGACAGAAGAGAACTACTTGGACATGAGACGTGCAACACACACGTACATCCGATGGGCCAGGGACGGCGTTGAGTACGACAAAGCAAAATCAGATGTGAACAAGATGTACTTACACACGCTAAAGTATGGCATCGTCCACAAATTCTACGAAAAGAAGCCATTTGCAGTTTCGACAAAGACAGAGTTCAAGAAGTCAATTCAAAATCTGAGGGACGCTGTGAACAACCGTATTAGGACCAATGCCATTGCAATCGCGATCAAATTTGACGTCACCTTCATGGACAATCCCAGTTATGGCGAACACGGCCGTTCCAACGAATCGAATCGATCAAGGCAGACTATCGAGGAGATGTTGAAATTCGAGTATAAAATGAAGACGCTGCAACTGCAAACATGCAGTGTCTGCCGCGAGAACAGGCTCGATTTTTCGGAGAAAGACAAGGAGAGTGCCACACGATGCGAGGAGGTCATCTGCTCCACTTGCAGAACAAAGAAACATAAAGAATCGGACTATTTCTTGAAGAACAACTTCCATCCAGTCTGGTACGAGCGGGACAGCGAAGGAGTTATGAAGTTTGGTGAAGATGGCAAGCCCGTGGTAAGATACGATATACCCAGTGAGCTGAAAGATCTGACTATGTCAGAGAAGCTCCTGATTCGGAGATGTTCGCCAATGATTCCGTCGATGCACATCAAGGATGGTATCTATGGCATTAACGGTCATTGCGTGTGCTTTCCTCAGGATATAAACAACATGTGCATGGAATTACCACAGACCGAGACAAGTATGGTAACATTTGTAAGGCATATCAGCAACCGCGTAACTGGGGAATCTATCAGCCGTCATTACAAAGTGAACAAGAGAAAAGTAATAGCGGCTCTGAAGTGGCTCAAACTTCATCACAGTGGATATCATGGAATCACAATTAACGAATCCAACCTAGATTGGATCAAGAATGGATCATTGTATGACGTCGCGAAGAAATACACTCTTAACACAAAGCCCAGCAGACGAGATGCCGTGGCGGACGCCGCAGAAACACTGTCCGGCAATCAGACAGGTACACCAGAGGACAAGAACAACGAAGACGAGTTTGAAATGGAGACAGTACACCCGAACTACAACAATAACTTACCGAACTCTACACAGGCAAAAATTGTGAAGGAATTTGAAGCTATAGCCCATGCAACGAACCAAAAGGATAAGGTCCTCAACTTCCCTCCCATCGACCATAATGCACCAATAAAG
>Ga0209555_10001848_pt1 | contig 15632 bp, 11 predicted proteins | sample SaaInl85LU_5_DNA_FD_184643 | JGI IMG/M metagenome (GOLD analysis project Ga0209555, IMG submission 184643) | Marine microbial communities from expanding oxygen minimum zones in the Saanich Inlet - ESP_85LU_5_DNA (SPAdes) (version 2) | ecosystem: Environmental > Aquatic > Marine > Intertidal... | reverse complement strand
CCTTGTTTTTTAAACATGTATGTATTACAATAATAACAATATGCGTCCTTAGTTCAGTTGGTAGAACGCTAGTTTCCAAAATTAGATGTCGAGGGTTCAAGTCCTTCAGGACGCGTTTCTCTTAAAAATAAGAGGTGTATTTTTGAAAATAGAATTTTAGTAATTCAAAATTTCCGTAACTAATTAATTTTAGAAAGATTTAAACGGTTAAATCTTTAATTAATTAAAGTTAAAATGATATATCTCTATTTTATCAAGAAATAAAAATAAAATTATATGGCAAAAAAAATAACTGCATTGATTAAGTTAGCATTACCTGCTGGGAAAGCTACACCAGCTCCTCCTGTAGGTCCAGCTTTAGGTCAACATGGTGTAAACATTGCAGCCTTTTGTAAAGAATATAATGCTCGAACAGCTGAAAAAGCTGGACTTATTATTCCAGTTGAAATTTCAGTTTATGAAGATCGAAGTTATACTTTTCTTCTTAAAACACCACCTGCATCTGTCTTATTAGCTAATGCAGCGAAAGTTAAAAAAGGTTCATCAACTCCAAATCGAGTAAATGTTGGATCAGTGACAAAAGCACAATTAGAAGAGATTGCTAATATTAAATTACCAGATTTAAATACTACTAAATTAAGTAGTGCTATGAGAATTGTTGAAGGTACTGCCCGAAATATGGGTATTACAGTTATAGATTAACGTTTAAGTTTATAAGTTTTTAAGAAAGAAATTATATGCGAAAATTATCCCGTCGTCAAAGCGAAAACCTTAAAAAAACTAAAAATGTCGTTCACTCAAGTTTAGAAGAAGCAATTAATTTACTTCAAGAAACTGCAACGGCTAAATTTATTGAATCTGTTGAATTACATGCTAACTTAAATATTGACCCAAAATATGCAGATCAACAATTACGTACAACTGTAACTCTACCACATGGTGTAGGTAAGTCTATGCGTATTGCTGTTTTAACAAGTGAAGCAAATTTCAATGAAGCTACAGAAGGTGGGGCTGATATTGTTGGTAGCCAAGAATTAATAGATGATATCAGTCAAGGTAATATTAACTTTGACTTATTAATTGCTACACCCGACATGATGCCAAAACTGGCAAAACTTGGACGAGTTTTAGGTCCGAAAGGTTTAATGCCTTCTCCTAAGTCAGGAACTGTTAGTACAACTTTAACAGAAACGTTATCTGATTTCAAAAAAGGAAAATTTGAATATAAAGCAGATAAAAGTGGTGTTGTACATGTTAGTTTTGGAAAAGCAAATTTTTCAAAAGATCAATTGGTTGAAAATCTAACATCATTATATCAATCCATAGAGCAAAATCGCCCATCAGGCGTTAAAGGTAAATATTTTAAAAGTTTATTTATTTGTTCGAGTATGGGCCCTTCTATTCCATTAGACTTAAATACGTTTGATTAAACTATTTAAGCCTTAAGTCTAATTGATTACTCAATTATAAAATATATATATATTAACTAAAAAATTTTTATGTCAGATAAAATTAATCAAATTGTTGAAGAGTTAAAAACATTAACTTTATTAGAAGCATCAGAATTAGTAACAGCAATTGAAGAGACTTTTGGTGTTGACGCATCAGCAAGTGTTGGTGGTGGTGTTGTTATGGCTGCAGCTGCAGCTCCAGCTGAAGAAGTAGAAGAAAAAACAGAATTTAACGTAATGTTAGATGAAGTTCCAGCTGATAAGAAAATTGCCGTATTAAAAGTTGTTCGATCTTTAACTGGTTTAGGTTTAAAAGAAGCAAAAGAACTTGTAGAGTCTGCTCCTAAAATGGTTCAAGAAGCATTAGGTAAAGATGCAGCAGAAGATGCAAAAACACAAATTGAAGCAGCTGGTGGTAAAGTATCATTAACATAAAACTTTTCCTTTTAAAAAAGATATATTTAAACTATATCTTTTTTAAACATTACATTCTTCTCAAACAATTTTTTATTCTATCTTTATTTATCTTTAAACAGATCTATTTTGATTTATTGTATCTGTCAATGAATTTAAAATTAATTTAATTGAACGGACTGCATCATCATTTCCTGGAATTGGAATATCTACTAGATCAGGGTCACAATTAGTATCTAAAATCGAAATAATTGGAATACCTAATTTACGACATTCTTGGATAGCTGTCATTTCACGTTTTTGATCGATGATAATCGCAACATCAGGTAATCGACTCATATTTTTGATACCATTCAAATGTTTACGTAATTTTTCTAATTCTTTTAACCGTAAAGATGCTTCTTTCTTTGGTAATAAATTAAAAACTCCATCAACTTCTTGTTGTTCTAATGTTTTTAATCGTTCAGTTCGACTTTTTAAAGTAACCCAATTTGTTAACATACCACCTAACCATCTATGGTTTACGTAATATGAGTTACAACGATTTGCTTGTTGAGCAATTACTGCACTTGCTTGGCGCTTTGTTCCAACAAATAAAAATGTTTTATCCTCTGATGCTGCTTTTGCTACATATGAGTTTGCTCGTTTTAATAATTGAGCTGTTTGTACTAAATCTAAAATGTGAATATTATTTCGTTCCGTATAGATATAAGGAAACATTTTTGGGTTCCAACGGTAAGCTTTATGTCCAAAATGAACACCAGCTTCTAATAATTGGGCTAAGTTAACATCAGCCATAAAATTTGATAACTCCTTAATTAAATAATTAGTAATTTACTTTAGTATAGGATAACAATAACAGATTGAAAAGAAATAAGTCTAGATTTTTATTTTAATTTTTTCTGCACTAATTTTTGTTTTAGTTTGTAATGTTGTATTAAAACAATTTGTATAGCTTTGGTAACCTGTACCAGATGGAATTAAATGTCCTATAATAATATTTTCTTTTAATCCACGTAGCCAATCTACTCGACCTTCAATAGCGGCTTTTGTTAAAACACGTGTTGTTTCTTGGAAACTTGCTGCTGAAATAAAACTTGGATTATTTAACGCTGCTTTTGTAATTCCTAATAGTAATGGTACGTAATAAGCTGGACGTTTATGATGAGCTTCAATAATCTCATTAATATATTGGATGTGATATAAATCAACAACTTCACGTGGTAATAATGGTGTATGACCTTCATGTGTAATTAAAACTTTTGTAGTCATTTGTTTAATAATAACTTCCAAGTGTTTATTTGCAATTGAAACACCTTGTGATTCATAAACAGACTGGACAGCGTTTAAAATCAATAGTTGAATTTTTTTAAACGTTCGATAACTCGCTTCATAATTATTTGTTAAACGATACGAAGTTGTAAACGTTTCTTCACTCGAGAAAAACTGTTTTTTTATTCCATAATAATTAAAATAAATTTTTAATAAATTATGTGGATTAATTTTATCATTTTCTTTTATGGTTGTACCTAATTTTTGAAATTCAAAACCTGAGTCGATACTAGTTTTTTGAATTAATAAACTCTTTTTTTGATTTGTTGCCAAATGTTTATTTGTCGGTTTCTTTTTTCGAGCTTCTAATAATTCTTCTATTCGTGGTAAACCTTGAACAATATCACCTGTAATTTCTTTTTCAAAATTTAATAAACCAATTACTTCGCCTTTTTCGATAAATTCACCATTCTTACAATAAACACTGTTCACTTCTTCTTCAAAATAATCTTCTGTTATTGAATGAATCCCAATTGATTTATTAAAAGGGTATTTTAAAAATTTTAAACCTGTTAAATTGGTATTGAAAGAAGAGTTTCTTTTAATTTTGTTATCAATTAAATCAGAACTTTTTAACAATAACGGTAAACATTGTTTAATTTTTAATTCTGTATTATCAATTTTGAAGTTCTTTATATTATTTTGTGATATAGTTGACTGATTTTCTTTTTCTACTGAGAAATTTTTTAAAAATAATGGTATTGGTGAACTATAAAACTTTCCATTTTTCTTCATGAACATTTTCGAAAATTTGACTTTAAAACCATGCGATTTTTTATATGGGTCAAGTCTTTCTACTAATGATCGTTTTGTAATATCATAATAATTTAGAAAAACATTTCCTTTATTATGAATCTTGTTATGGTCTAATGTTAAAAATTTATATTCTAAATCTGTTTTTTCCCGACCATTTTCAGTTTTACAATTTGGGAAGAAATAAGGACGTCCTTTTTGTACAGTTAAAAACTCACCATTATCGATTAAAATTTTTCCTGTTTGGTTTACTTTAACATTATCAATAATCAATTCATTAACTGTTCTATTTTTTCCTTTTTCTTTCGGAACAGTGATACAATCATTATTCGAGATTAAAAAAATTTGTTTTTTATTAGATCGTTTTGATTTAAATTTTACTATTTCTAAAGAATTTGCCGTTACTGACTCAAGATAACCTAAGGTTGTGTATGAATCAATAAATTGATTTGACCCAATATTTAAAGACGATTGTAAATCTGTATATTTTAAATGTGCTGGGATATATTGATTTAATACTAGTTTTTCTAGAATCTTAAGGTTTAGTCGTTTCGTTTTGAAACAATTACTTAATTCAATTATGAGATTATTTTGTGAGTTTATATTTATACTTTGAGAAATTAAATTTATACTATTTGAGGTTTTAATTTTTTGATTTGTTTTATATAAATAATTAATCTTATTATCTACTTGGAAAATTGATTCCGATTTTGCATCAGTAGCAAAAATTGTTTTTAAATTTTTTCCTTTAGGAATTTCATAAATATTAAAAGGTCTAATTAATAATTGATTATTTGTTTTATTTGGAATATTTTCGCATAATGATGGTTGAGTTATTTGAATATTATTAAAAATAACTTCACCAGGGTAATATACATTTTTATCTACTTGCTCAAATTGCTTACCTTGGTAAACGAACCCTCCTTTAATGGCAATTTCTTCAATTATATTATTTTTTTGTATAACACTTATGATTCCTGCAGTTTTTGAACTAATATTTGGAATGATCTCGAAATTTTTCGAGATGAAATTACCATTTTCAACTAATAAAATATTTTTATCACAATTTAATTTATACGTCTCTTCTGGTAACCAAATTAAAGAATTCTGAACAATTTTCTTTTTTAATTTTAATCTTAAAAAGATACTTTCCATCTCTTGGAAGTTTAAAAAATTTTTATAGAACAGAAAACCATTTTTATCAATCTTAGGTTCTAAAGTTTTTAAATAAGTACCATAATGACTTTTACTAATTCTTTCATAATCTTCTTTGGTTATTTCATAAGGTATATTATATGGAATAAATTTATCCAGGGTTTCAGATTTTTGTTTAATTCGTTGGTCATAATACATAATTCCACCTGTTAAGGTTTTAAATTTATTATTAAACGAACTTATAAATGGTTTATATTTTTTACAACGTTTCCAATTCTTAGAATTTGAATCTTCTAATGTAATTAAATATTTTGAATTAGGCGAACTAATTAGATAATTTTTATTATTTTTTGGGTTAAGAATTTTTTGGGCATAAGCATTTTCTAAAAAATATGTGTCGTTTGTAATTTGAATTCTTTGTTCTAAGACACTTTTCTTTTTAGTAATTGTCTTAATATAACCAGAGTATTGGTTTATTAATTTTGTTCTAAAAATATAACTATTTTTATTAATTTTGTGATCTGTATAAAAATTTAAAAATGAATTACTTGGGGCCTGGTAAACTTGGCCAGATAAAATCCATAATAAGCGATTTTGTGTTATTAAGTTAGTTCTCGTTCTTAATCTAGGAATAAAAATTTCCCCAGCTGTATCGCTTAATATTGGTTTCCTTTCTGTTAACGTTTGTTTTTCTGTACTGATTAGCTCTCCGATTATTGCTGATTTTTTAATATATTGATTACTTTTTACAAATAACATTGTATTTCGTAATAATTCCACTTGGGTAATTTTCTCATTTGGTTGTTCTGGAATTACTATTAAAGATCCTGAATTTTTAGTAACTAATACATCATCACCCCGATTTGTACGTAAGATGATTGTTTTTAAAATCTTAGAAAATTTAACAATACCATTTGTTGGGCTAATGATTTGTTGTCTAGCTTCTGAAGTAAAAATCCCCCCTGTATGGAAAGTACGCATAGTCAGTTGGGTACCAGGTTCTCCAATAGATTGTCCAGCAAGAATACCTACGGCCTCGCCAAGATCAACCAAATTTTGGTTAGATAAATCCCACCCATAACACATTTGGCAAATAGAATGGTATAAACTACATGTTAATGGTGAACGAATATGAAATTTTGAAATTTGTTTTTGTTTAAATAGCTCTAATAGTCTTAATGTTATTTGTGTATTTGTGTCAGCAATTAAATTATTAGTTTTTAATTCATAAACTGGTTTTGATAATACTCTTCCAATAATTTGTTCTTGGTCTATTTTATTTTTAGTATCAATAAGAAATGAAGAAGATGTTAAACAATTTTTTTCTCGAATAATAATATCTTGTGCAATATCAATTAGCCTACGCGTTAAATATCCTGAATTTGCTGTTTTTAAAGCTGTATCAACAATACCTTTCCGAGCACCATATCCTGACATTAAGTAATCTGTGATTGTTAATCCTTCCCGAAAATTCTTTTTAATAGGTACACGCATGATTTCCCCGCTAGGATCAGCCATAAGCCCCCTCATACCTACAAGTTGACGAACTTGAGATAAATTTCCCCTGGCACCTGAAAAGGCCATGATATAGACTGAATTTAGTGGGTCATAGGTTTTAAAATAAGATACCACATTATCTTTTAATGACTCACTTGCAATACTCCATGTATCAATAATTTTTTGAAAACGTTCTACATCTGTAATTTTTCCTTTTAAACAAATTTTTTCTGCATTTAAAATATCTTTATTCGCTTTTTCTAACATCTCATTTTTTGTCGCAGGAACTTTTAGATCTTCAATACTAATAGATATACCTGCTTGTGTTGCATATTTAAACCCAAGATACTTTAATTCATCGGCTAATAAAGAAGCTTGCATAGAATCATATTTTGAAAAACTCCATGCTAATAATTCTTTTAATTGTTTTTTATTGATAAGTGTATTTTGATAACTATAATCTTTCATAATCCTTTTGAGTCATTATTTTTTTAACAATTAAATTTTATAATTCAATATTTAAAGTTGTTTGAATTGTATAATTTAAAAGAACACGTCCAGTCGTCGTTTGTAAATATTGAACAATTGTTCTATCATTTTTATCTTTACGGATTTGGAGATTTTCATAATATTCAATATAACTTTCATCTTTCAATTTTATTTTTTTTATAAAATTTGAAGGTTTAGAAATTTTATGTTTATAGCGAACCCAAATTGATGTATGGATTTCAATTTGATCTTGGTTGTACGCTAATATAACGTCATTTAAATCAGCAAAATAGTGGTTGGAACCTAATAATCCTTTAATATTATTTACCGTCAAGTAATAACAACCTAATACCATATCTTGACTTGGCATAATAATTGGTTCACCATTTGCAGGCGATAAAAAATTATAAGGAGCCAGCATTAACATGTAACATTCAGCTTGGGCTTCTACTGATAGGGGAACATGGACAGCCATTTGATCCCCATCGAAATCTGCATTAAAAGCTGAGCAGACTAATGGATGTAGTTTAATTGCTCTACCTTGAACAATAATTGGTTCAAAAGCTTGTATTCCCAATCTATGTAATGTAGGTGCTCGATTTAAAAAAATAGGGTGGTTTGCTAATACCTTTTCAAGAACGGGATCAATAATTGGTTCATTTTGTTGAAGTAAATTTTTAGCAACTTTCATATTACTTGCTAAACCTTGATTAATTAATTCACGAATTATAAAAGGTTGAAATAATTCAATAGCCATTTCATACGGTAAACCACATTGATTTAATTTTAAGCTCGGTCCTACTACAATCACTGATCTACCAGAATAGTCTACTCGTTTCCCAAGTAAATTTTGACGAAAACGCCCATGTTTTCCTTTTATAATATCTGATAAAGATTTTAATGGGCGATTACTTGCACTTAATGCAATTTTCCCTCTTTTTCCATTATCAATTAAGGTATCAACAGCTTCTTGTAACATCCGTTTTTCATTTCTAATAATTAATTGAGGTGCATCAATTTCTAATAATCTTAAAAGACGGTTATTACGTGTAATGATTCTTCTATATAATTCATTTAAATCAGATGTTGCAAAACGCCCACCTTCCAGTTGGATCATAGGCCTTAATGCAGGTGGAATAACTGGTAATATTGTTATAATCATCCAGGCTGGATTTGCACCTGTAGTTAATAAATTTTCTAAAATACGAATGCGTTTAATTGACTGATCACGTAATTTATAAATTCGTTGGTATTCCCATTTTTTTGACCAATGCGAAAAATTGTAAAATGGTTGTTCTTGATGAAGTACTTTACTACAAAGCATAATAAAATTTCGTGTTTTAATTATTTCTTGATCAAGATTTAATTTTTCTAATTCACGTTTTATTAAAACTGCACCAATTAAATAATTTGGCGTTGATCTTAATAAATATTTTGGTGTATTTCTACGTCTATTACGTGATTTTGAGTATGGTTTTAAAGGATAACCTGTAAACCCTAATTCTCTACAACGTCGATATTGTTGTAAATCCCAATGTAATCCATAAAATGCAATTTCATCTTCCGCAATAAAATAAGCAAGAGATGCTAATTTTATTCGTTTTATTCGTTCATCATAAAAATTTACAATATTAGATTTTTTTGCTTTAGATTTGTCTTTAAGAAACTCTTTACAATTTAAAAGTGCTTTTGGGCTTGTTAAATAATTTCGACACTCAAGACTTGATGATGGATATTCGGGGATATCTTTATGATCTTTTTCTTTCGTGTCTTTTGAGTCTGCAAATTCTGTCCACCCAGTATCTAAGCGTTTCTCACATTGTTCTACTTCAAGTAATAAAGCAATATAATTAGGTCGACTATTTGTATACCAAACATGAGTAACAGGATAAATTAAATTTATATGTCCCATTCTATGACGCCGAACGCGAGATTCTGTTAACTCCACACCACAACGCTCACATATTAACCCTTCATACCTAACTCGTTTATATTTTCCGCAGGCACACTCTAGACTTTTACTAGGACCAAAAATCCTTTCACAAAATAAGCCATCCATTTCAGGTTTAAATGTTCGGTAATTAATTGTTTCAGATTTTTGAACTTCCCCAACAAATTGACCATTCGGTAATTTTCTATGAGACCATTGCAGTATTCTCATAGGAGAAGCTAATTTTATTTTTATATAATCAAATTCTTTTTCAGACCTTATCATAATGAGTTTTTAAAATGAAATATTATTTATATTTGATGTATGAGAAAATGTTTTTAATAACGGATTATATTTTTCAATTAAATTTAATTCAATTTCATATGATTGATCTGAACTAAATTCATCAATTCTATATGTGCTTAGATCTAATCCAATTGATCTTAATTCTTGTACTAAAACTTTAAATGATTCAGGCACGCCAGAAGTTGGTATTGGTTGACCTTTAATTATAGAATTTAAAGTTTCATTCCGTCCTTGCATATCATCGGATTTAATTGTTAATAATTCTTTTAGTGTAAAAGATGCCCCAAAACCTTCAAGTGCCCATACTTCCATTTCACCAAATCTTTGACCTCCGTGTTGGGCTTTTCCTCCTAACGGCTGTTGAGTTACTAATGAATAAGGACCTGTTGCTCTTGAATGCATTTTATCATCAACTAAATGAATTAGTTTTAACATATAGGCATTACCAACTGTAATTGGGTTATCAAACTCTTTACCTGTTCTTCCATCAAGTAGTACCATTTTCCCTGGAGAATAGGGATTAAATAACCATGCTTCATTATTTTCCACTGAAGCTTGTCTTAATTTTTTGTTAATTAAAATACGAGAAACCTCTGACCCATACATTTCGTCAAATGGTAAAATTTTAAAGCGACGATTTAATTTATGCCCGGCTAACCCTAATAAACATTCATATAACTGACCAACATTCATTCTTGACGGAACGCCTAAAGGGTTCAAAATAATATCAATTGGAGTTCCATCTGGAAGAAAAGGCATATCTTGTCTAGGTAAAATACGAGAGATTATCCCTTTATTACCATGACGTCCTGCAATTTTATCACCTACTTGAATTTTTCTTATTTGTGCAATAAAAATTTGAATTTTCTCAAATTTATAAGCTAATTTTGTTCGACGATTAAAAGTTAAAGTTTCAATTACTCTCCCATATTCACCTTCAGGCATTCTAAAAGATGTATCACGGACTCCTTTAGCCTTTGCTCCAAAAATAGCTCGAAGTAATTTAGATTCTGGTAATTGTTCAGAATCATCTTTAGGGATAATTTTCCCTACTAATATATCACCTGGTTTTACAAATGTTCCAACTGTAACTATTCCATCTTCATTTAAATTTTGGACATCGGAGATACTTAAATTAGGAATATTATTTGTTGTTTGTTCGGACATTTCTGCTGTTCGATCAATTTCAATTTCATATCTTTCAATATGAATAGATGTAAATATATCTTCATAAACTAAACGCTCATTTATTAAAATTGCATCTTCAAAATTATATCCTTGCCATGGCATATATGCTACTAAAACATTTTGACCTAAAGAAAGTTCACTATTTATAATTCCTGGACCATCAGTTAACATTTGGCCAGACCTAATTTTTTCACCTTCCCAAACAATTGGTCTATGATTAATACAAGTTTCTTGGTTTGATCGTTGATATTTTTGTAAATCATATTTATAGTGTCGCCCTGAATCTTCAAGGATAACAATTTTATTTGCTGTTACAGATTCTACAATTCCTGCCCGTTGAGCATTTATTACCATACCTGAATCTAAAGCAATTTGATTCTCTAAGCCTGTACCAACAATAGGTTTTTGTGGTAGTAGTAATGGAACGGATTGTCGTTGCATATTTGACCCCATTAATGCCCGGTTGGCATCATCATGTTCAAAGAAAGGGATTAATGAAGCTGCTACTGAAACAACTTGAATTGGAGAAACAGCAATAAAGTCTACTTCAGATGGTGTAACCGTTAAAAAATCTTGCTTGTAGCGTATAGGAATCAAATTTTTTGTTAAATAATTTTCTTCATTTGTTGAAATATCAGCTGGAGCAATTTTATAAAAATCTTCAATATCAGCTGTCAAGTAAATAGGATTTCCAGTTTTAATTACTTTTCCATTAATAACTCTCCAGAAAGGTGTTTCCAAAAATCCAGATTCGTTAACTCTTGCACATGTTGTTAACGATGCAATTAACCCAACATTTTGTCCTTCCGGAGTTTCAATTGGGCAAATTCGTCCATAATGGCTCGGATGGATATCACGTACCGCGAAACTAATACGATCTCGATCAAACCCTCCAGGTCCTAGTCCACTAATTCTTCGTCTATGTGTTAATGAAGATAATGGATTTGTCTGATCCATATATTGAGATAATTGGCTTGCTCCAAAAAACTCTCGAATAGTTGCTCCAACTATATTAAAACTTGATAGTTGACTCGAGTATGTCTTATTTGTTTGACTACGTAATTTACGTAATAATCTTTGAAAACCAATACGGAATAAATTTTGTAATAATTCTCCAACTGACCGAACTCGACGATTTTTTAAATGATCAATATCATCACTAACTTGTTTAGAAGTAGATAATGTTATTAATTTATCAATGATTGCAAATATATCTTCATAAGTAATTGTTGTTATACGTTTTGAAAGTTTGATGTCTAATCTATTATTTAATTTTGAACGACCAATTTTTCCTAAACGATAATACGAAGGGTCGAAAATCCGAGAAAATTCAGAAATATTTTTATAATAATTTTTGTCTAAATTAAAACGTAATAATTTATTTTCTTGAGATAATGAAGATGTTAAAATAGGCTTATTAAAATAGAAAAATTCAGAATTTTGTAAATTTTGACAAATTTCTAAATCCGTTACACCCATTTCTTTTAATAAATGTATAATTGGTTTTTGTGTAACTTTATCAAGTTGAATAATAATCTCATCTTCTTGGTTCTTTATAGGGTATTTTGATACATTAATTTTTGTATTTTTTTGAAAACCAAACCTCACCCATGATCCATACTCAGGAATTAATGTTGCTGTATACAGCTCTTTTTCCCCATATTTTCTTTTATAAATATCTTTTATTAAATGATCATTTTTATATTGAATAATTTTAGATTTTGTCTTTAAATATTTTGTTTTATTTTTAAATATTTTTGCTTGGGATTGTTTTCTTTTCTTATCTTTTTCGTTTTTTGTAAAGTTATATTTAAATTTAATAAGTTCTTTAAAACTATTAGTAAAATAAAGATTTGATTGTACGCTATTATTTTGAATAACTGAGTTAATTTTTGGTGTAATATTTAATTTTAAGAAATTAAAATTATTAAGGTAAGTAAAATTCTCTAAATCTCTAAGTAAAAAATTAAGTATTTCAGTATGTCGATTTAAACCAAGTAAATACTCTGATTTTTGGAATAATTCATTATATAAGAGTTTAATTTGGTTAAATTCTTTTAGTGATGTCTTATTAGTTTTTCTTTTTAAAATTTTATGTGTAACAATTGTTTGGGTTAATAAATTGAAACATTTAACAATTAAAGAAGTTCTATCTCTATTTTTTGGGTGGTTAGTATGTAATAAAAACTTTAACCATTTTAAATAAATATTAATTCGCTTTAATTTTGTATTTAAGTCATTCGTTTGTAATAAACTTTTATATACTTTAAAACATTCAATAAATGACAAACTAAAATTCATTTCATAATCTTTTATTTGCTTAAATGAATAAAGATTAATTGCTTCTCCTTGCCAGTTCCAATCTTCCTCTTTTTTAATGAACCTTATTTTCCTTTTTTTATCGCTAATTAATTTCTTTTTGACTCTTGATTTTAAGAAATATAACCTACTCTCGGTAGGTAAAATTTCACTTGGTGGTGTAAAATTTTTTAATTTGCCTATTTCACTAGAAATTACTCTTTTAACTTTCTTATTTTTTTTCTGATGTTTATTTTTTTCAAAATATACACCTGGACTTCGGATAATTTGACTAACAATAACACGTTCACACCCATTAATTACAAAAGTAGCAGAACTTGTCATTAATGGTAAATTAATTATAGGAAATTTACTATGGTATTTTATAATATTTGTTTTTTTATTTCTAACCTCTAAAGGAATGACAAGTTGGGCTGAGTAATTAGCCGTATATTTTTTAGCTCGTACTATATTATAAACAGGTTTTACTAAACTATATTCTTGTCCAAATAATATATATTCAGTATTTTGACTAAAATCATAAATTCTTGAAAAACTGGTTAGTTCTTCATTTAAGCCTTGAGCAATAAACCAACAAAAACTTACTCGTTGCATTTCTATAAAATCAGGTAGAGCAGTTGTATAATTCATCATATATTAGTTTAATCGTTTTATTAGTAATGTAGTTTAGACACAATAACCAATATGGTTTGTTATTGATAATAATTATGAAAAATAAATTTGTAGTATAGCTTTATATTTTTCAAAATAAAGGTAGGATCATTGTTTATAGTATTAATGTTTTAACTTGTTAGGTCTTTCAACTTTTTATAATAAATTTCATTTTCATTAGGAAAACAAAAATTTATTTTCGGAAATAAATAAAATTTAAGTATAGACTTTATAATGGTGGTACTTAGTTTTTCTTACTAGCTATAGTTAATATTTTTTAACTAAGTTTCTTATACTTTAAGTAAGAGTTAATTTAATGTGGAAAGGTTAATTTTATTAACTTGATTAACTTATAAAAAAATACAATCTCACACAACCTAGTGTAGATAAAGAATTCTACGCAGATTGTGTGAGATTGTATTTTTCAATTTTTTAAAATTATGCAGCTTTCAATAAGGCTGATAGTTTTGCTTTTTTTCGTGCTGCTGTATTTTTATGATAAACATTTTTTTTATAACCTTTATCGATTAAACTATAAATTGAATTTAGCACAATTTGTAATTTTTCTTTATCCGCTGTATTTTGTGAACCTTTATAACTCTCTAAATCTTTTAAAAATTTTTTAGTTAGTGTTCTTACTGAACTTTTATAAAAACGATTTTGAAGATTATTTCGTTTAGCTATTAATATGCGTTTTTTTGCTGATTTGTTATTTGCCATAACTTTAATTTAAGTAAATATTTATATATTATATTTTTATTTAGTAAAATATAGTATATTTAGTAAAAAATTGGAAGTTTTTAGAATTAATATTTTTAAAATAGAATATTAAACTCTTGATAATATACTAATATTCAGGCAATATGGTAAAGTAAAAATAGTATTAAAATTTATTATTATAGGAATTTTTATGGCAAAAAATAAAGGTACTAGAATATTAATTACTTTAGAATGTACCGAATGTAGAACAAATACAAATAAACGTTCTGCCGGTGTTTCACGGTATTTAACTCAAAAGAATCGTCGAAATAATCCACAAAGAATGGAGCTTAAAAAATATTGTCCACATTGTAATAAACCGACTATTCATAAAGAAATAAAATAAAATTATGTTAGCACAAAAACAAAAATTAGCACCTATTGGAAGTAATCAAAAAATTGATTATAAAGATATTGATTTATTAAAATTATTTATTACAGAACAAGGAAAAATACTTCCACGCCGAGCGACAGGAGTAACAGTACAACAACAACGTCAAATTGCAAAAGCGATTAAAAGAGCACGAGTTTTATCATTATTACCATTTGTAGCTTCTAATGAACTTTAAATTTTTAGAAGTTAAAGTTTATTAAGATGACGTAAGGAGGAATTCGAGCAAATGGGAGTAAGGAATTTTATTGATCGTGTATTCACAGTTATTTCCGATTTAATTTTAAAACTTTTGCCTGCTAGTAAGCAAGAAAAACAAGCGTTTGCATACTATAAAGCTGGTATGGCAGCACAGGCAGAAGGCGATTATGCAGAAGCATTGGAAAATTATTATGAATCATTGTATTTAGATGAGGATCAATATGATAGAAGTTATACACTCTATAATATTGGTCTAATTTATGCTAAAAATGAGAATTATCCCCGTGCATTAGAATACTATCACCAAGCTGTTTCTTTAAATTCAAATTTACCTCAAGCTTTAAATAATATTGCAGCAATTTATCACAGGCAAGGTCTTTTAGCTTTAGAGATGGCTTCTCAGGATTATGATTCTACAATGGAAATTTCTGAAGAATATGAATATATTGAATTAGCAAAAGGATTATTTGATAAAGCAGCAGAATACTGGTATCAAGCCCTTAAATTAGCACCTGATAATTATCCAAGGGCGCGAAATTGGTTAAGAATAACTGGTAGGGCTAAATCTTTAGATTCTTTTTAAAGAATAATAATTAGTTAAAAATAGAAAACATTTTATTCAAGAATTCCACTTATTTTGGTGTACAATGGTAAATAGTTAATAAATTTTAAATTTGTTATTATTTTGAATAATTCGTTGAATTCTGAAAGTATATTTATTCTTAAATATTTAAAATATTTTAAATCAAAATGGTAGAAACTACAAATAAAGGTTACGTTTGTCAAATTATTGGTC
>Ga0209555_10001842_pt1 | contig 15678 bp, 12 predicted proteins | sample SaaInl85LU_5_DNA_FD_184643 | JGI IMG/M metagenome (GOLD analysis project Ga0209555, IMG submission 184643) | Marine microbial communities from expanding oxygen minimum zones in the Saanich Inlet - ESP_85LU_5_DNA (SPAdes) (version 2) | ecosystem: Environmental > Aquatic > Marine > Intertidal... | reverse complement strand
ACACCTTATTGGGTGTAAACGTCACCTTTATGAAAATACTTTTGTTGAAACGATATAGTAAACAAACTATCGAGAGTTTAATGACAATAAAAAGTCCGCTTGATTAAAATTTTTCGCAAAAAAAAAACCAGTAAATCACTTTACTGGTTTGTAATCTTCTGTGGGTCTAGAAATTATTTCTTCTTCACTCTTACGGCATTCATTCCTTTCATTCCCATTTCCAATTCAAATTCTACTTTGTCGTTTTCGTACAATTCTTCGGTTGTGCTACTCACGTGCACAAAGTATTTTTCATTTGTGTCGTTTTCTTTGATAAATCCAAATCCTTTTTCATCGTTAAAGAATTCCACAACTCCTTGTCTGATTGGATCTGGTTCGGGCATTGCTTCTCTGGTTGGTACGCCAATTACGATGTCTTCTGCATCTATTTCTTTTTTCTTTTTTGTGGGATCTGGCGGAGTGTCTGTAATGTTTCCAAATTCATCTACGTAAGCCATCATACTATCCAATCCAGAGTTTTTCTCTTCTTCTTTTCTAGCTAATTTTTTCGCTTCTTTTTCTTGACGTTTTTTCAAACGTTTTTTTTCTTTTTCTTTCTTGTTGTAGGTTTCTTGAGATTTGGCCATGTATCAATTTGGTTTTCGCTTCATCTTTCCAATGGACGAAGTTCCATTTTGTAGAGGATTAGCATGTGGCAAATATACTCGATTTTCTTGGCAACTCAAAATCGTTTCTTGAACATTTGATTAACTTTACTTTATTAATTCAAAAGAACGTCATACCGCCCTCATCAAACAAAAAGCTCACGAGCTTGGTTTTATGTTTTGTGGTGTTTCCAATGCTGAGTTTTTGGAAGAAGAAGCACCAAGACTCGAAAAATGGCTGGAATCCAACATGCATGGAAATATGAGCTACATGGAAAATCATTTTGACAAGAGATTGGATCCAAGATTATTAGTTGATGGAGCAAAGTCGGTTGTTTCTTTAGCACTCAATTATTTTCCTGAGAAAACACAAGAAGATAACACATATAAATTATCGAAATACGCCTATGGCGAAGATTATCATTTCATCATAAAATGGAAATTGAAAGAATTGATGAAATTCATCCAAACCGAAATTGGCGAAGTGGGAGGGAGGGTGTTTGTAGATTCCGCTCCGGTACTTGATAGAGCTTGGGCAAAAAAAAGTGGACTGGGGTGGATTGGTAAAAACGGAAATTTGATAAACAAAGAGTCAGGATCATTTTTCTTTTTGGCCGAACTAATTATCGATTTAGAATTAAAGCCAGACGGACCGGTAAAAGATTATTGCGGAAGTTGCACAGCCTGCATAGACGAGTGTCCTACAGATGCCATACCTGAACCTTATGTAGTAGATGGGTCTAAATGTATTTCATACCTAACCATTGAGTTGAAGGATGAGATAATACCCAAAGAATTTCAGGGTAAAATGGAGGATTGGATGTTTGGCTGCGACATTTGTCAGGATGTGTGCCCTTGGAATCGATTTTCATCTCCACATAACGAACCGTTGTTAAACCCAAAATCCAGTTTATTGGGATTAAATAAGCAAGATTGGGAAGACTTAACCGAAGAAGTGTTTCGAGATTTATTTAAAAACTCTGCCGTGAAACGGACTAAATTTGATGGGTTGAAAAGGAATATTAGTTTTCTAAAGTAAACTTTTGCCTGGTCATTCCCGACAGCAATCGGGAATCTATATCTTGAGAATATTTCAAATGATTAACAAACCTTTTCGGTATTCAAACCGATTCTAAATCGATCACAGAATCAAGGGTGAGTTTAGACTTATAAAAAAACCTAACAGGTTTGAAAAACCTGTTAGGTTTATAGTTCTAGTATCAGAAGCATGTTCCTCTTTTGTAGGAGGATAGGAGGTGATTAAATACTTTCTAAAATTCTGTTCAATGTAGTGCTTGGTCTCATTGCTTTTCCAGTAATTTCATTATTGGGGTAGTAATATCCTTTTGTGTCTACTGCAACTCCTTGTACTGCCTTTAATTCGTTTACAATAGCAGATTCGTTAGCTGCTAATTTTTCTGCTATTGGAGAGAACTCAGCTTTCAATTCTGCGTTGTTGTTTTGGTTGGCCAGTTCTTGTGCCCAATACATCGCTAAATAAAAGTGAGACCCTCTGTTGTCTAATTCATTTACTTTTCTTGAGGGTGATTTTCTATTTGCCAATAACTTAGTGGTAGCATCGTCCAGTGCGTTTCCTAATACAATTGCTTTGGGGTTATTTGCAAATTCACCCAAATGATTCAAGGAAACAGCAAACGCCAAAAACTCACCCAAAGAATCCCATCTTAGGTGGTTTTCTTGGTTGAATTGTTGAACGTGTTTCGGGGCAGAACCACCGGCACCCGTTTCAAATAGTCCACCGCCATTCATTAACGGTACGATGGAGAGCATTTTGGCAGATGTTCCCACTTCCAGTATTGGAAATAAATCGGTTAGATAATCTCGAAGAACATTTCCTGTGATAGAAATTGTGTCTTCTCCCCGAACAATTCTTTCTAAAGAAAAGTTTGTTGCTTCTATGGGCGACATGATGTGGATGTCTAGCCCATTTGTATCGTGATTTGTTAAGTAAGTAGTTACTTTCTCTATTAATTGAGAATCGTGCGCTCTGTTTTTGTCCAACCAAAATACAGCAGGGTTTCCAGTAGCTTTTGCTCTGTTTACAGCCAATTTTACCCAATCTTGGATGGGAGCATCTTTCACTTGGCACATTCTAAAAATGTCTCCTTCTTCTACTGTGTATTCAAATACAATTTCTCCCGCATTGTTTACCACGGTAACAGTTCCATTGGCAGACATTTCAAAAGTTTTGTCGTGCGAACCGTATTCTTCCGCTTTTTGAGCCATCAATCCTACGTTAGAGACAGAACCCATTGTTACGGGATCCAAGGCTCCATTTTGCTTGCAGAAATCGATCGTTGCTTGGTAAACCCCGGCATATGATCTGTCTGGAATTAGAGCTTTGGTGTCTTGTGAGTTTCCTTCGGCATTCCACATTTGTCCCGAAGTTCTTATCATTGCAGGCATGGAGGCATCAATAATTACATCACTTGGTACGTGAAGATTGGTGATTCCTTTGTCCGAATTTACCATGGCCAAAGACGGTCCGTCTGCAAATGCAGCTTTTAGGTCTGCTTCCATTTCTTTTCTTTTATCACCAGAAACTTCGTCAAGGTTGCTCAATAAATTTCCATATCCATTATTCACGTTTACCCCAATTTTATCAAAAGTATTTTGGTGCTTATCAAATACTGGTTTTAAAAATGTTCGTACAACATGTCCAAAAATGATTGGGTCAGAAACCTTCATCATAGTTGCTTTCAAGTGAACAGAGAATAATACTCCCGAGTCTTTTGCGTCTTTTATTTCTTTTTCCAAAAATGAAATCAACTCAGTTTTACTTAGCAATGCGGCATCTACTATTTCTCCTTCTTGAATATCGAAAGCGGCTTTTAGGATTGTTTTTTCTCCAGAAGAAGAAGTAAACTTAATCGTAAGTGCATCTTTTTTGTCAAAAGTGTTGGATTGTTCGCTTCCATAAAAATCGCCTTGAGTCATACTGGCAACATGACTTTTTGATTCCTTGTCCCAAGCACCCATCGAGTGAGGATTATTTCGTGCGTACTCTTTTACAGCCTTTGGGGCTCTTCGGTCAGAGTTTCCTTCTCTCAGTACCGGATTCACTGCACTTCCTTTTACTTTGTTGTAAAGGGCAAGGTTCTTTTTGTCCTCTTCTGTTTCAATCTCATCTGGAAAACTAGGAATGTCAAATCCGGCATTTTGTAATTCGGTAATGGCAGATTTTAGTTGCGGCACCGAAGCACTTATATTGGGTAGTTTGATGATATTGGCTTCTGGCTTTTTTACCAATTCACCCAAAGTAGCTAACGCATCTTCTACTTGTTGCGTTTCTTTTAATCTATTAGGAAATAAAGCAAGAATCCGAGCTGCCAAAGAAATGTCTTTGGTTTCCAAGTTAATGTGAGAGTTTTTTACAAATGCTTGTGCAATAGGTAAAAAAGAATGAGTAGCTAATGCCGGAGCTTCGTCCGTTTTGGTGTAAATGATGGTAGATTGTTTTGCCATTTTTTTCTAAGAACTTTTTTGTTTTGTATGCGAAATATAATCGTGTAAAAGTACGAAATATTTAAGTTTTTTATACTTGAATTAACTATTCTTTATATGATTTTTCGCAGAAAATCTCTCATAAAAAAAGCGATTCGTTTGAATCGCTTTTTTATAATAGGCAGAATTAGTGAATTTAAATGCTGAGTGCAAGACCAAATAAAAAGATTAAAATGTAGATGGATAAAATAACGATAGTGAAAATGCCAACAAATTTGTAGTGGTTTTTTAGATTTTTAAATGCTTCTTCCATCTCGTAATTTGCGCCAGAAAACATAGCTTTTTTCATTTTGGTTGCAAAGTTATACAGGTAATAAATCGGGAAGAAATAAAGAGCTCCCATGATTATATAAATTAAGGCAACTAGACCGGTAGGGAATTGTATGCCACCTCTGTATCCTTGTGCCGCGGCTAAGGTTGAGTTGAGTTCGTTTCCAAAAATAATCATGCTAATTGCCGCGATAAATATAAACCCTAAGAAAATAAATCCTAGGATAGAAAGGAATTGGCACCACTTGGCCGTTTCTTTCAAATAGGAAATAGTGATTTGTGTCAGAGAGTTGTTCTTGTCCGAATGGGTGTCGTCTAATATGGAATCGTTCATTTGTTTCAGTTTTTTGTGAGGTTGAAAATAGTAAAAAAAATAATGTCCTCAAGAATGAGATCTGAGTTTAATTGTTTTTGTAAATAAAAAAGCCATCAACAGAATACAATGTTGATGGCTCATAGCTGGCTTAGGATAGCTATTTCTCAATGAAATATCTACTTATTCTTTTTTACTCAATTCTCTATACAATAAATGTTATCCTAAGTAGCTTTTTAATAGTTTACTTCTTGATTTTTGTTTCAATTTTCTCAATCCTTTTTCTTTCAGTTGTCTTACTCTTTCTCTTGTTAAGTCAAATTTGTCGCCAATTTCTTCAAGAGTGAGCGGGTAAGATTGGTTAATTCCAAAGTAAAGCTTAATAATATCGGCTTCTCTTGGAGCTAATGTGTCCAATATTCTTCCTATTTCATCGTTTAACGAACCTTCCAACAAATCATCTTCTTGTGCCGTTTCATTGTCTTTGGAAGCGAATACTTCGTACATGTCATTTTCGCTGTCTGTTCCCAGAGGAGCATCCATAGATACGTGTCTTCCTGAAATATGTTGCGCTTTTTTCACTTCTTTTTCAGAAACTTCAAGAGTTTCGGCAACTTCACTTACTGAAGGCGTTCTTTCAAACTCTTGTTCTAATGAAGAAAATGTTTTGTTTATTTTGTTGATTGTCCCAATTTTGTTCAAGGGCAGTCTTACAATTCGTGCGTGCTCTGCGATAGCTTGCAAAATTGACTGTCTGATCCACCATACTGCGTACGAAATAAATTTGAATCCTCGCTTTTCATCAAATCGTTGAGCTGCTTTTATCAATCCTAAATTTCCTTCGTTAATTAAATCTGACAAAGACAATCCCTGGTTTTGGTATTGTTTTGATACAGAAATCACAAACCTCAAGTTGGCTTTAGTTAATCTTTGTAGAGCATGTTGATCACCCTCCCTTATTCTTGCCGCTAATTCCACTTCTTCTTCAGCTGTAATTAGGTCATACTTACTGATCTCTAATAAATACTTATCCAAAGATTGTGTTTCTCTGTTGGTAATTTGTTTGGTTATTTTTAGCTGTCTCATGATTGTAAGTTTTACTTGTTCGGTATCAGATTCTTTTCCTTCTATTTAGTTAACGAGTATGAATCAACATTGTTACGCTTTTTATTCGCGATTAACAGATTTTAACTTTGTCAATTATTTATCGGTTTCTAAATTGGTTTTAAGGCTTTGTTTATCTTTTACACGATAAAGTTAAACAAAAGAACAATGAACTCCAAAGAAAATGTTTAATAAAAGTTAAAAATAATTAAACAAAAAAAGCAGGGAGAATAAAAAAACCCCGTTGAACTAGTTCAGCGGGGTTTTGATAAGGTTGTAAGTTTTGTTTTTCTTATCCTTCTTTCTTCTCAGTTTTTTCAGGTCTTGGTAACAAAATCTTTCTTGATAATTTATGTTTTCTTTTCTTCGGATCAAATCCTGTCACTTTAAAGGTAACCATGTCACCAACGGACACAACATCTTCAACTTTTTCAGTCTTATTCCAGTCTAGCTCAGAAATGTGAATCAATCCATCTTGACCAGGAACAACTTCTACGAAGCATCCGAATTCTTTAATAGATTTTACTGCACCTGTGTACGTTTCACCCACTTCAATTTGTGGAGGGTTTACAATCAAATCAATTTTTTCTAGAGCCAATGCCATTCCAGCACCGTCATTTGTCAATACTGATACCGTTGCAGTCTCTCCATCTGGGTTTTCATCGATACTAATTTCTGAGTTAGTTTCAGCTTGTAATTCTTGAATTACTTTACCACCCGAACCAATTACAGCTCCAATTTTATCTGCAGGAATTATCAAACTCTTAATTCTTGGAGTGTGTTCTTTGTAATCTTCGTTAGGAGTAGAGATTGTTTTCATCATTTCTCCCAAGATGTGAGCTCTTCCGTTTTTTGCTTGGTTCAATGCTTCCGTCAATACTTCGTATGAAAGTCCTTTTACCTTAATGTCCATCTGGCAAGCCGTAATTCCATTTTCGGTTCCTGTAACTTTAAAATCCATATCACCCAAGTGATCTTCATCTCCTAATATATCAGATAATACTGCGTACTTCCCATTTTCATCCATGATAAGTCCCATTGCGATTCCAGATACTGGGTTCGAAATTTTAATACCACCATCCATCAAGGCAAGAGAACCTGCACAAACAGACGCCATTGAAGAAGAACCGTTAGATTCTAGAATCTCTGATACCAATCTAATTGTGTATGGGTTTACGTTTGGATCAGTTGGAATAACTTGTTTCAAAGCTCTTTGAGCTAAGTTTCCGTGACCAACTTCTCTTCTTGATGTTCCTCTCAATGGTCTTGCTTCTCCTGTTGAGAAAGGTGGGAAGTTGTAGTGAAGAGTAAAGTTTTGAGTTTTTTCCTCTACAGCTCCGTCAAATTTTTGCTCATCTTTTTTACCACCCAATGTAAGTGTAGTAAGTGATTGAGTTTCTCCTCTTGTAAATACTGCCGAACCGTGACAAGATGGTAAGTAGTTTACTTCACTCCAGATTGGTCTGATTTCTGTTGTCTGTCTTCCATCCAATCTTTTCTTTTCGTTCAAGATTACATTTCTTACTGCTGCTTTTTGTGCTTTTTTGAAATAAATTCCAATAAAAGGCTTTTCAGCTTCTAATTCTTCTTCGCTTAAGGATGCAATGTATTCTTCCTTTACCGCTCCAAATAGCTGTCCTCTCAATTCTTTGTCAGCATGACCTTCTCTTGCGATTGCTTCACATTTGTCGTTCACAAATGCTTTTATCTTTGCTTCAACCGCAGCATCATGAGTTTCGTGAGAATACTCTCTTTTTGTTTCTTTGCCTAATTCTTTGGTGAACTCTGCCATGATTGCACATTGCTCTTTGATTACCTCATGGGCGGTTTTGATAGCGTCAATCATTTCAGCTTCTGAAATTTCTTTCATTTCACCTTCTACCATCATAATGCTGTCTTTTGTTCCAGCAATTACCATGTCTATGTCAGCAATTTCGTTTTGCTCATAAGTTGGGTTTATTACGAATTCTCCATTTACTCTTGAAATTCTCACCTCAGAAACTGGAGTTTCAAAAGGAATGTCAGAACAAGCCAATGCAGCAGAAGCTGCCAAACATGCAAATGAATCAGCCATGTTTTCATCAGCTGATAGCAATTGAATCATCACCTGCGTATCAGCGTGATAATCTTCTGGGAAAAGCGGACGAAGGGCTCTGTCCACCAATCTCATTGTCAATATTTCGTATTCAGAAGGTCTTGCTTCTCTTTTGAAAAACCCTCCAGGGAATTTTCCAGCTGCAGCGTACTTCTCTCTGTAGTCAATTGTCAATGGCATAAAGTCAACTCCATCTTTTGCTTCTTTTGCAGAGACAGCTGTTGCCAATAATACCGTGTTTCCTATTCTCACCTCTACTGCTCCGTCTGATTGCTTCGCTAGTTTTCCAGTTTGAACTGTAATTTCTCTACCGTCAGGCAGATTCATCTTTTTTGTAATAATGTTCATTGTTACGTTTTTTTTATTTTTTTTCCGTTTCGTACAAATAAGAAGAGTTGAAAAAAATGTCTCTTCTTACATTTTGACCCCTGTGGTCATTTTTTTTTCTTTAATGCAAATTGTCTATATAGCAAATAAGGCAACCGTTAAGGGTTGCCTTATTTAAAATTCTTTATGCTGTTGTCGCTTTAGAATTGAGAATCATTCTTATTTGAATGTGTCTCTAATTCCTACTTTAGCGATTAACTCTCTGTAAGCTACAATATCTTTGTTTCTTATGTATCTCAAGTGCTTTTTTCTTTTTCCTACCATGATTACCAATGATCTTTGTGTGTTGTAATCTTTACGATTCGTTTTAAGATATTCCGTTAGGTTTTTAATCTTTTCAGTAAAAAGAGCAACTTGTGCAGCTGAAGAACCTGTATTTTTCTCAGAACCTCCGTATGTTTTAAACGCTTCTTTTTTAATTTCTTTATCTAAATTCATAGTATAATATTGTTACCTTTTCTGTTTTAAGAGTGCAAATATAAATATAACTTCTCAGTTTACACAAGTATTTGTTCATAAACTTTGATTTCCTGGTTGTTTTTGTTCAATGTTTAAAATAAATGGCAAATCTTACCGGAAATTTGTCTTTTGGATGAACCAACTTTCACTTAAATTCCCTACATTTAATCACTCAATCGAGCGTGAAACTTTAGCCACACATGAAGGAAACAGATTTTATAGAAAAAAACAAGAAGAAGTGGCAAGAGTTCGAGAAACTTTCTCTAAATAAATCAAAAGACCCAGACAAATTAAGCGAGTTATTCGTGGAGATTACGGAGGACCTTTCCTACGCCAAAACTTTTTACCCAAAAAGATCGGTGAGAGTGTACCTTAACTACTTGGCCCAAAAAGTATTTCTTTCTTTTTCAAAATCCAAAAGCGGTTTCCTGAAAACTTTTGTTTTGTTTTGGAAAAAGAATTTACCCCTAGAAATGTACCGAAGCAGGAAGGCTTTTCTCACTTCTTTTTTGTTCTTTTTTATTGCAGTGCTTGTTGGTGCTGTTTCTTCCTACATCGATCCAGATTTTTCGAGAATTATTTTGGGCGATTACTACGTGGATATGACTATCGACAATATCAATAAAGGTGATCCAATGGCAGTGTACAAGCAAATGAACGAGGGAGATATGTTTTTGCAAATTACCATCAATAATATTCGAGTAGCTTTTTTGGTTTTCATCATGGGTATTTTCTTTTCTGTGGGTTCCGCTTTTTTATTGGTGAGTAATGGCTTTATGTTGGGCGCTTTTCAGTATTTTTTCTACCTCAAAGGTTTACTTCTCACCTCCTTTTTGGTTATTTGGATTCACGGAACTTTGGAGATATCTGCCATCGTTATTGCGGGTGCTGCCGGTATTGTAATGGGAAATGGATTGTTATTTCCTGGAACACTTACTCGAACTCAATCTTTACAAATTCATGCCAAAAGAGGAATAAATATCCTGTTGGGAACTGTTCCTTTGTTTGTGGTAGCGGGTTTTCTGGAAGGGTATGTTACACGGCACACCGAAATGCCAGATTTGATAAAGTGGTTGATTATCTTGTCTTCATTAGTTTTTATTCTGGGATATTTTGTGATCTATCCTTTTCGGTTGGGCCGAAAATTTGCCGATGACCAAAGGATTGAAGAGAAACCAACTCATGTCGAGTCCAGAGAATTAAAGTTATACTCGATAAGAACCATGAGCCATGTTTTTTACGATACGTTCCGGTTCTATAAACTCTACCTGAAACGAATTACCACCGTGATTTTTGTCGTAATAGTACCGCTTTTTTTGGTGTATTTGTTCGCGCTCTTTTCCGTGTCTCCTTATTCCGATTATTACCTCGAGCCAGGCGAATTATTCGAGTTGGTTTTTGGAAATTCTATTCATTTTTCCTGGACTTCTTTTGTGGCAAACACTCTGTTTTTCTCTATAAATATTGCGACCGTAATACATTGCTTGAGTCGAATAAACAAGGCGCAAAATCAAAGCTATTTGAAATCATGGATTACTGAGATTTGGCCATTTTTGTTGAGATCGGTGCCGTTGGTTTTGTTTTTTATGGGTGTCATGTTTGTTGTGCCTCCAGGATTCTACTTATTCGTTTTAATAGCTTCTCCCTTTTTTGTTTTGCTTTTTTATCCGGTAGTTTCGGGCGAATCATCTTTTCAATCGGCTCTTGTTAGAGGAGTGCGGTATGGTTCCAAAGATTTTGGAGGAACGCTCGTTACATTTGCTTTAATTTCGGTTCTGACTTATGTTTTTTCTTGGAGTTATTACAATCCTTTTGCCCCAGGATTGGACCTAAAAACCCTCGTGATAGATGAGCTAATTGATTGGCATACACTTACTGTTTTTGATGATTTTTTAACAATCAAAAATTTTATTTCGGCATTTTTTATTCTGCTTATTACTCAGCTGCTGTTGCCTTTAATTGTCGCAGCTGTTAGTTTTCAATATGTAAGTATTTATGACAAACAGAACGCCATTGGATTGAAAGAAAGACTAAAGAGTTTTGGAACTGGAAACAAACATTTTGAAACGAATTGATGAAGAAAATCCTTGTTCATATCGGTTGGGTGTGTTGGTTCTTACTTAGTTGGAGCCAATTAGGTTTTGGGCAAGAAGAATTTGATGTGGATGAGTACCTCGAGGAAATCAATTACCACAATCAATACGCAAACAGCAAAGCGCATCATCATTATTTGGCCGACTCAATTTCGGTTGTACCCTTTGATAAAAATAAATGGGAGAGGTTGAGGATGAATATTGTGAATGAGATATCGGGTGTGGAATACCAAGGGCAAGATGGCAGCGAACTTACTCAAGAAGACAATCCTTATCGTCAATCGGGTCGTCAATTCAGGAGGTATTGGCGAGAAAAAAACTCCAAGCAAATAAAGAGAATTCCAAAGGAGAGAGAAGAGTCCCAAGGCGGAAGAAGTAGAAATAATGACTTGCTCAATCCGGGTGCAATTTCTCCTTTTTGGTCCAATTTCATCCTTATTGTGGTTGTTTTGGCTCTTGCTGCACTTATCTTTTTCTTGTTTTTTAATCAATTGAAAGAGGGAAAGGGAAACAAGAAAATTGGGAGAGATTTGGAATCAATAATCCCTACTGAAATTCCTAAAACAGAATTGGAATTATTGCTTGAGAAAGCACTTGAGAAAGAAGATTACCGAGAGGCAATTCGTGTGTATTTTATTTTTGTGATTCGTGGATTGATAAGAAAAAAAGGGATTGTATGGGAGAAAGAAAAAACGAATGTTTCTTATCTCAACGAAATGCGAAACAACCAGTTTTTTATTCCTTTTGAGTCGTGTGTTTCTGTGTATGAAATTGTGTGGTATGGCGAAAGACAATTAACTAAAAGTGAGTATGAGCAGGTAGAACCAAGATTTAAAAACTTAGTAAAAGAACTAGATGAGTAACAAAGCGAAAATACTTGTTTTGGCTGCAGTGATGCTGGTACTCATGGTGGGCTTTTATTTTCTGTATCCCAAGGGATCGGTCAAATCGGAAATAAGCGAAAGTGAAAGAGCTTTGTACGAAAAGTACATAAATAGCGATGGATTGCATCTCTTGGAAGAATTGCTAAAAGAGTATCCCAAAATTGATACAATGCAATTTATACCAGACGAATTAGATTCTACATTACCGAGTAAATTTACGGGAAAACCAGCTGTTTATGTTTTGATTGATGCTGACATTAATATTTCGCCAAAAGCGGCCGACACCCTCCTTCAGTTTGTCAAAAATGGAAACACAGCCCTGGTTGCTGTAAGCGATTTCAACGCGGTATTATCCAATAGGTTTGCTTATTCAAGTATGGTAAGCCAGCGGTTCAACGATGAGGTGAGCGTAGATTTTACTCACCCCAATATGTCGCTTTATTTGCCTTATTTATATTCCGAATACGAGGAGGATTTCAAAAATTACAGATCGTGGAACTACTTTAATTTATCCAATTTTATTAGAGACATAAATGAATTGGCAGTTCTTGGTACGGAAACATACGGAGACCAACCCGTGTTTATTAAAATGAAATATGGGAAAGGCTATTTTTATGTTCATTCTCTTCCCGAACTATTTTACAACGCTAGTTTATTCAACGAAGCTGGTTTGGAGTATGTTCAGAGAGTTTTTTCTCATTTGCCTCAAGGGCATTATTATTGGCACAACCATACCAATAGATGGGATGAATATTCGGATGGCAATTCAATGAACCCAGACGAGATAATAAAAGAAAGTCCAATTCAGTATATCTTGAAGGATAGAAGTTTGAGGCACGCCTATTTAATTTTGGTTTTGGGATTGATTGTGTACGTTTTATTTAAGGTAAAGCGAAGGCAACAAATTATCCCGACAATAGAACCCAATACCAATAGTTCTCTTGAGTTTGTCGAAAACGTGAGTCTCTTGTATCTGAAACAAGAAAAGCATTACAAATTCATCAGGCATTATCAGCAAAGTTTTCTTCACTTTATAAAGAACAAATACTACCTCACTTCGGCCAAAATTGATGCGCCATTTCTTGATACTGTTTCCCAAAAATCGGGTATCGAAATAGAGAAAGTTGAGGAAATATTTAAGGAGTTTAAAAGAGCAAAAAAATCCTATAATTTTTCTTCAGAAGAATTAATAGAACTACACAAAAAAATAGAATATTTTTATAAAAACTGTAAATAACAAGCTATGGAAGAGGAAGTAAACCAAGAACCAGAGATGAATAAAAAGTTGGAATCAGGACCCATAAAAGAGGCGAAAGTAGAGGTGAACGAACCTTCAGAAAATCAAGAACAACCTGTCGAAGGTGTTCAATTAGATTCGGGCTTTCAGTTTGAATCTTCGCTTGAACTGCAATTTGTGAAACAAAAAGTAGCAGAAGTGCGCCAGCAAGCAAGTGGATTTATTATTGGACAGCAAGATACCATTGATTTACTCCTTATCGGGATTTTTACAAATGGCCATATTTTACTGGAGGGAGTGCCAGGAATTGCCAAGACGTTGTCAGCTAAAGTAATCTCTAGGTGTTTGGATACAGAATTCTCTCGTATTCAATTTACTCCAGATTTGATGCCATCCGATATAATTGGAACCTCTGTTTTTAATATGAAGACCTCCGAATTTACTTTCCACAAAGGACCAATATTTTCTAATATTATCTTGATTGATGAAGTAAATAGATCACCTGCAAAGACTCAATCTGCCTTATTTGAAGTGATGGAAGAAAGGCAAATTACATTTGAAGGAGTGAAATATGAAATGGAGTACCCGTTTCTTATTATTGCCACTCAAAACCCTGTGGAGCAAGAAGGAACGTACAGTTTGCCCGAGGCCCAGCTCGATAGGTTTTTATTCAAAATAAATTTAGATTATCCTTCCTTGGCCGAAGAACAACAGATATTATCGAGGTACAAAAACACGACACTCTCTCCAGATTTATCTACTATTCAAAAAGTATTTTCGCCCGAAGACTTAAAGAAAATTCAGGCTTTGGTAAATGAGGTGAAAATTGAGGAGAATTTACTGTCTTATATTGCCCAAATTACCCACAGCACAAGAAACCACGCCAAACTGTATTTAGGTGCTTCGCCAAGAGCTTCATTAGCTATGGCAAAAGCTTCAAAAGCTATGGCAGCCATGCGAGGAAGAGATTTTATTACTCCAGATGATATTCAGACAATTGCTCCCCAAGTATTGAATCATAGAATTATTCTCACTCCCGAAGCAGAAATGGAGGGGATGACTCCAGCCACTGTGATTAACGAAATTATACATAAAATCGAGGTGCCGAGATAATAATTGCAATCAATGAAATCCTTGTATTTAAAAAATAGACTGTTCCTTGTTCTGTTGCTTTTGGCAATTGGTTTTGCATTTAGCTTTGCATGGAATGTGCTGTTTCCTATTTTCAAGGTGCTGTTGTTTCTTCTTTTTGCCCTCGTATTAGTAGATGTGTTGATTCTGTTTTTGAGAAAACAACAAATTACCGTTCATAGAGAAATGAAGGATACGCTTGGTTTAGGTGATGAGAATAAAATTTCGCTTGCGGTATCTTCATCTTACTCAATTCCTTTGGATGTTGAGGTGATAGATGAATTGCCATTTCAATTGCAACGAAGAGATAGTGCGTTTCGTTTTTCGCTTGCTCCTGGAGGAAAAAGAACCATTCACTATCAAGTAAAGCCAACAGAAAGAGGAGCTTATCAATTTGAAGATGTAAATGTGTTTGTTTCTTCTGTTTTGGGCTTAGTGGAAAAAAGATATGTAGTGAAAGCAGCAAAGGAGGTGGGTGTGTATCCATCGGTTTTGCAAATGCGGAAACATGAGTTCCAGGTATTTACAAAGTCATCGCAAAATCAAGGAGTAAAGAAAATGCGCAGACTAGGAAATACCAATGAATTTGAGCAAATAAAAGAGTATGTGAAAGGAGATAATTATCGCCATATCAATTGGAAAGCCTCTAGCCGAAGAAATAAATTGATGGTGAATCAGTATCAAGACGAGAAATCTCAACAGGTTTATTGTGTGATAGATAAAAGTAGGTCGATGAAAATGCCCTTTGAAGGTCTGACTTTGCTGGATCATGCGATAAACTCTACTTTGGTAATGAGTAATATAGCTCTCAAGAAAGGAGATAAAGCTGGTGTAATTACTTTTTCTGATAAAATAGGAGCTCAAGTAAAAGCATCCAGAAATGCCACTCACTTGAATAAATTAATGGAGGTATTGTATAGCCAAAAGACACAGTTTTTAGAAGCGAACTACGAGTTACTTTATCAAAGTATAAAAAGAACTGTGCGCGGAAGGAGTTTACTCATTATGTATTTGAATTTCGAAAGTTTTTATTCCCTCAAGAGAGCTTTGCCTATTCTCAGGAGGCTGAATAGAGCCTACTTAATCGTGGTTGTGTTTTTCGAAAATACCGAAATTACCAAGGCTACCCAAATGGAAGGAAGAACAGTTTCCGATATTTATTTACAAACATTTGCACAGAAATTTAACAACGATAAAAAAATGATGGTTCATGAATTGCGCAAATACGGAATTCAATCAATCTTAAGTAAACCGGAGGAGCTTTCGGTGAATACTATTAATAAATATCTTGAGCTTAAGTCTCGAGGAATGATCTAACTACGGAAGAGAAAAAATTTAGCCACATAGATGTGTATAAGTTGATTTTTGAATCATCAACAGAGGGAATCTTGGTGTGTAACAAACAAGGAGAAATAAAAATGGTGAATGAATCCATCACCCGCATTTTTGGTTACGAGAAGGAAGAATTAATAGATCAAAGGATTGAAGTATTACTTCCAAATGAATTCAAAAAAAGCAGCCTAATCTTCCAAAAAC
>Ga0209555_10001839_pt1 | contig 15692 bp, 14 predicted proteins | sample SaaInl85LU_5_DNA_FD_184643 | JGI IMG/M metagenome (GOLD analysis project Ga0209555, IMG submission 184643) | Marine microbial communities from expanding oxygen minimum zones in the Saanich Inlet - ESP_85LU_5_DNA (SPAdes) (version 2) | ecosystem: Environmental > Aquatic > Marine > Intertidal... | reverse complement strand
CCGTCTGACTTCAGACCGGCTGATACCACAACAAAATCGTTCTCGATTGCGATAACCGTTGCGACAACGATCGCACCCGGAGTCATCTCTACTTGTTGCAGGGACTCTTCGAATAGGTCCGCAAAACTCTCGCTCATGTTTTAACCTCAGTTTGGGGTTAACGCACCCCTCTGTGTCGGGCTTCTTCCAATACAGCCGCCAGCACATCATCGATGGTCATCGAAGTGCTGTCCAACCGAATGGCATCTTCTGCAGGCTTTAGCGGTGAAGCTGACCGGTTCATATCCCGATCATCACGTGCCCGTAGATCCTGCAATATATCCTCAAGGCTAGCACCCACTCCCTTATCTATCAACTGCTTATAGCGACGTTGCGCTCGCTCCTCGGCACTAGCATCCAGATAAATTTTAAGGAGTGCGTCCGGAAATACCACGGTACCCATGTCGCGACCATCAGCAATTAAGCCAGGCTGTTCGGCAAAATCTCGCTGCCGGCTCAACAGCGCTGTACGCACCGGCTGAATCGCAGCAACTTTCGAAGCATCCAAACCAACATCTTCAGCTCGAATCGCTTTAGTCACCTCTTCACCTTCTAGGAAGATCTGTATCTCAGACTCAGTATCGGACGCGACAAAACGCACATCCAAGTGCGCTGCCAACACCTGCAGCGCCTCCACATCATCCAAATCAACACCATGGTGACGCGCGGCGAGCGCCGTGAGGCGGTAAAGCGCGCCACTATCTAATAGATTCCATCCGAGTTTCTGGGACAGAAGACGACAGATCGTGCCCTTCCCTGATCCTGAAGGCCCATCCACCGTTATCACGGCGCTCAGCGTTGTTGGGCTCATTTAACTCTCCTTTAACAATCGCATTCCAACACGTCGAGCCTGCTCAACATACTCTGGAAATACGCTACTGAGTGCACGACAGCCGGCAATACTAAGCCCCTTCTGTGACACTACTCCGACAATCATCAACGCAAGCGCGGCAACAGGATGCTCATGCGCATCAAGCTCAACACCGCCCGCTATTTCAGTTGGCACAATTTTTACATTGCCAGCCAGACGCTCCACGCCCACACCGAGTTTCTGCAATTCGCTGAGCAGCTGTTCTAACAACTGCTGGTGTCTTTGCGGCAGACGATCGACACCAGAGAGCTCAGACGCTCCCTCAGCACAGCTCATCGCGGCAAGAAGCAGTGGCAGATCATCGCCTAAACCAGCCAGTTCAGTACTCGTGCAATCGACACCGACCAGCTGGGTCGACTGCACGCGAATATCAGCGATCGGCTCGCCGTTCGATGAGGACTCGTTGAGAAACTCATAAGTGGCACCCATTCGGGATAAGATTCGCAGTAGCTGCTGACGGGTTGGGTTCACCCCTGTGCGCTCAATGATCAGCTCTGTTTGCGGAATCAAACTTGCTGCCAGCACAAACGCAGAGGCGAACGAAAGGTCAGCTGGAATCTGAATATTTTGGGCTTTCAGGCGTGCACCAGCTGCCAGCTGCAGCGAGCGCCCTTCACGTTTCAGATCAACACCAAAACCTTGCATCAAGCGCTCAGTGTGGTCTCGGGTTGTGTTCGATTCATAAAGATCCAACGAAATGCCCGAAGCCATAGATGCCAAAATCAGAGCAGCTTTTACTTGCGCACTTGCAAACCCCGGTGCGTACTCGATTGGCGTCAGTATTTGCCCCGCAATAACGCGCACTGGAGCACCCACAGCGCTGAGTTCAAACTGTGCACCCATCTGCTTTAGCGGTTCGAGCAGCTCGGCATAACTTTGTTGCATCAACTGCGAACTACCTGCAATCTCGGTATCAAATGGCTGAGCGGCCAACAGACCCAATAGCATGCGCAGTGATGTCGATGAGTTACCAAAATAGAGAGGGCCCGCTGGCTGCTGCAGACCGTTGAGTCCTACGCCATAGACGCGCACGCGCCCCTGATGCGGCCCCTCTATCACCACCCCAAGATCACGAAACACCTGAATAGTTGCCAGGCTATCTTCGCTCTCAACAAACCCGTCGATATCGCTGACACCCTCTGCCAAAGCTGCGAGCATAATTGCACGATGGGATATAGAGCGGTCGCCCGGAATTCGCAAGTGGCCAGACAGTGCAACTGCCGGCTGTACAACCAGAGTTTCAGGAGCACTGTTAGCCTGCAGGTAGCCCGCACGTTCAAGAATACGCGAGAACTGTTCACGCGACGCCCGAGCTCGGGTAAAGATACCTGTCAGGCGCTGACTGTCACCAGCATCGACGGCAGCACGCAGCTGCGCCAAACCTTCAGTGAAACGATCAATCTGTGCCAAGATCGGCTCGCGGTTAGCAAAACAGACGTCATGCCACATGGTCGGATCGCTCGCTGCGATTCGGGTAAAATCACGAAAACCGCCCGCAGCATAACGAAAAATATCCGTACTCTCAGCCTCAGCCGCCAGCGTATCCGCCAGCGAGAAAGCCAACAGATGCGGCAGATGACTCGTTGCTGCAAGCACCTCATCATGCCGTTTGGGCTCCATTTGAAGCACCTCAGCACCCATGGACTGCCACAGGCGCGCTAGTGTGAGACGCGCGTCATCAGGTGTGGTGGCGAGCGGGGTAAGTATGACTTTGCGCTGCATAAATAGCTCAGCATCAGACGCAGCCACGCCCGATTTCTCAGCGCCAGCGATAGGATGTCCGGGAATGAAACCGGCAGGCACTTCTGACCAGATTCGCTGCGCAGCCTCAATCACATTAACCTTAGTGCTACCCACATCGGTAATCAGTGCAGTCTCTTTGAGCCAAGGCGCTATTTGAGCTAGAACATGCTCGATCGCCTTGACCGGAACAGCGAGCATCACCAGATCCGCTTGACGCACTTCAGCTTGCAGATCATCTGCGACACTATCGATTACCTCGAGGGCAACGCCCAGCTCACACTCCTCACGATTTAGGTCAAAGCCGACAACCTGATCCACTTTGGGAAGGCGGCGCGCGGCGCGTGCAAACGAGCCACCAATCAACCCTAGGCCGATGACCAAGATTCGCGAGGTATCAAAACTCACGCAGCCAACACCTCAGCTAGCGCCTCAAGGAAACGACGATTCTCTGCTTCTGTACCGATGCTGACACGAAGGTGATTTGGCATTGCATAGATACCGACTGGACGCACGATCACTCCACAACGCAGCAGCGCATCGTAGATCGGCATGGCGTCGGATTTGAACTCAACGGCGATAAAATTACCGTAACTCTCAATGTAGCTCACGCCAAGATGTTCCAGCCCTGTGTAGAGCTGCTGCAAGCCCGCGCGGTTCACTTCAACGCTGCGACTCAGGTATTCCGTATCGTCAAGCACCGCTTCAGCGGCGACCAGAGCTGGGATATTCACGTTAAATGGCTGGCGCAGGCGGTTCACAAGATCAGTAATCTCAGGCGAGGCGGCAGCGAAACCGACGCGCAGGCCTGCCAAGCCCCAAGCTTTTGAGAAGGTGCGTGTAACGATCAAATTCGGGTAGTCTGCCAAAAGCTTCAAACCATCCGGTAGCAATTCATCATCGACATACTCGGTATAAGCCTCATCCAGCACAACCAAGGTTGTCGGCGCCACAGCTGCCATAAACTTATGCAGTTGCGCTGCGGTGAAAGCAGTACCTGTTGGATTGTTAGGGTTAGCTAAAAAGATCAGCTTGGTGTTGGCTGAAGCAGCAGAGGCGATAGCCTCTAGGTCATGAGCGTAATCTTTCGCTGGTATCTCAATAGCCTTGGCGTTGATTGCCTGGCTCACCAGTTTATAGACAATAAATGCGTGCGCCGAATAGATAACCTCGTCACCCGGATTCAAAAAGACGCGCGCGATCATCTCCAGCAAGTCATTCGAGCCATTCCCTAAGGTCAACTGCTCGGCGCTCAGACCATAAACTGCACTCAGCTTCTGCTTCAAGCGGTAGCCCATTGCGTCTGGATAAAGCGTTAATTCGCTTAACGAGCCTTGCACCGCATCGAGAGCCAACTGACTGGGGCCAAGCGGATTCTCGTTACTTGCTAACTTGATACTTTCAGAGATACCAAGCTCTCGCTCGAGTTCCTCAATCGGCTTACCAGCCTGGTACGGATGCAACCCCTGGACACCAGGAACTGCAAGTCGGATAGCATCGCATGCCATAGTTTGGTTCCTACAAAACCGCTATCGGGAAAGAGCCTAGATTTTTACAACGCAACACCGTGTGCTCGACAGTTGTACAAAGTTGCCGCACCGCATCCGAGTTACAGTGACCGATAAAATCGATGTATACCTGACAAAGGTTATCGACCGTATTTTCAACAATCGCGGTTGGGTGAACGCCAGCCTGCTGAAAGATCTCATCCAGTTGCTCAACGCTTCCATGGAGCTCAACTAACAGAGCGGTCTTATCCTCGCCGGAGGGGCCAACCAACTGGTCCCCAATAACGAGGTAACGTGAACCCAACTCAGAGACCTCACCACAGAGCGCCAAATCAAACTTCGCTAAAGCGCTCACTCCTGCTTCGCTGAGTCGCTGATCCACGCCCTCAATCGGTACTATACCGTAATGGGCAGAACCCTGGGCCACCGCTGAGAAAATCGCTTCGATACTGTCGACTGGCACAAATTCCGCCGCCTGACCGAACTGTTTCATCGAGGCCTGATGAGACTTCGAACAGAGAGAACCGGGGAAGACGACACGTAGCGGCTGCTCGAGTGCCAGGCACGACGACATCACCTCGCGAAATAGACGCGCTATCTCAGCATCAGGCAACGGCCCCTCGTTACGCTCCATCGCACCGCGTAGCACCTGCGCTTCACGTTCAGGGCGATAAAAAACCACCTCATCCTGCTGAAACTGAGCTTTGACCTCAGCCACCTCTTGGGCGCACTGGGCGCGTTCATTTAGCAACTGATGAATCTGACGGTCTAGCGCATCGATTCGAACACGAATCTTGCCGAGTGCGATCTCTTGCTCTGTCTGCTGCGACATACTTAGCCCCAACGTCTCTCAAAATCAGCCATAAATTCAATCAGAGCATCGACAGATGACTCTGACACTGCGTTGTATATGCTCGCGCGCATGCCACCCACCGAGCGGTGGCCTTTCAGGTTCAACAGATCTGCCACCTCTGCTTCAGCGAGGAATTTCGCATCAAGAGAGTCATCGACCAGAGTAAATGGCACGTTCATAATTGAGCGATTATTGCGTGCAACTGGGTTAGCATAAAAACCGCTCGAATCGATTGCCGCGTAGAGTTTGGCAGCCTTGCGCTTGTTAACTTCGGCAATTCCCTCAACACCACCCTGAGTCTTCAACCACTTAAAGACCAGACCGGCCAGGTACCAAGAGTAAGTTGGCGGAGTGTTGTTCATCGAGTCCGCTTTCGCATGCACTTGGTAGTCATACATCGTCGGCATACCAGGCAGCGCATTACCAAGCAGTGACTTACGCACAATGACAACAGTGATACCCGCTGGACCAATGTTCTTCTGCGCACCGGCATAGATTAGGTCAAAGTTGTTCACATCCATGGGTGAGCAGAGAATGTCGGAGGACATATCAGCCACTAGCGGCCGACCCAGCGCATCAGGAATGTAATCGAACTGCACACCGCCGATAGTCTCATTGGTGGTGTAGTGCAGATACGCAGCGTTGCTGTCGATCTGAAGTTCCGACTGAGCTGGCGCACGTGTGAAACTCTCAGCTTCTGTCGATGCAGCCAGGCAGACATCGCCAAAGCGTTTCGCCTCCTTGATCGCCTTAGTCGACCACATGCCAGTATTGATGTAAGCGCCACAACGCTTAGCACCCATCATATTGACCGGCACCATCGCGAACTGACTCGTCGCCCCGCCCTGCAAAAAGAGCACCGCATACTCATCTGAGATGTTCAGCAGATCACGCAGATCCTGTTCGGCAGCCGTCGCAATACTGACATACTCAGCACTGCGGTGACTCATCTCCATGACGGAGAGGCCTTTACCCCGCCAATCCAGAATCTCATCTTGGGCTTGCTCTAGCACAGCCGTCGGCAGCGCAGCAGGGCCCGCGCTGAAATTGTGTTTACGACTCATTAAGATGTGCAATCCTTACTCTTTAGATGCACCATCATCGCCCGCTGTTTCGCCGCTTCCGTTAGCGGAAGCGCTGTCGGCAGCAGACGTTACATCTGCTTGAGGAGCATCTGATGAAGCAACCTCTGCAGACTCACTCTCAATAACTTCAGATTCATCCTCTTCAGGCTCTTCAATTCGGGCGATACCGATCAGCTTCTCACCTTCAGCGACACGGATCAGGCGCACACCCTGAGTGTTACGGCCCAGCTCGGAGATCTCAGAGGTGCGCGTACGCACCATCGTACCCATATCGGAGATCAGCATGACATCGTCGCCATCGAGCACCTGCACCGCACCAGCCAGCTCGCCGTTACGCTCAGTGCACTGCATCGCAATCACACCCATACCGCCACGACCACGCAGCGGGAACTCGCTGGCAGCTGTCTTCTTGCCGTAGCCATTCTCCGACGCCGTCAGAACCATGCCCTCCTCTTGTGGGATGATCAGCGCAATAACGTTGGCTGCGCCGTCCAGTTTGACGCCGCGAACACCACGGGCTGTTCGGCCCATCTCACGCACATCCCCCTCGTGGAAGCGAATCGCTTTACCGGCACTCGTCACCAGCATTACGTCGTTTTCGCCTTCAGTTAGGGCGGCACCGATCAGGCGGTCGCCCTCAACGATATCTAGCGCAATCAGACCTGTGCTGCGTGGACGAGAGAAGGCCGACAGACGCGTCTTCTTAACCGTGCCTTGTGCAGTCGCCATAAAGACGCAGCGCTGATCATCGAACTCTTTAACCGGCAGAATAGTACTGATGCGCTCATCCTGGGCCAACGGCAAAATATTGATCATCGGTCGACCGCGAGATGCACGGCTCGCCTGCGGGATTTCAAACACCCGCAGCCAGTAAACCTTGCCGAAGTTGGTAAAACAGAGAATCGTATCGTGGCTGTTGGCCACCAACAGATGCTCGATGAAGTCCTCATCTTTCATCGCCGTCGCCGATTTACCCTTGCCGCCGCGACGCTGCGCTTGGTAGGCCTCTACCGGCTGAGTTTTGGCATAACCACCATGAGAGATGGTAACCACCATCTCCTCTTCGGCGATCAGATCAGCCACCGACAGGTCTGCCATCGAGGCGGTAATTTCGGTACGACGCTCATCAGCGTACTCTTCAACCAGCTGAGTCAGCTCTTCGCGAATCACTTCCATCAGACGCTCGTAAGAGCCGAGAATCTCCAGCAACTCAGCGATCTTCTCGATCAGCTCACGGTACTCCGCGATCAGCTTGTCGTGTTCAAGACCCGTCAGGCGGTGCAGACGCAGTTCAAGGATTGCTTGAGCCTGAGCCGGTGAAAGGTAGTAAGACCCGTCACGAAGACCGTATTGCTCTTCTAGGTCCTCAGGTCGGCAAGCGTCCTCGCCAGCTCGCTCTAGCATATCGAGCACATCACCCGGAGCCCAAGCAGTAGAGATCAGTGTCTCTTTTGCGTCAGCCGGTGTTGGTGACTGCTTAATCATCTCGATCACAGGATCGATATTCGCCAGTGCAATCGCCAAACCTTCGAGTATGTGACCACGCTCGCGCGCTTTGCGCAGCAGGTAAACGGTACGGCGGGTAACAACTTCGCGGCGGTGACGCACAAAGCTCTCTAGCGCAGATTTGAGATCCAGCAGCTTAGGCTGACCATCAACCAGCGCTACCATGTTGATACCAAAAACGCTCTGCAGCTGTGTCTGTGCAAAGAGATTGTTGATGACCACATCGGGCACTTCGCCACGGCGCAGCTCGATAACGATACGCATACCGTCCTTGTCGGACTCGTCACGCAGCTCAGAGATACCCTCGATCTTCTTCTCTTTCACCAACTCAGCGATCTTCTCAATCAGACGCGCCTTGTTGAGCTGGTATGGAATCTCGTCGATTACCAGCATCGGACGGCCATTTTTGGGGTGATCTTCGATGTGGTGTTTAGCGCGAACATAGATACGGCCGCGACCCGTACGGTAGGCCTGCAGGATACCTGCACGGCCGTTAATGATACCGCCTGTCGGGAAATCTGGACCCGGGATAAACTCCATCAGCTCATCGATGCTAATATCGGGGTTATCGATCAGCGCCATACAACCGCGTACAACCTCACCAAGATTATGGGGAGGAATATTGGTCGCCATACCTACCGCGATACCGGCAGACCCATTCACCAACAGATTAGGGACGCGAGTCGGCAGCACCACCGGAATTTTCTCGGTGCCGTCGTAGTTATCAACATAATCGACAGTCTCTTTATCGAGGTCAGACAGCAGCTCGTGCGAGATCTTCGCCATACGGATCTCGGTGTAACGCATCGCTGCTGCGGAGTCGCCATCCACTGAACCGAAGTTACCCTGACCATCAACAAGCGTATAGCGCATCGAAAAGTCCTGAGCCATACGAACGATCGTGTCGTATACCGCAGAGTCACCGTGCGGGTGGTATTTACCGATCACATCACCGACTACACGAGCCGATTTTTTATAAGGTTTGTTCCAGTCGTTGCTCAGTTCATTCATCGCAAACAAAACCCGGCGATGGACCGGCTTCAGGCCGTCTCGAGCATCCGGGAGAGCACGTCCAACGATTACACTCATTGCGTAGTCTAAGTAGGACTGTTTCAGCTCATCCTCAATGTTAACTGGTAATACTTCTTTAGCTAGGTCACCCATTAGCTGGCGTTCCTTTTTTGCAGGCTAGTGCACCACTTGAAAGCCCCAAAACGGGAGCTTGGCGAGGTACCAAAAAAATCTACCGAAGCATATCACAAATTACTGAATCAAATCAGCTTTTGGGACTGATGAAAGGCAGTGTTAGACTAACGGCTTTAGAGCCCTAAACAGGACAGCTTAATGAGCGAACAACCGCGCATGAATATCGACCCGGACGAGATCGCCAAGTTTGAGGAACTCGCCTCACGCTGGTGGGATAAAGAGAGCGAATTCAAGCCTTTACACGACATCAATCCGCTTCGCGTCGGCTTCATTGACCGGTATGCGCAGCTTGGCGGGAAGCGAGTGTTGGATGTAGGCTGCGGCGGCGGCATTCTGGCCGAGTCGATGGCGCAACGCGGCGCTGATGTAACCGGTATCGATATGGGCGAGGCCCCTCTCAAAGTCGCCAAACTTCACGGCCTAGAGTCCGGAGTTAAAGTGAAGTACCAGCGCACAACCGCTGAGGAGTTTGCGGCGCAGCACGCAGGCGAATTTGATGTAGTGACCTGTATGGAGATGCTGGAACACGTACCCGACCCCGCATCTGTTGTGCAGGCTTGCCAACAACTGGTAAAACCAGGCGGCAAAGTATTCTTCTCAACAATCAACCGCAACCCGAAAAGCTATCTGTTCGCCATTCTGGGTGCTGAGCGCGTCTTGAAGCTGGTCCCGGCCGGTACGCACGATTTCAACAAATTCATTCAGCCGGCGGAACTCGCTGCATGGATGCGCCTCGCTGGACTGGATCTGGACATCACCAACGGCATGACCTACAACCCCATTACCAAAGAGTACGCACTGAGTGCGACTGATGTGAGCGTCAACTATCTGGTTGCCAGCACCCGCCCGGAATAGAACCATGCCCGAGTTCAGCGCAGTACTTTTCGACCTCGACGGAACACTTCTCGATACGGCACCTGACTTCTATCGGGTGCTCGTTGAGATCCAGCGTCGTCGCAACCACAAAGCCGTCGATTACAGTCTAGTCAGAACCCGAGCATCGGATGGATCAAGCGCAATGCTCAAACTCGCGTTTGGAGAAGCTATCCCCGAGGCGCAGCTAAGCCCACTGGTGACTGAATTTCTGGACCTCTATGCGTCAGATCCAGTCGCCCATGGCGCCCTGTTTGAGGGTATCGACGAGTTACTACTGCAGCTTGAGCAGCAGCTGATTCCGTGGGGCATCGTGACGAACAAACCTCGCAATCTGAGTGAGATAGTGCTTCGCAATCTGCAACTGACCGAGCGCTGCTCGGTACTGGTCTGCCCTGAGGACGTGAGCCAATCTAAACCCTCACCGGAAGGGTTAGTTTTGGCCGCTAAGGACCTAGGCTTGAGCGCAGAGAAATGCCTATATCTGGGGGATCACCAGCGTGATATCGATGCCGGACGCGCTGCAGGCATGACTACCATCGCATGCGGTTTTGGCTATCTGAAACCGGGTGAGTCGGCGCATGATTGGAACGCCGACCACCTAGTCGAGAGGTCGGCTGACCTACCTAACTTCATTCGCGAGCTGATCGCATAATTCTCTGGAGAGAGTATGTTTAATTACACCGCCCCCGAATCCCTGCTAACTGGCCGCGTGGTTTTGGTCACTGGTGCTGGAGACGGTATCGGCCGAGCAGCCGCGTTGAGCTACGCTAAGGCTGGCGCTACAGTCATTCTTCTAGGGCGCACCACAGAGAAGCTTGAAGCGGTCTATGACGAGATCGAAAACACAGGCTGCCTACAGCCGGCCATGGTACCTCTTAACCTGGATACCGCCGGAGAAGCCGCCTATGTTGAGCTGGCAAACATGATCGATTCAGAGTTCGGCCGCCTCGATGGCATTCTGCACAACGCCAGCCTACTCGGCCAGCGTACACCGCTGGAGAACTACGACCCGATCACCTTTGAACAGGTAATGCGCGTCAACGTAAACGCCGGTTTCTTGCTGACTCAGGCACTGCTACCTCTGGTTAAGCAGTCAGAGGATGCATCCATTATCTTCACCAGCTCCAGCGTCGGCCGCAAAGGCCGAGCCTACTGGGGGGCTTACGCAATCTCGAAATTTGCAACCGAAGGTATGATGCAGACCTTGGCAGATGAGTACAGCAACTCGGACAACATCCGCGTTAACTGCATCAACCCGGGCGCCACAGCAACGAATATGCGCTCCTACGCTTACCCAGCCGAGGATCCAAGCACCATTGCCTCAGCAACAGACATACAGCCTATTTATCTCTATCTCATGGGGCCTGACAGCAAGGGTGTTACCGGGCAGTCTATTGATGCTCAGAGTGATAGTTCCCCCTCGGATTACGTCTAGCTAAACCTTGGAGAGTATTGTCTCTATCTGACACTCCGGCAGAGAGGCACTTGCCATCTCCTCTTCAGACTCGCTCGAGTACATCCCTGTAACGCTCCGTATTTGCCGTCCTGGCAAATAAGGGTCTGAAGAGGAGACGCCAAGCGCCTTTTAGCCAGCGTTTATCGCCAGCTTTAATGGCTAGCCGCGCTTACCCACGACACGAACTTTGCGTTTCTTGCGGTCGGCTGGTGTATGAGGGTTGCGAGCGTCGTCGCGCTGACGGACGCGTTGGCGTTTGTATTCGCGCTCTTGATCCTTAGCTGCGTGAGGGTCAAATTTTGGCAGAGATCGACGCGGCAGCTCCAGTTCGTCGGTGAGAACATTGAGCTCCTTCTGCGAGAGGTCGCGCCAGGTTCCAACTTTAACGTCACTCGGCAGGAAAACCGGACCAAAGCGCACGCGCTTGAGGCGGCTCACCTGAACATCCTGCGACTCCCATAGACGGCGCACCTCACGATTACGACCCTCCATCACGACACAGTGGTACCAGCGGTTAGCGCCTTCGCCATCGAAATACCGCACGTCGGTAAACTTCGCCATACCGTCGTCCAGCAACACACCCTGCTTCAAGCGCTCCAGCATATCGTCATCGACATTTCCAAGCACTCGCACGGCGTATTCGCGGTCGATATTACTTGAAGGGTGCATCATCTTGTTGGCGATCTCACCATCGGTAGTGAAGATCAGCAGACCTGAGGTGTTTATATCTAGGCGACCGATGGCCACCCAGCGCCCCTGCTTAAGCTTGGGCAGCGCATGAAAGACGGTTGGACGCCCTTCAGGATCGTGGCGAGTACAGACTTCGCCAAGGGGTTTGTTGTAGATGATGACCCGCGCCTCAAGCGCATCGCCAGCAGTAACTTCAATCTGCTTACCGTCAACAACAACTTTGTCTTCGGATGATACACGATCACCCAATTTAGCCGTCTCATCGTTTACCTGAACACGACCTTCATCTATCCAACGCTCCATCTCACGACGTGAGCCTAAACCGGAGCGTGCCAATACCTTTTGTAACTTCTCATCAGACATATGACGACGCCTTACTATTTAGAACTAATTAATCGGCTTTTTCTCTTCAAGCCGCTATCAAATCGGTGCTCTACGCGATACCTATCGACTGTAAAACCCAGAAACAAAAAAGACCCGTACAAACGGGCCTCTTTTGTAATGCGGTAATTTTATACCTTATTCAGCGCTGGGCAACTGATCTTTGCTAATGCCTTTCGCTGCCATGTAGTCAGCAAAAATCGTTGGCGTGCGACCGCGACCTGACCAGGTGTGAGTTTCACCCTGGGGATCCGTGATCTGATACTTCGCTTTTACCGCTGCCTTTTTGGGGGCAGCTTCAACCATACCCATCAAATCAGACAGATCGACACCGGCGCTGCGCATCGTTTCGCGAATCGCATCAATTGCTGCCATTTTAGCCTGTTGTTCAGCCTGCATTGCAGCCTCTTCAGCCTTACGTTCTTCCAGGATGTCACCCAGATCAGCAATCACTTTCTCAATTTCAGAACCTGAAAGATCCTGACACTGTTTACGCAGAGAGTTTTTGCGCAGAAGAGTTTTCACAAAGTCGCTCATAAATAATCCCACCGGTTTAAGTAATAGATATTAATCCAAGGTTTCGGAGGGAATTATGGTGAATAATATTGAAATTTCAATAGTTATTTTTATCAGGCCACATAAAACCCTAGCAGGCAATTTGGGATTAACTAATTAACAAACCTTTTAGTCTCGAACTTGGAATTAAAACCCTCACTTCGATTTAGTGCCTGTTGCAGAGATATTTTCCAAGAGTAGACCTTTTGCCCCGGTGTATTTTGACTCAGTCTATCTAAATCTAAACTAAACAGGGTATCTAATTTAGTGTAACCGCCGAGGGTTTGACAGTTCGCCATCAGAACGATCAATTGCCTGTCGCCCGGCACTTGAATTGCTCTGGCGACCACAGGCTCTGATATACGCGATCAATTAGATGCGTATATTTCTGAATCGCTTAAGCGATAACCCATCCGAAGATAGTCTTTGGGCAGATTAAAGTCCGGATCAAACAGCTTTTAACGTTCACCAAAAGCAAATAGGGCAAACTTAAATCCGAGAAATACAGCAGATTGATAATCAGTATTAAAATCTGGAATCAGTCTCTCTTGCATCCTGCGCGATGCATTTGCAACGTCGCTAACCGACTTAACACTATATCCCTCAGTAAGTGCTAATACGCGTCCATTTAAACCACACAATTTTTCGCACATATTAGTAACACAGCTTCCTAATACTGACTTAGCCACCTATCCTGTGACTCTGGCCAAATAGGCTCACCCCAAGATGCCTATCTGCGCGCCCAGTCGCAGTAGCCAGTTTGATTCGTCAATTGCTTCTACCGTATCCCGGGTAGCTATCCTCTGGGTTGAAGCTTTAACGAGCCGAGCCTAAGTCGGGCTGAGCAGCTAAAAGAGTAACGATTTAATATTGAGTTCATTTGTAAGGTAGACAATGCTAGAGCCTGAGAAAGAAAACCACACCTACTAGGATACTGTGATAGGAAACTCCTATGCTGAAAGACCGCTCCGCGCAACTATGGCTTGCACTTTTCTCCATCAGCGTTGCACTCGAGATCGCCGCTCTCTATTTTCAATATGTACTCGATTACGGTCCCTGTATTCTCTGCGTCCAGATCCGAGCGGTGCTCTTCGTTGTTATCCTACTCGCTGCAGTTGCGCTACTTCTGCCCGTTGCCCGAAAACTCAGCGCTGTACTGCTGACCCCTTGCACACTCACCTTTGCTTGGTTTTGTTATCAGGTGCTGGGCATTGAGCGCGGTTGGTTTGAGGGGAGTTGCACATTTGAACCCGCTTTTCCCGCCTTGATACCGCTACACGAGTGGTTTCCATCGGTGTTCGAACCCTGGGAGTTGTGTGGGTATACCCCCGAAATACTGTTCGGTATCACTATGGCCGAGACATTAGTTGGCTTGGCAGGGCTCTTCCTACTGGCGAATATTTTTCTTTTGAAAGATTTTCGTAAACAGTGATTTGGTCAGACCGCACGCCATTGCTGGAACACAGAGCAGTGGCGCAGATCAATTAAGATTTTTTATGACCTATATCCTTAAATTTTATTGGGCAATTGTCTCTAAACCGATCTAAGGTCTTACTGCAGACGTAAATTGACCGAGCCCAAGCTCTGGCAATTTTCATGCTATTAACCCAACAAAGAGGCAAGTAGAAATGTCACTGAAAGGAACAAAAACAGAAGAGAACCTGAAGGCAGCATTCGCTGGTGAATCCAAGGCTAACCGTCGTTACCTCTACTTCGCCAACATGGCTGACATCGAAGGCGCTCCAGAAGTTGCTAACGTATTCCGCAACACTGCGGAAGGTGAAACAGGCCACGCACACGGCCACATGGAATACCTGATCGATGGTGGTTCAGGCGATCCAGAAACCGGTCTGGCTGCTGGCAACGTTGCTGAAGCACTTGAGTCAGCAATTGCTGGTGAAACTCACGAGTACACTGACATGTACCCAGGCATGGCTAAAGCCGCTCGTGAAGAGGGCTTCGACGAGATCGCTGATTGGTTCGAAACTCTGGCTAAAGCTGAGCGCAGCCACGCGAACAAATTCCAGAAGACTCTGGAAGCTTACAAAGCAGAAGCATAATTCTGCCAGCGGACTGGAGCTCTCCAGTCCGCTCTACCGCCAACCTCCGAGGATTCATCATGAGTGATAAACGAGAAGGCAATCTGGAAGCACCGACGCGCCACGCGCTTGACTGGAAATCTGAAGAATTTTACGACCGCGACAGCCTCAACGCTGAAATGGAACGCGTCTTCGATATCTGTCACGGATGCCGCCGCTGCCTGAGTCTGTGTCAGTCATTCCCAACGCTGTTCGATCTAATAGATGACAGTGAGACGATGGAGGTCGATGGCGTCGACAAGGCTGATTACAAAAAAGTGGTCGACGAATGTTACCTCTGTGATATGTGTTACATGGCCAAGTGCCCTTATGTACCACCGCACCAATTCAACCTCGATTTCCCGCATCTAATGCTGCGCGCCAAGGCGGTCGAAGCGAAGGAGAATGGTCTTACAATGCGTGACAAGGTGCTATCGAGCACCGACATGACCGGCAAACTGGCCGGCATACCCGTAATATCTGAAACAATCAACGCCGTAAACCACTGGACGCCAACCCGTAAGGTGCTGTCGGCTACGCTGGGTGTTGATGAAGAGGCTTGGCTTCCACCTTTTGCCAGCAAAAAGCTGCGCAGCAAAATGAAGCCAAACGAAGCGCCTGCCGTCGTTGATGGTGATCGCACCCAAGGCAAGATCGCGATCTTCGCTACCTGCTATATCAACTACAACGAGCCAAGCATCGGCGAAGATCTGATTGCGATTCTCGAACACAACGACCTGCCTTGGACATTCGCGCAGAAAGAGGTGTGCTGTGGCATGCCGAAACTCGAGCAAGGTGACCTGGAAGCGGTTGAGAGTCTCAAGCGTGTAAACATCCCGCAACTCGCC
>Ga0209555_10001836_pt1 | contig 15713 bp, 16 predicted proteins | sample SaaInl85LU_5_DNA_FD_184643 | JGI IMG/M metagenome (GOLD analysis project Ga0209555, IMG submission 184643) | Marine microbial communities from expanding oxygen minimum zones in the Saanich Inlet - ESP_85LU_5_DNA (SPAdes) (version 2) | ecosystem: Environmental > Aquatic > Marine > Intertidal... | reverse complement strand
TTAGCCGCAACATTCGTAGCGACGTGAGGCAATATGGAATTTGATGGCAACATAGAGTACTTACGGCTTGCCTTCTGGCAAATCATTATGACCGCTGGACCGGTTCTCGGTGTGGCGCTTGCGATCGGCCTTTTAGTTGGCGTTTTACAGGCAGCGACTTCAATCAATGAGATGACCCTAAGCTTTGTGCCGAAACTGATTTTAGTTTTGACCACAATTGCACTGCTTTCAGGTCTAATGATGACACAAATGTCGAACTATTTCGCGTTCATATTTCAAGAAATTGCTTTGGTGGGTCGGTGATACCGCTGAATGACATCGCGTTTGGTGCCCTCCCCGGCGCTCAGATGCAGGACCTATTGAATTGGCTTTTGCAAGTATTGGTCATGAATTTGCGGGCTGGCGCTTTTTTGATCTCGGCACCCTTCTTCGGATCACGCATGTTGCCCTTGCAGGTTCGTATTGTACTATCTTTTGCTTTGGGCGCATTTATTATGTCCCAAGTTGCCCCACCAGATATTGCAATATTGACCTCCTTTATGGTCATACCCCTCGTGATACAGGAACTGGCTATTGGTTTAACCGCCGGCCTTACCTTCATGATTATATTTGCAACCGCGGGGTTAGCAGGCGAAAAAATCGCAGCTTCCTCTGGCCTGTCTTTCTCAATGCAAGTTGATCCCAGCGGATCAGGCCAGACCCCAGTGGTGAGCCAAATTTTAACCCTGTTTTGCTTGGTTATCTTCTTCTCTATCAACGGTCATCTGCATGTCATGGGATTGATTTTGGAGAGCTATAAGATTGTTCCAATTGGAGCGCCCCTTCTCTGGGGTGTGCTCATTCAATCTGGTATCGACGCCGGTGGATTGATGTTCTCTTTCGCGGCAAGCATTATGTTACCGATCGTTGCGGTGTTGTTTATCATCAATCTAGCGATCGGCATCATCACAAAATCTGCACCTCAACTCAATCTGTTTTCGTTCGGTTTTCCCATAACAATTTTCAGCGTGTTCGTATTGATCACGCTTTCAATTTCACCATTTGCCTGGGCGTTTTCAGACTTAACGACGTCAATAACTGAGTTTTTAGGCACTTTAATTCAAGGAATGCGAGATGGCTGAAGGTGGCGAAGATGGCCAAGAAAAGACAGAGGACCCCTCCCAGAAACGCCTGGATAAGGCGAAAGAAGACGGTGAAGTTTTATCCTCTAAAGAACTACAAGTTTTCATGACCATGTCGATGGGGGTGGCGTTAATCTACGCCCTATATGTATTCTTGCCGCCACGCATGGGTCACTGGATTGCCTTCTTTGAATTTGGCGATCTTGATCAGTTAAATAGTTATATCATGTCCCGCATTGGGGACGCGATGGCGATTTTTATCGTCATTTCTGCCATCGTTGGTCTGCCAATTATGTTGACAGTATTGGCCACCCAAGGCGCTTTAAGCGGTGGGATTAACTTTGCCGTTAAGTCGATGCAGTTTAAGGGCAATCGTATCAATCCGTTGAGCGGTTTTAAGCGTATGTTTTCAATCAACGGGCTTATGGAACTTGCGAAGGCGGTTGCCAAGGTTCTTTTACTGACCTCAGCATTCGCCACGGTAATTTGGCTTATTTTGCCGGTACTCTTGAATTTATTGAGCACAAACCTCAACTCAGCACTCTCTGAATCCTTCTCTGCCTTGATGCTGGCGCTCGGCGCTTCCCTTATTGTCTTGGCCATTATTGCAGGTATTGATCTCGCTTACGCCATCCATAAACACACCAAGAAACTCAAAATGAGCCCTCAGGAACTTAAGGATGAACATAAACAATCCGAGGGTTCACCGGAGGTTAAATCCCGCATTCGGCGCCTTCAGATGGAGGCCAGCCGTCGCGCTTCCGAGCAGGGGGCGGCGGTTGAGCAGGCCGGAGAAGCAACAGCCATCATCACGAACCCTACTCATTTCGCTGTAGCACTAAAGTATGTTCCTGGAGAGATGAAAGCTCCCGTTATTTTGGCCATGGGACGTGGTAAAATTGCAGAACGTATCATTGCAAAGGGAGAAGAATCCAACGTTACAGTTTTCCGTAGCCCTCTTCTCGCGCGAGCATTATACTTCACCAGTGAAATTGGTCAGGAAATCAATGATGGAGTTTACACCGCCGTTGCCGCTGTTTTGGCCTATGTATTCCGACTAGATCGCGGCGAGACACCGCCAGAGCCGATGTTCGAAATTCCGAATGAGTTGCAATTTGATGAATTCGGCAAGGCATTGAAAGGAAATTAGAATGGCACGCAATCGAAGACGCGGCATTGGTGAAATTATTTCCACAATCGCCTTTTTTGGCATGTCAGCATGGCTGGCACTTGAAGCGCTTGCCTTGATCGGTACGGTCCCTCAGTTTCAGATCTATGGATTATTTGCCGCGTCAGTGATGTGTTTACTGGGTGGTTTGCGGTTTGTGATCGTGGAGATTGTAAATGCTATCAAGTCTGCGCGTAAATAATGAATGAAAAGCCTTCTTATATTCCCTGTGGCATATGTCTAAACTATTTTGTGACATTTGATGCAAAACGTCCGCATGGATGTAAAAAATTTGGTTTTAAATCAATTCAATCTCCAAGTTTCGCGGTTTTTGCGGCAACTGGCACGAATTGTGCTCTGTTTAAGAGTAAGTTTCGACCTACCGATGATGCCAAGGTCAAAACAGGCAGGAGAATGAAATGAGTTCAGATATCAAATCTGTCGAAGACAGCATCAAAATTGCTTTGGACGCTGCGGATGTTGCGACAAATGTGACTGATGAATTCGCGCGCATAACCAAAGATTATTCAGCCGTGGAGAGCGAAGTGAAAAAAATATACAGAAGCGCGACCATAGTTTTTGTCAGCTCCGTTGCCGCCAGTTTGGTTGCCGTTGTTGTCGCGTCCATGATGTATTACCGCACGATGGAATCCATGCAGACCGCAAATAACACCTCGCTCGAAGCCTTAGTCATTTTCGCAGAGAATGTTGATAAACTCGCCGCGAGCACCACCACCCTTGAAGAAGCGATGCAGGAACAAGACAAGCTGATGATGGCGACCGAAGCTGCCAATGAAACACTTTCAAGGATCGAAGCTCAGCAAGAGTTAAATGCCACGGTCACGCAGGATGGTTTAAGCGATATGACCGAAACCAATCTGGCCTCAGTGTCTCAATTTAGCTCAACTGTATTGGATAAGATTGATTCCGATCTGGCCAACCATTCCGACGTCATCACCGCCGCTATTGCGCAGCTCGAGCTGGCGCAGGCGCAATTGATTGAGGCCTTTGCAGCGCAAGAAACGGCAAATTCCGGCGCACAAACACCTATGACCGAGGTGACCACAAAAATCGAAGCCATTCTCATGCTGCAACGGGAGATTTCGGCCAAGATCACCGCCGCAAATTCGCCGCCCCCGCGGACCCGCACAGCGCCAAAAGTGAAGCCGAAAACTGCCCCCACCCGGCCAAAGGTCGATGATCCAATCAGCTTTCCTTAAGGAAATTTCATGGCGCTTGAAGACGAACAGATAGACCCGCAGGTTGCCGAGGCAGAGGCGCCCCCGATCCGTCAGTTTTTGAAGGTTCAAAAGCAGGGCATGGGGCGCGCAGCGGTCGCGCAACGGATCAAAGAAAACGATATCCTTGTCGCGATCGACGGTGAGCTGTTTCTTGGGGACAAAGAGACCCTGAAAGCGGTGTTCGAAGATTATGACCCGACGATGGTGGATGATGTGGCATGGCTCGTCACCTTCTGGCGCGACGGGGTCTTTTTCAATGTCTGTTTTCACACGCCCTTGCGGGCGAATTTCGATTTTGTATCGCCGGAGGAGGCCATCGAGGTCAGCGAAGGCTTTAAGAAGCTGCAATTTGAGCCAATTGAAACCTACCAAAACTTCGAAATCTTTAGAGATCTGCGCAAAAATGCCGCGATGCATCCCACAGCGCCGGATCCTCTTGCAACTTATGCGCCATTGCTTTGGATGTTGGGCAATCGTCTATACTACCCGATGCTGGCCATTACCATCGTCTATAGCATCACCGCGGTGACGCATATTTTGTTATTTATTCTGGGCTATATCCTGGTCGGGCTTTACGTCAAACGTGCCCAATTGAATTTGCTTCGGTCTTACCATCTGTTTGAAGACAAGTTTTATTGGATGGTGATTGGCGCCACCAATGAAATCGAAGCGCGACAGACCTGCCGCGCCTTGGATCCAGGTGTATTGTTCCCCTTCGATAAAGCGGAGCCCCCGCAAAAGCTGAACCGCATTCAGCGCAGGGCCCTGCGCGAGCAGCACCCCACGACCGAAACCTAAGCGCAGGGCTTCGGGCGGGCCCAAAAGAGCCGCTACCGGGCATGCGGCGCGCGTCTTTCGCGCCCATTTACAGTTTTTGACTAAATGATTTGCCTCCCATGTCGTTGAACTGGCCAAGGGGGGATAAGATGCGATCAACTTTCATAAATGAGCTCCCCATTTCCGCCTTGCCGCGCGAAACCGTGCGCGCAAGAACTGTGCTGATGGGCGATGGTATGGCCACTGATCGGGTCATTTTCCTGAAATCCGGAAAGGCGCGCGGTCGAGATGGGTTTGTCTATCACCCCGGCCATGTTTTGAACTTTAAAGAATTTCTGGGGCTTTGCACCTATCAAACGCCCGTGACCTGTTTGCAAGATTGTGAACTTGTCCATATCCCAAGGCAGCTGATCCGAGACACCCTATGTCTGGAAAACACGCATACTTGGACCTTGGCCCGCGGTTTGGCCTTGGATCACCTCATGACCCAAGCAGCCCCGTAATGACAGGTTTGAGCAAACTCAAAGCCAACGCCCTGGCCAATGGAGAGGTTGTACATCTGTTTCACTCCGAGGTGCTTTTTATCAAAGGCATGCCGGTCACCTCAATCTATATCATTTCCAAGGGTTCAATCATAATTTTCTCTGGTCAGGGTGGCCGGATGATACGCTGGGCCGGACCCCATCAAATTTTGGGTATGAATGAAGTCATGAGCGGCGGCACATGGAAGGGTATTGGCATTGCACAAGGCAACGTCGAATTGGTCGCCTACAACCACATGAACCTACGCGCAGTGATCGATAAAATTCCCACCGCACATAAGCGCCTGCTCGACGATCTGCTTTTGACATGGCCGGGCGAAGAGCCCTCTTAGAGGCGTGATCTTAGGAATGACCCGCCATAATAGCTTCGCGGCGCCTTTGGAAAGAGGAGGGAATTTTTTGCGACGTGCGATACTTCGCGACGGTTCGCCGCGCAAGTGTGATGCCTTCTTTCGCCATAATGGCCACGATGGCATCATCACTGTAAGGTGCACTTGGGAGCTCTGTGTCAATCAGTTTCTTGATTTTGAACTTGATTGCTGAGGCGGCCTCAATGCCATCTTCACCATCCGATTCAACGCCGACACTGAACATATCCTTCAATCGAAAGGTTCCCTGCGGTGTCGTCATCATTAAGCCAGAGGTCACGCGGCTCACGGTGCTTTCATGCACATTAATCGCATCAGCGACATCGCGCAGAACAAGCGGACGCAAAGCGCCAATACCTTTCTCCAAAAAAGCCGTCTGCCGCTTCACAATCTCGGCACCGACCGCCATTGTCGTGGCATTGCGCTGCTCAACGGCGCTTTTCAGCCAACGCGCACCCGCGACCCGCTCTTTCAAAAAGCCTTTGTCTTCTTCGCTCGCGGCAGATTTCAAGGCAGCCTGCGCATAGTCTCGGTCGATTTGAACACTGGGCAAGGTGCTGCGATTCAGATCAATGCGCCATCCATCCCGATTTTTCGTGACAATAAGGTCTGGCGCACGGATGGGATCGGTGCCGGTTTCAAACAATGTCCCAGGTTTCGGATTGAAACTGCGCAGCAGGTTGATCATATCACGCAGCTGCTCACCGGATACGCCACATTTTTTTTTCAAAGCCTTCATATCCCCTGCGGCCAGAACATCCAAACTGTCCAACAAGAGTGTAAATTGCGGGCTGCTGTTATCATGGCCCGCGGCCTGCAGTTGCAAACATTCTTTCAGCGAGCGGGCAAATAGACCTGCCGGCTCGATGGTTTGCAGCTTGGCCAAAACCGTCTCAGCCAGGTCTTCGGGAATATTCAACACCCGGGCCATCTCGTCGATAGGCTGACCCAGCCACCCGGAGGGCTCCAAAGCCTCCGCAAAGGCATATCCAACCATGCGCTCCTTCGGGCAGGTCAACATTCGGTCAATTTCGGCGCAGACATGGGCATAAAGCGACGGGCCGCGCTCTTGCACGGTCGTGGCAATCAGATCCCAATCCTGCGTGCCGGCGGCGCTACTGCTGCTGCTCGCGCCAAGATCTAACAGGTTCGAGTCAAATGTATTGTCCATCCCCTCGGAGGTCATGGGATTGTCGGCCGCCTCAGTGCCCGAGTGGACATCGGTTGCATCGGGGCCGTTGGCGGTGGACGCCGGCTCTTGCGCATCAAGCGGCTCTGGCTTGTCAACCGTTTCTGAATTGGAAACTTCAAGAAATGGGTTCTCCAAAGACTGCTCTTCAATGAATTGCTCAAGTTCAAAATTGTTCATCTGGAGTAGTTTGATTGCCTGCTGCAACTGGGCCGTAATAACCAGTGACTGCTTTTGCCTAATCGCTTGTGATGCCACGAATTTCATAACTTCTGCCTCCTACAATCGATAGAAACCAAAAAAAATGCCAATCCAAGTATTGAATTTGACGACTGCTGTACAAAAAAGTGACAGTAACAATTTTTATTATTTTACTTTCGATCTTTAGCTATATTTTTTGTTGTCAAAATGATGACAAACCGTCACCAATTTTTTCTCTAAACATTCAATAAACTCGCTCAATTTAGAAAACTAAACCAATTTAATGAGTATTTTAAATATTGAACTAAACTTTTCCTAATCTCGTCGTTTGGATACTCAGAGGCCACTAACGCAATCTGCAATCACAAAGGTGATGTTGATAACGACGCGTAACTGGCATTGAACCGAAGGGAGACAGCTATGACTGTAATCAATACCAACACAGCGTCAATCAACGCGCAATTTAACTTGAATAAAGTTAATAAAGAGATGGAAAAAGCTATGGAGCAGCTTTCATCTGGTAAACGTATCAATTCTGCAGCCGACGATGCTGCAGGTCTCAGCATTGCGACACGCATGGAAAGCCAGTTGCGCGGCTTGCAACAAGCAATCAGCAACGCAGGCGACGGTCAAAACATGGCTGCTACTGCGGAAGGATCCATGGACGAAATCACAAACATGCTTCAGCGTATGCGCGAACTGGCGCTTCAAGCTTCCAACGACACAATGAACGACCAAGACCGTGGGAATCTGAACAATGAGATGTCCCAACTTAAGGCTGAAATTGACCGTGTTGTAGAGACAACAGCCTATAATAATATAAAGCTCCTCGATGGATCACTTGCAGCTAACCTACAAATCGGATCACAAGCGGGAGAAGACCTGAATTTTAAAATTTCATCAATGTCCACCAGCCAGCTTGGTAGTTCAACGTCTGCGCTGGCACTCAACGCTGCTACGGATGCGTCCGCTTCGGGCAAAGCGGCAGTAGAAAATGTTGTGAACCTTACTTTCAACGGTAACGATAGTTACGGCTTTAAAATTGTTTTAGCTAATGCAACAGGAACAGGTTCAACCAACAAAGAAATTACTATTACTGCTGCCCAAGTTGCCGCTTACAGCGCACAAGATGTTGCGGACAAAATCAACCAAGCCGTTGCTTCTAATCACGTCGGCACTGGCGCGGGTGCTAACATCACCGGGTCTCTGACGGCTACGGCTAGCGGAACAACTGTCACATTGAACAACAAAGAAGGTTCATCGATCGATGTCACTAACTTTACTTCCAGTGGGGCAGGCACAGTAACAGTAAACCCAGTAACCAACACTACAGCTGCAGCTGTAACTTTAGAGGATAACGCCGCTTCAACCAGTGTTGATAACACCAATAACAATCCTGCTTCGGCCTCTACCGCTTCTATTCAGCTTGAAGAAGGTAAAAAGTTCCAATTCCGAGTCAATGATACCCTAGTTGAGGTCGACGCAACAGCGGCAGGTATTGCAGCTTCAACGAACGGCGACATTGCTTCATTGATTTCTGACACCGCAACAGCTATCCAAACTGCCGTTGACGCGAGTAGCGGTACTGGGAATGCGAGCGTAGTCACTAGCGGATCTGTCGGAGGCCAAACGCTGCAGTTCAGAATATCTGACTCAAGTGGTAAAGATATTGATATTTCGGGGTTCTCAAAAGTGACTTCAGGCCAAGTTTCGGCAGGGTTCCTGACAGTTGAACTGGACGCACAGAACGCAACACCTGCACCAAAGACAATTGAAAATGGTGAATTCCTTACAGCAGACCAAGCTACTAACGCAACCGGCCTAGCAATAGCTGCTGGCAAAACCGGCCGTATGCAATTTTCCAACCAAGATCTATCCTATACGTTTAAGTTCGCTGCAGATGGAACAAACCAAGTAGCTTACACGATTGATGGTGCAACAAAAGACTTCAATGCAGAAGTTTCCAGGGTCGCTGACGCTATCTCTGCAGCCGGTGGTGTGAACGTCACAGCAACCAACAACGGTGGTCTATTAGAAATCGTAAACAATAAAGCCGGTGCGCTTAGCTTTGATGGTGCCACTGCCATAGCGTCACCTGGTGTTTCTGCAGTAGCCGCAGGCGCGGCTTATTACTTGGAAGGGACAGCAGCCGATAATGATATAGCTAACGATACGGGAGCGGTAGCTTTAGTTGACGGTGCAGTAGTACGTTCAACTAATGGCAGTGAGGCAATAGCATCTCAAATGTCGCTTACATTCAGTGCGAATGATCGTTACACTATTGGCATTGATGTTGGTGGCGGAAGTACCGCAGACAACACTTTCTCATTTGACGTTGTAAACGGTAGTCTTACAGCAGCAGCAAACACGATTAACGCGTCTTCTAGTACGACAAACATCACGGCAAGTGTTTCAAGCAGCGAACTTATTTTGACTAAAGCAGACGGCACAGCTTTCTCAGTGCTCGACTTTAGTTCTGAATCAGGAGGCCAAATAAATGCTGCTAACGCAGCTGGACAAGGCGCATCTAGAACCTTGGAAAACGCGGGTGATGGAGCGTCAGCGGCAATTGCTGCATCAGGTGTAGCAGTGCCAACCACAGTGGACCTTGCATTCAGCGCCGCTGCGGATAAGTATGCATTCAAAATTTCTGACGGTAGTACAACGGCGACAGTACGAGCGACAGAAGTCTGGGCTGATGGTAAAGCCGATATGGCTACGCCAGCTACAGATGCTGGCTCTAACGATACAGACACGCTTCCTGAAGCAGAAACCATCTTAGCTGAAATAACTTCAGCACTTTCAGCCGCAAATATGAGCCATATTGTTGCATCCATTTTAGGTGATAAAATCACACTGACAAACAACTTGGGTGGGGAGATCAACATCAAAGACTTCCGGTCTGACGGTACAGGTGAAATGACTGTTTCTCCAGGTGCTGGTCAAGGTGTTGGCAAGATACTGAATGATGACGCATTAAACAGTTCATACGACTCTATTGCCTCTATGGATGCTTTGACGATTTCATCTTCTCAGGCTGCGATTCAAGCAATCGACCGTGCATTAGAAAATGTGAATGCACAGCGAGCTGAACTTGGCGCCATCTCAAACCGCCTCGATCACACAATCTCGAACCTCGGCAACGTGATCATAAACACTGAAGCTTCACAGTCTCGCATTGAAGATGCAGACTTTGCTAAAGTGACAGGTGATTTGACCAAGTCGCAAATCATGAGCCAAGCGGCAACAGCGATGCTGGCGCAGGCGAATGCATCTAAACAAGGCGTACTAAGCCTGCTTCAAGGTTAAGTTGGGCGCAAGCTCAAGAGATCTGTCCTGAACCTGCTGCTTTGGTAAGTTGGTTAGGAACAGAGAAAAGGCCTCCCTCGGGAGGCCTTTTTATTTTGTTGGCATGGACTGTTTGACGTGTTGCAGCACGCAACTTGATATGCCCTTTAACTAACATGTTAGGCGTGATCTTTAAGATACTAAAAGCTCACCTGCTTATGAGAGGGCGCAAGCCGCATGTGCCAATTGGTAGAAATGCAACGATGGTTTTAAGCTAATTTTTAGAGAAACGTTGAGTCTGCGTTACATTTGGCGAACAGGTAATCGGCACTGATAAAAGTGACCAGCCTAGCATTAACGATATTTAAATCTTTCCTGACAGAGCCGCAGAGGTGGTGGGACGGGCGAACAGGTCCCTGCTCCCTCGCTTTGCAAGTTACGAATTAAGCCAAAGTCCTAGGTCCCACGATCCAGTTGCGTGCAACACTAGTCGTCAACCTTTCTCGGAAGAGCGTATGGCTCAAGGTCATGAAGGCGCACATCTTCTAAACTAGCCATACGCCTTGCCCTAAAACATGGTTTTTGAATGCTCCTAACTGCTCATTTGCTTTTGTTGAGGCGCACGCAACAATACATCATCAGACCATAATGAGTCATTTTATCCGGTTTGGCTGCAAGAAGCTTGTATTTTTGTTACATTTAATTGTCGGTTCACTGCATCTGTTAGATAATTTATTTATCATATTTCAATATTATAATAATTACTCGCTTCTGCCACGCTTTTATATAATCGGTCCTGTGAGAGATGAGCATATCTCATAGTGGTAGTTACAGATGCGTGGCCCAAAAGTGCCTGAACCTCATAAATTGAAACTCCCCTATTAACTAATGCGCTTGCAAAACTATGCCTAAGATCGTGAATGCGTAAATCTTCAAGGTTTGCTAACTTCCTTGCTCTGAAAAACGGCTTCTGTATAGTTGTATAAGCTTTTTGGGTTCGAGGGTTTACGAAAACAAATTGAGAACGGCCATCAGGAAAGATTAATTTCTGCCAATTTGAGATTTTCAGGAGAACGTCTTTTGATTTTTCTGAAAGCACAATTGTCCGCGGCATGCCTGATTTGGTCATTGGCACGCGCCATAAATTTTTTTCTAAATTGAAATCGTCCCACTCTGCTGAGAGCACTTCTCCAACTCGCGCGCCTGTCAAAAGTAAAAATGCGACAATTTCTGGTAAAATTTTATTTTTACTCGTTTTTAATGCCGCAAAAAATTTTTCTGTTTCGTCTATTTTTAAAAAACGTTCCTTTTTGCTATTATAGGGCAACAAGGTTATCTCTAGAGAAGCTCGGTTTGGATATCCCTGAAGTTGAAGTTTTTCTGCTGCTTTGAACATATTCCCTAAAAGAACCAGGCGTGCGTTTATAGTACCTGCGCTGTACCGAGCCTCCAGTTGAGCATTTGAAAAATTGAGTACATCAGCTGGTGTGATATCGCTCAAAAGTTTCAAACCAAAATGTTTTGAAAGGTGATTTTTGTAAGATGAATAATCGTTTTTCCAAGATTTCTTTCTTAATTTTAAGCCTGGAAGGTATGTAGTATTAAAAAATTGGTTGAGAGTTTGAAAACTTTGTTGAGATTCATCAGCTATTCTAGGATCTAGTCCTTTAGCAAGAGCATTTCTATATTTCGCGTAAATAACCAAAATTTCAGAGAAATTAAGAATGGGAAAGCTGCCCACTTTAATAATTTTATGTTTTCTATTATGCACATAGCGGTAGTGAAAAGTCTTTCGTTTTTTTCCTGAATAAAGATACAAGGAAGGGTGGCGCTCATCTCTGTAGATGTCTGGATCTTTATTTTTACTATTCGGGATGCGGGCTATGCTCGCTTCCGTGAACCTGCAGACTATCATTGGTTAACCAGAGCCTTTCGTGATGCTTCGCATGACCCACTCACTCTATGAGAAGTCAACTTGTATCATTTCTTAAAATTTGTAAAATTATTATCAAAATAAATCCCCTTTAACATCTGTATGATTTTGTCAATACAATGCGCATGCCATCGATACCGCTACGTAAAGATTTGCAAATCTCTTTGCTGCCAAACCACAACAGGCGGGAAAGGTTCTTGAGCCAAGAGGAGACCGAACGCTTCTTCGAAGCTCTTAAAACAAGCCGAAACCAAACGCTCTGTCATGTTGTTGCTTTTCTCCTGCTCACTGGTGCACGCGTTGGCGAAGCCCTTTCAGCCGAGTGGCAGCATGTGGACCTCGAAAAAAAGCTTTGGCGCGTACCGCTCACAAAATCGGGACGGCCGAGAACTATTATTCTGTCAGAGCGAGCCGTTGGTGTGCTGCAGAATGTCAGATGCTGGCAACAAACCAACTTAGGGGATCAGCAAACTCCTTATATATTTGTGAATCTGAAGACCATGAAGGCTTATACCACCATTCAAAAACCATTTTTTAGGGCAAGGCGTATGGCTGGCTTGGAAGATGTGCGCATACACGACCTCAGACATAGCTTCGCAAGTGCTTTGGTTAATCGCGGAGTATCAATCTATGAGGTGCAGGCGTTACTTGGTCATTCATCTGTGGTGACAACAATGCGTTATGCGCATCTTTCGCAGGACCGCTTGAAAGCAAGCGTCGTTGAAGCTGCAAACTTTTATGAGATAAATTTCTAATGTGGTTGCAGAGCGACATGAATGAGACATGCAGGGTTGTATGTCTAAGGCGTGGTTATTGAGACTGAATGAATATCACAGGTGTGTTAGTCTTATGCGTGCTCGTTGATACATATTGACAAAAGATTATAAGATTAGCTACCTTAGCTAAGGAGATTCATCATGACACAGTTTAACATTCACAGTGCAAAGACCAACCTGTCCAAGCTGATTGAGGCAGCCTTAGCTGGGGACGAGGTTGTGATTGCTAAAGGATCCAAGCCTGTTGTGCGGCTGGTTCCGATTCCTGACGAAGGCTTTAAACTTGGCATGCTAACGGAGAAGCTAGGCACGACGCCTGACTTTATTGCTCCAATGGCAGATGACGATCTAGACGCTTGGGAAGGTGCATGAGCTCAGTACTTCTCGACACACATGCCTGGGTCTGGTCTTTTGCTGATGACGCCTTGCTGTCCAAAAGTGCGCGGACCGCGATCCAAGAAGCGGACACCGTGTACGTCTCGCCCATTAGTTTTTTCGAGATTGGCCAGAAGGTCAGGACGGGCCGATGGCCTGAAATGCAGGGGCACGTCCAAGACTTACCGGGCATCTTAAAAGAGCAAGGTGGGTCAATCGCAACCCTCACTCCAGAGATTTGCATAAGCGCAAGTACCATGGATTGGGCGCACCGCGACCCGTTTGATCGCCTGATTGTGGCAACAGCACTGGCGCTGGGCGTCCCGCTTATTTCAAAGGACAGCGCCTTCACGGACCGAGAAGATTTGTCGCTGGTTTGGTAGTGGACGAATCACGGACTGCTATGTGGCATCTTGTGCACCGCTTCGAGGACCTTGGACGTTGTTACTGGGTTGTTTGTCTCCAACAATAAGGCAACAAGGTACTTGTTGGCCCTTGAAATTTAACCCGTTGAAATCCTTGCGTAACGCGCTTTATCCAAGTTTATTACTCGGTAACCCCTTCGCAATAAATGATAAATCTGTTATCGTTGTGGAGTCAGAGGGGTAATCACTGACTGTACTTCGTCACATGGCGCAGTTGGCACAACGCACGCAAGCCAAACCCCAACAATCTGTATGCAATCACTCTTTGCCTCAACAGCCGAGGCACAAAAGGAGGATGCTCAGATGCATTTTTCAGATTTTACGTACGTCACCCGCGGTCAGCCCGCAGAAGAGCTGCACGTGACAAAAGGAACGATCCGACAGCGGGAAGACCTGAGAGGCTTTCCAAAGCCGATCCCAGGATCTGGGCGCGTTCCGCTCTACAAAACCGCGGAAGTCACAAGTTGGTTGGAGAGCTCCAAGGAGGCGCAGCAATGAAAACCAAGCAGCAAATATCATTTGCCGAGGCAAAAACGTTTATCGAATTGATTGCCCCTGACGGGTTAGTTACCTTTCAGACTTTCGATGACAACCAAGAGCGCAAAGACCCGGGCATCACAAGTGTTCGACACGGAACACTGGAACAGCACTTTGATCACTTAGTCCGGTATAGTGCAAAAGGAGCCGGTATTTTTGTCACTGTGAACAAGACCAACCTCAAGGGGCGAAAAAACAGCGACATCCTGAAAGTTAGAGCTTGCGTTGCTGATCTTGATGGTGCGCCGGTGGAGCCAGTACTCAACTACCATGTTGAACCATCGATTTTGGTAGAGAGCTCTGCTGGGCGCTGGCACGCATACTACTCCTGCTCAGACATGCCTCTTGACGCGTTCACAGCGATGCAACGCGCACTAGCCGACAAATTTGGCGGTGATCACGCATGTTGTGATTTACCACGTGTGATGAGACTGCCTGGGTTTTTGCACCAGAAGGTGAAAAACGGCATACGCAGTGAGCCCTTTATGACGCGGATCGAGCAATCTCACAAAGATCTTGTTTATACGTACGATCAGCTCAAGGAAGCCTTTCCTGTTAAACAAACTGCTGCGGCTGCGAATACCAGTGGCAACAGAACGTACAACAACGCCACAGATGAGAGCGCCCTGAGGGATGCCCTCTCATGCATCGATCCAGAACCGCGGGAAGATTGGATCAAGATAGCCCACGCGCTAAAAAGCGCCGTGGCCAATTTTCTCCCAATTTTTCTTGAGTGGTCACGAGGTGATCTTACCGGCCGCATACCACGCAATTACATAAACGATGCCGACGTAATTGAGACGTGGAATACTTTGGAACCGAACCGCATCGGGATACGGGCTGTGTTTAATATGGCGAAAGACAGAGGCTATGTCCCCCAACTGCTGCATAGCGCCGTACGGGAAGACATGCAGCTTAAAGCGGGCAACCCGAGTGAGCCTAAGGATACAAATATCGCAGCAAAAAATCTGGAAAAGTCTCGGCAGTACGCAGATTTCGGGGGTGCTTTCCATCTGTTGAAATTTGACAGAAAGGGAGAGCCCAACCCAACTCGGCTGTGTAACTTTATTGCGGAGATAGAACGTGAGGCCGTCAAAAACGATGGCCTCACGGCATCTCGCCACTTCATAGTGTCAGGTAGACTGGAGACAGGTGAGCCATTGCCTACCGTTGATGTACCTGCATCAGAATTTGATCGTTTAGACTGGCTTCCCACGTCGTGGGGAGCTAGCGCACAGATCACCGTAGGAAGTCGCTTCAGAGACCACGTCGTTGCGGCCATAAAGGAACGCTCTGACCCCAAAATTGAGCAACTTTGCCAACACACTGGCTGGGCCCAATTCAATGACGAACTCCTGTATTTGACCGATACAGGGGGGATTGGCACAAAAGGGCTCAACCGAGATGCAAGCTGCGAGCTCCAAGGACCACTGGCCGATTTCCAACTGCCAGAACCCATCGATCCTCGAACCTTGGATCTCGAAGCGGTATTGGACGCATTTTACCTGTTACAACCAGATGGCATGGCGCTCTTGCTACTCGGTACTGTTATGCGCGCGCCTTTGTGCCACTTTCAGCCGGCTACGTGTTCCGTCTTCCTCCAAGGCACCACAGGAACGTTCAAGTCAGCTGCAGCTGGTGTATTGCAAGGTTTTTGGGGGTCGAAATTTGATGGCGCTAACCTCCCAGCAAACTGGTCCAGTACCGGAAATGCTTTAGAGAAGACCGCGTTTTTAGCAAAAGACTGTCTCTTAGTCGTAGACGACTTTGTA
>Ga0209555_10001827_pt1 | contig 15755 bp, 13 predicted proteins | sample SaaInl85LU_5_DNA_FD_184643 | JGI IMG/M metagenome (GOLD analysis project Ga0209555, IMG submission 184643) | Marine microbial communities from expanding oxygen minimum zones in the Saanich Inlet - ESP_85LU_5_DNA (SPAdes) (version 2) | ecosystem: Environmental > Aquatic > Marine > Intertidal... | reverse complement strand
TTAGGTGAGATATAGACATCGTCTGAACAAGGTACGTAATTAGACTCAGCGGATCTAAGAAAACCATAACCATCTTGTAATATCTCTAATACCCCTTCCCCTATTATTTTATGATCTTTTTCTGCATAACTTCTCATAATTGCAAAGACTAAATCGTGCCTATTAAAGCTATTGGGGTTTTTTAACAATAGTTTTTCAGCAATTATAATTAGTTCTTTTGGTGATTTTTGTTTGAACTCTTTTAAATATAGTGTTTGTTTTTCTATTTCTAATTGACTTTTATGTTCTGCAATTTCTTCTATATTCTCCGTATCATCAACTAGATTCTTTTTACTAGATCTATTTCTATTGATTTTCAATATTTTTTCTTTTTTTTCTTCAAAAGCCGTAACTTGTTTATCTTCCTGAGTATTTTTACCACTCTCTTCAGGTTTTTCTGTGTTGCTTGAAACAACACTTGCGTTTTTATCTTTCATGTGTGTTTTTGATGTATTTTAAGGGGTGTGTGATAGTCTCAACCACTTGGAGGCTGCTTTAGGTCTCTGACATACACATCATAAACAAAAAATTTTTTTAGTCAACATTTATGTGATGTAAGAATAGACAAAATGACTTTGGATGGTGCCCCTGGCAGGATTTGAACCAGCATATCTAAAAAAGATAATAGATTTTGAGTCTACCGCGTCTACCATTTCGCCACAGGGGCATGTACTTTATGATAAAAACTTAGTCATTTTTTATCATAAAGTACAGAGAATATTAATGGTCTATTAAAATTTTTCTATTTAAAAGACTAATGAACATAAATAAACAAGATACTGCCACTAAATAATATGCAGGAGCTGTTTTACCAAGAGTCATCACTAAAAAAGTTGAAACCATTGGAGTAGTACCACCAAACAAAGCATTTCCTATATTCCAACTCAGAGCAATTCCTGAATACCTTAGTTCTGGACTAAAAAATTTTATAGAAAATGGATAGTAAGGTGCGACTATTGATGCTACTAGGGCTCCTGATAAAAACATACAATAATATAAACTATTCAAATTATTGGCACTAATAATTATAGAACGAAATAAGGGTATGATTAAAAGACTAGAGCTAAACACTACAGAGTATATATATTTCTTATAACCGATATGATCAGAAACTAAACCAAAAAAAGGTAAAAATAAAATTACAGATATCAATGAAAAAGATACTAAGTATAATGATTGTTCTTTATCAACTCCTATGATCTCGGTAAAGTACACACTGAAAAAACCACGTAACATATAAGTATTGGATGTAGCAACGCTCGCAAGAGCAGCTATTAACAGTACACTTCGCCATTTTTTACGTAAAACAACCATTATTGGCAATATATCACTAGTTTTTCTCTCCCGTCTAATTTTTTCAAATACTGGTGTTTCCTCGGCACTTCTTCTCATATAATACCCAATTACTCCTGTTATCCCTCCTAGAAAAAATCCATATCTCCAGGTAAAGTCATCAATACCAAATAATTTTTTGATCAATATCCCGGTTAGTAACGCTAGCAGAGTACCAGTGATGTTTGAGGCCATTATGATACTTCCTATCAATCCCACTTTAGTTTTATGAAAATGTTCTAAGATAAAAATAGCTGCCCCTGCACTCTCCCCTCCTATACATAGCCCTTGAAATATACGTATGAGTATTAAGAAAATAGATGACCACACCCCTATTTGCGAATACGTTGGTAATAACCCAATCAGTACAGTGGATAATCCCATCCCAATAATTGAAATAGACAGTGCTACTTTTCTACCGAAAACATCACCAATATGACCTAATAAAACACCACCTAGGGGTCTCATTAAGAATCCTATGGCGAATACTGCAAATGAAAGCATGAGTTGTATATACTCATTTGGATTAGGCAAGTATAACCTTCCTATACTTTCTGCAAATACAGCATAAATACCGAAATCGTAGTACTCAACAATGTTTCCAACTACTGCTGAACCTATAATCTTTTTTTTATTCATTCAATAAGCTTAAGTACTATAATAGACAAATTATCTCACTAGAAAATTCAAAATCAACTACTTTTCTTATTAATTCTTCTGAGGCCAAGCAATCTTGAAAACATAATAGTGTTAAAAACATCTCAGCAAGGTATATATGCACTCTCAAGTTTTGTACTATAAGAAAAGACTTAATATTAACTATGCTCAACTATTTATAAATGAAGAGTTCTTTTTACATTTGTCATTATTAAGTTTTTTTTTACTGCTTATCTTTCTTCTTTTAATATTTTGTTTTAGTGCTTCTGAAAGTTTTGTAATTTTTTTAGATTTACGATTATTCATTGATTACCTTTTTACTTAAATATATTTTTAAATTTCCCTAATTTTTTTTCTTCAAAATTACCCATCATTTTTATCATTTTTTGCATTTCTAGAAATTGTTTTAAAGTCTTATTGACGTCTTGTACTTTTACCCCCGAGCCTTTTGCAATCCTATTTTTTCTTGAAGCGTTAATAATACTTGGATAGGTCTTTTCTTTTTTTGTCATTGAATCAATAATAGCTATCTGTCTATCTATTATTCTCTTATTAAAATTTTCAGAATTTAACACTTTTTTTATTTTACTTATACCAGGTAACATTCCTAAAATAGATGCAAAACCACCCATCTTGTTTATATTTTTTAGGTGTTTTCTTAAATCTTCCATGTTGAATTTTCCTTGTTGCAGTTTCTGTGCCAGTGATTTATTTTCTTCCTCAGTGACTACCTCCATAGCTTTCTCAACAAGAGTGACTACATCTCCCATATCTAATATTCTTGAAGCTATTCTATCTGGATAAAAAACTTCTAAATCCAAAAGTTTTTCACCATTACCTAATAACTTTATTGGACATCCTGTAATATACTTAACGCTAAGAGCAGCCCCTCCCTTGGAATCTCCGTCTATTCTTGTCATAATAATCCCAGATACATCTATCAGGTTACAAAAAGACTGTGCGCTATTTATAGCATCTTGACCTGACATTGAATCAACCGTTAAAAGTACTTCAGTAGGTTGCGAAATTTCTTTTATATTTTTTAGTTCTTCCATAAGTGTTTCATTATTGTGAAGTCTTCCTGCTGTATCAAGAATGACTATATCAAATGAATTTTCCAAAGAAAACTTCAGTGCTCTTCTTAATATTTCAACTGGTTGTTGTCCTTCTATTATTGGTAATGATTCTATGAGTGCCTCTTGACTTAAAATTTCTAGCTGTCTTTGCGCAGCAGGTCTACTTGTATCCAAAGATACAAGTAGAACTTTCTTCTTGTATTGTTTTTTGATAAAGACTGCTAACTTTGCTGCTGTAGTTGTCTTGCCAACACCTTGCAAACCTACTAACATAATAACTGCAGGTTGTAACTGTGTTGTTAACCTCAGTTCTTGTTTTTCCTCTCCTAGTATATTTTTTAGTGCATCATACACTATCTTTACTATCATCTGGCCAGGAGTAATACTATCTATCAATTTTTCTCCTAAAGCTCTTTCTTTTATATATTCTATCAGTTTCTTACTAACAGGTAATGCTACATCAGCTTCAAGGAATGATATTCTTATTTCTCTGAGAGTTGTCTCTAAATCAGACTCAGATATTAGACCTTTGTTTTTTACTTTATTGATAAGCTGACTAAAGTTATTTTTTAACGAGGAAAACATAGAGAATTAAAATTACGAGATTTATACTCTAGTATACTAACTTGATGTATGAAGTAAATATAAATAATGCATCTAAATATCTATGTAGATTGTCCCATATTTTTAACATAAACAATTAAATTTGATATTTACGCATTAAGTATTGATGCTCTCAATCAAAGTTACCATGCATTCTATAATGAAAACTTTTTAAAACTAGCATATATAAAATTTTGTGATTGGTGTAAATTATACATATAAAATAAACTGATAAATATTTTTCCCTAAGTAATAATGAGAAAGTTAAGAAAAAAGGTTTTTATCGTATTTTTTATTTTTTTTGCATTGACGATATCTTTGTCGTTCTTATTAAGAATTTTACATATTTTTAGTGATATACCAAAAGGTGAAGAACTTCTAAATTATTCGCCTCCAGGTATTACTAGAATATATGATTCTGAAGGTTATATATTAGATGAAATTGCCAAAGAAAAAAGGGTTTATGTTAAGTACGATGATATTCCTCAAAGGATAATTGACGCCTTTATAGCGGTCGAGGATAAAAACTTTTTTGAGCATCAAGGTATAGACTTTATAAGCATTAGTCGTGCTTTATCCCAAAACATTCTCAATATTGGAAGAAATAAAAGGTTAATAGGTGGATCTACTATTACCCAGCAAGTAGTTAAAAGTTTTTTTTTAACAAATGAAAGAACAATAACTAGAAAAATTAAAGAAGCAATTCTTGCTTATAGAGTAAATAAGATACTTTCAAAACAAAAGATCTTGGAAATTTATTTAAATAAAATATATCTAGGCGAGTATTCATACGGAATTTACGTAGCTGCACAAAGATATTTTGGTAAGGATTTAAAAAATATCAATATTCAGGAAGCAGCATTACTAGCTTCTTTACCAAAAGGTCCTTCTATAATAAATCCATATAAAAACTACAAAAGAGCTCTTAACAGAAGAAATTGGGCGATACAAAGAATGAAAGAAGAAGGCTTTATCAATTCTAGAGAAAAAACAAATGCGATTGCTACAAAGATTGAGTTGAACCATAATTCGAAAACTAATTACAAGCATAAGAATTTTTATACTGAAGCTGTTAAAGCTGAACTAATAGACCATTTAGGAGAGGATGCAGTGTATTCAAAAGGACTTATAGTTCATGCTAATGTTAGTCTTAGATTACAAAAAACTGCTGAACAAGTTTTAAAAGATGGCTTAAAAAAATATGATAAAAACCAAGGTTATAGGGGCCCTGTAGCAAAGATAGATATTAACTCTGATTATGCTAAAAAATTAAAAGAGATTTCATCACAGATATATCACGACAATTTTCGTTTAGGTGTGATTTTAGATATCAAAAAGGATATCATCACTGTTTTTTTAGATAAAGGGTATAAAATTATTTTAAATAAAAACTCAATTAGTTGGCTTATAAATACTAAAGAAAATATATCGGAGCAAATAAAAAAAAATTTTCAAACAGGAGACGTAGTTTTAATCTCTGAATACAATCACTTATATTATTTAGAACAGATCCCAGAGGTGAATGGAGCAATAATTATGATAGAAAATTTATCAGGTAAGATTTTAGCTTTAGTAGGAGGATATGATTACAGGCAAAATAAGTTTAATAGAGCAATACAAGCCAAAAGACAACCAGGGTCAGCCTTTAAGGCATTTGTATATTTGTCAGCCTTTGAGCAAGGGATATTACCAAATGCAATTATTTTAGATGAACCTCTAGAAATAGAAGTTGGAGGTGGATTGCCGATTTGGAAACCTAAAAACTACCAAGACAATTACTCAGGTCTAATAACTCTTAGACAGTCATTTGAGAAATCTAGAAATCTCTCTACACTCAGATTAGTATTGAGTACGGGATTAGATAAACTTTCTGAAATAGGACGAAGATATTTAATATATAACGATATTGTAAAACCTAATTATTCAATGGCACTTGGTTCATATGAAACAACTCTTCTTAAAATTACTAATGCTTTCTCAAGTATTGCTAATAACGGTTACATGAAACAACCTAAGCTTATAGAGAGTGTTTATAGTAAAGATGGAAAGTTATTATATTACCCAAAAGATTTATACTGTTCTTTCACAAATCAATCTAAGAGTGGTATGCTTCCTCCTGAAATTGGATTCTTGAGTAAAAAAGTAACTGATGATGCATCAAACTATCAAATACTTTCCTTATTAGAAGGGGTAATAAAAAGAGGATCTGGTAAAAGAGCTAAAGTTCTAAATACAACTCTCGCAGGAAAAACAGGAACCACAAATAATAGCTTGGATGCTTGGTTCATTGGCATGACTCCAGATGTGACAGTAGGGGTGTTTGTTGGGTACGATATTCCTAAAAGTCTGGGAAAGTATGCTACTGGCTCTAATATAGCTTTGCCTATTTTTATTGAATTTTTGAAAAAATTACAACCTCTACCTAATAGAAATTTTACAGTGCCAAGTTCAATTACTCAAAAATATATTAACATAGAGACAGGAGATGTTGTCAGAAATAATGATTTTTTAGAAAAAGATCAATATATCTTAGAAAACTTTAGAAACGATCAGTAATCTTCTGGGGGTAAATATCTTAGAGCAAAATACAGTATTGAGGAAAAGAAGTAAGGCAGTACTTTTTTGTGATTATAATGTATGGTCGGGGCAGAGAGATTTGAACTCCCGACCCCCTGGTCCCAAACCAGGTGCGCTACCAGACTGCGCTATGCCCCGTTATTTTTTTATAAAAAGAGAGCTATGGCACTCTAATTTCCGATTCTTGGGCTAATTGTCTTAAACGATCAAGCTTAGCCAAAAGTAACAGTACTTTTTTTTCGTTATCTGAGCTTAATTTTAGATCTTTTGTATCTTCTATTATATACTTCGCCCTATCAGCTATGCTATATAAGTTTTTTTGTATATTACTTGCTATCCGCACTGTTGATGTCTCTGCTTTTTTCAGTTTTTCTAAAGCTAAATTTTGTATCTTAAGGCTCACGACCTCTATATAGCATACTTTTTTTTGTAAATCATTAATACTTTTAACTTTTATTTGTTCTTTCATAAGATCTATTCTAAGCTTAGAGGTAACTACTAAATCCTTGGCTAAACCAACTTTAGACATAATCTTTATAATCCATTTGTGAATGTCTAAATGGTACCATTTATGCCCGTTTCTATAGTCATTAGCAAATGCATGGTGAAAGTTATGCCAATTCTCTCCCAAGAGTATGAAAAACAACCACCAGACATCTCTAGCAGTGCCGTTGTAATATTCTTTACTGCCTATATTCATGTGTACTAAAGAGTTAACACAAAAAGTGGCTTGTTGCTGAAATGCTCTACCAATGCCCATAAAAATAAAAGCTCCAGCTGCATGCCTTATATCGCCGCCAACTATATATCCTATGCTTAAAGGTACAATCGTATTCATAGAAATAGCAATTTTCCAATAGTTTCTGAACTGCCATAGAACAATTTTATTTCTTCCTAGTTTTGCTATCGCCATTTTATTGATTTTCTTTTGATGATTATTGCAGAATATCATCCATCCAATATGAGACCACAAAAAACCCATAAACTTGTTTTTATACTTTAAAGGAGAATGGGGATCACCATGCTGATCAGTGTATCTATGATGGATCATATGATCTGAGACCCATGCTAAAATCGGTCCCTGTAACGTAGCTGCACTTAGAAGTGCTAGAACTAGCTCAACCCATCTAGTCGTTTTAAATGCATTATGTGACCATAATCTATGCAAACCCACCCCCACGGATATATTAACTATGTAATATGTGACTATAAGAGATATAATTTCAAACCTACTTATAACATAAGTAATGTGGTATAATACTGCCAGAGAAGCTAGAATTAATGGGTAAATGATTATCACAAACAAAGCTGGGTAGTTAACCGTCAATTTTATGTTTTTACTATAAATCATGCTAATGTATGATAAGTTTCTTAATACTAGCAAAAGTCAAAGGATAACACAATATTTATTCAATTTAAATGTGTGCTTCTCCTTTATTTATTTTGAAAAAAGTGATTAACCAGCTTGATATTGCCAGTAGCGAGGTCGTGCTTTTTATAAATTGCTTGAAGTTGGTGGAGGGAGCAGGATTCGAACCTGCGTACGCTGAAGCGGGCAGATTTACAGTCTGCTGCCTTTGTCCACTCGGCCATCCCTCCTTTTTTAAGAGCCGGCAATCACAATGCCATATTTTCAGATAAATTACAAGATGAATTATAATGCCAACAGTTTAAAATAAACTATGATTATCAGTAGGTCAACACACCCCTAAATTTTAGAACTTATTTCTATATTAGAGTAATAAATATTATTATATATATTGATTAAAAAGATAAACTTTTTATTTTGTTAGGTAAATTTTATTTTTAAATTTATCCTGAGTGAACAACATACATAGTCCTAGTAGTAAAAAAATTAACTTAGCGAAAGAATTATCTTTTGCACTAATACTAGGAATAAATAGTGGCATTGTTTATGCATTTCTGGTTTCAACAACAACAACATATTTTACAGACCAACAATTACCTATATCAACTATAGGTTTCTTATCAGTAAAAACTATCCCTTACTCTTTTAAATATCTGTGGTCACCCTTAATTGATAATTATTCTATTGGTTTATTTCCTAAAAATTTTGGTTTAAGAAAGAGTTGGATCATTTTAATGCAGATCCTATTAGTGATTACTATAGGCTGTTTTCACTGCGTCAATATCCGTTCAATTCCTATATTGACTCTTTATTTAACTTTCATAGCAATAATAGGAGCTACATATGATACTGCTATGGAAGCATATAGGATTGAATCATTGTCAAAAAACTCTGGAATAGCAAATACTTGTGTAATTTATGGGTTTAGGTTGGGGTTCACAATTTCTAGTGTTTTTGCTGTGCTTCTGTCAGACATTATTGACTGGAAATATGTTTTTCCGACGCTTGCTCTACTTATATTACTATGTATGATTGCAGTTTTTCTCTCTGAAGAGAAAATACAACACTTGAGCGATGTCAAGACTAACAAAAATCAATCATTTGTTGAAAAATTTACTCAACCTATAACTCTGTTATTTAGAAGGAAGGATATTTTTCTGCTAATTATTACTATCTCATTATATAAAGTAGGAGATGCCTATTTAGATACAATGTTGGTACCATTTTTAGTAGAGGTGGGATTTTCAAAAAATCAAATAGGAGGAATAGCAAAGTCATGTGGTATAGTAGGGGCTTTTGTTGGTTCTTTAATTGGCATAAGACTCATAGCAAGATGTGAGATACTATTAATTTTATTTTACACGGAAATACTTGCTTCCCTAACCAACTTACAATTTTTAATTTTTTTAAAAAAAAACAATGTAATATTACTAGGATTAGCAACTTTTCTTGAAAATGTCAGTCAAGGGATGAGTAATGTTATATTGATTAGTTTTATGAGCTCTCTATGCGACAAAAGATATATTGCCGCCCACTATGCAATTTTTACTTCTATTTCTTCTTTTTCGAGATCATTGATATCGCCTACTTCTGGAATGATTGTAAAAATTTTGGGTTGGCATCATTTCTTTGTTATTTCTTCATTGCTGTCTATTCCTTCCATTTTTTCTATTTATCTTTTATATTGGTGCCATAATAATATTAATAAAAATAAATGAAAAACATTGCTTTGATAGTTGCAGCAGGAGAGTCCTCAAGATTTGGAGGAGTACTACCTAAGCAATACATGCAAATAAATAAGAAAACTATACTCAGAATGTCAATAGAGTCATTTATAGATTGCGGCCAAATCGATGGTATCTTAGTAGTGATAAATAAAAATCATATAAAATTGTATGAGGATGCGGCAAAGGGATTAAAGCTGATTGATTATGTAATTGGTGGAAGTTCTAGGAGAGAATCTGTATTTTTAGGATTACAAGCCTTAGAAGGAATTCAACCAGAAAATGTTCTAATACATGATGCTTCTCGACCATTTGTTTCATCGATGCTAATAAAACGAGTTATATATGAGTTAGAAAATAACCAAGCTGTAGATATTGGGGTGAATATATGCGATACTGTAAAACAGTACGATAAGAATAATCAGTTGAGGAGCTTGAATAGAGATAATTTATACGCTACTCAGACACCTCAAGGTTTTAAGTATCAAATGATTTTAGCCCTGCATAAACATAATAATTTGGATTATACTGATGATGTAAGTTTATGCCTTTCTAGTGGGATTAATATATCTAAGTTAGAAGGTGAGGTAACTAATAAAAAAATCACTTTCTTGAGTGATTTTCAACATTATAGTAAGTATATGGAAAGAAAGCAAACTTATCGAGTAGGAATAGGAGTAGATATCCATAAATTCTCTCAACAATTAAACAAAAAAACTAAAATAAAAGTTTGTGGAATAGAACTAGAACATAATCAAAACATTATAGCGCATTCTGACGGAGATGTGGGTCTTCACTCTATTACGGAGGCTATACTTGGATCTATGGCTTTAGGAAATATTGGAAAAATATTTCCTTCCAATAATAAAAAATATAAGAATATAGATTCTAGATATTTTTTAGAATATGTTAATAAAAAATTAAAAGAAAAAGGAGGATCTATAGTTAATATAGATTTGACAATAATATGTGAAAAACCAAAAATTATGCCACATAGCGAATTAATGCAAAACAGTGTAGCAAGTATGTTAGGTATTAGTCCTAAACAGGTCAGTGTGAAAGCAACAACATCTGAGAAAATAGGATTTTTAGGTTCTCAAAAAGGTATAGCGGCTCAGGCAGTTTGTTGTATAACAATTAATGAGGGGTTGGAATAAAGAAACAGTGATTGAGATCATGAAATATATTAAGGTTAAGATATGGTTAATGTTATCTTATTTAATAGCAACATGGTTTTATATAGGTAAGTTACCCGCTCCAGGCACATGTGCAGCCGCTTCTGTATATCCCATATACCACTTCATAGTTAAATATTCTGGCTCCTGCAAAGAAGTTAAGTTGATACTATTCATCTCTACAATAGCTTTATATATTTTGGGTTACATTACAATTAAAGATTTTCAAAAAAGAACTAACACGTTTGACCATAATAGCATAGTTATAGACGAAGTTATTGGACAGCTATTAACATTAGCTCTGTCTTTCGAATCATTGTATAGCATTATTAATCAAACCCACAACATAATGAAAATTTCAAATGAGAAACTTATTTTTCTAGCGGCGTTCATAGTATTCAGAATATTTGATATAATAAAGCCCTCGGTCATAGGGTATATGGATCTAAGATATAAAAATGCTTGCGGAGTTATATTTGACGATGTCTTGGCAGCAGTATTTTCTTCTTTGTTATTCTATTATGTTGATATGTTGATAAAGTTGTTCGTGCATTTCAGTTAGGAGTACCGCTTTGGAAGGGAGGCGTACTCCTACTAGAGAAAAATATTTAGAACTATTTTATGTATGAATCTATCCAATCCATGAGTTCATTCTTTTGTATACCACCGACTCTAGTTCCAATCACTTTTCCTGATTTAAATATCATGAGTGTGGGTATACTTCTAATACCATACCTTGTCGCTGTTTCCATACCTCCATCTTCTATATTAAGAGAAAATATTTTAAGCTCTGGGTAAAGTTTGTTTTGATAGATGTCCTCTAATGTTGACTTGAGGACTTTGCACGGTCTGCACCATTCTGCCCAAAAGTCTACTAGAGCTACTCCTTCAAATTTTTCAACTTTTGCAGCAAAGGTTTGGTCTGTAATAGGCAACATAGAATTTGTTATTTGGTTTAAAACCAATGGTATTTAACCATTAAATAAATGTCAATACATATTGATATATTTATAATAAAATTTTATACTAAAAATAACCAAAAAATATAAACAATTTAAAAAAAATATGGCAAAAAACGACGTAATAGAAATGAAGGGAAAGATAGTTGAATTATTGCCTAATGCCACCTTTAGGGTTGAACTTGAAAATGGTCATCAAGTCATCGCATATACTTCTGGAAAAATGAGAAAAAATAGAATCAGGGTTTTAGCTGGAGATTTGGTAACAGTTGAAATGACTCCCTATGATCTCACGAAGGGTAGAGTAAGCCATAGACATTAAAGATACCATTTTATGGATAATTTAATACTAGCTTCTTCTTCATTAAGAAGATTAGAATTACTTAGAAGTATTGGATATAAACCAGACCAAGTTATACATCCAGAAGTTGATGAAACTCCATTAAAAAAAGAATTGCCTAATAGATACGTTAAAAGGATAGCGCATAAAAAGGGACTTAAGGTTAGTCAAAAATTTCCAACAAGTGTAGTCATTAGTGCAGATACAATTGTGACGAGGGCTAGAATGATTATAACCAAACCCAAAGATATAATTGATGCTAAAAAGATTCTGAAAATGCTTTCTGGAAGAAGACACTTAGTATACACGGGAGTATGCGTTATGAACCAAGGTAACGTCATTGAAACAGTAGTGGAAACTAAAGTAAAATTTAAGCTGCTTACAGATTTCGAGATAGATAATTTAATAGAATCGGAGGAATGGCGTGGCAAAGCAGGAGGATATGCGTTGCAAGGACTAGCTGGTATGTATATCAAATGGATTAGGGGGCATCCTAGTAATGTTATTGGTCTACCTGTACATGAAACCTACAAAATTTTGAGTGGCATGGGAAAAATTCAACAAAGATTCAAATAATTCATTCTTCACCTAATTGGTGTAAAGCATCGATTATTGTATTTATGGTTTATACGAATTATTAATTTTATGACTCACAAAATTTCTTAAACTTTTGATATGAAATTTCCATTATTGTTTTAGGTGACATATTATCTAATGAAAAGTCAGCATAATGAGTTCTTATCAACCTATTCACTTGTAGGCTAAAGTAGCCAAATACTTTTCTTATTTCATTGTTTTTGCCTTCATATAGTTTTATCGTATACCATGAATTTGCACCCTGTTTTTTATACCTTTCTACTAACATAGGTGCGTAATTAATATTATCTACAGTAATACCTTTTGATAACTCATCAACCATACATCTAGGCATATTGCCATATGCTCTACATAAGTATATTCTAGATAAATATGTTGAGGGTAATTCTAGTTTTCTTGATAGATTTCCATTGTTAGTTAATAATATTAAACCTTCAGTGTTATAATCTAATCTGCCAACGGAAATAACTCTACCTATACTCTTTGGTAACAACTGAAATAATGTAGTTCTATTAAAATTGTCTCTATGAGATGTTATTACTCCTGTAGGTTTATAATACTTCCATAATCTGATTTTTTTTATAGTTTTTGATACTAGTATATTGTCTACATGTATCACATCATGCAAATCTACAAAATTTACAGGACTAGTTATTAAAACATTATTAATTTTAATTTTTCTCTGTAATATTAAGTTTTCCGCCTCTCTCCTTGAGCACACACCTAGTTTTGATAGAGCCTTAGATATTCTAGTTGGAAACATATAAAAATTTAATGAAATAATTCGTGTTATTATGATTAATAATAACATCTATGCAACTTATAATCATTTTAGCACTACTATAATTTATCTTTATCAAAGTATATATTATCAGTTAGCCATCTAACTTATATGCCATAATTTTATTAAATAATTTTGACATCTTTATATAGTTCAAACCTATTCGTATTCGACCTCTTTTTTTATTTCTTGGAAAAATAATAGCTGGAGCATAATTGATATTCTTTACTTATGTTATCTATTTTGCTTCCACACTCAACAAACAAAAATAAAGTCACAAAGTGTAAATATAGTAAACTAGCAAACATATTTTGTTATAGATATTCTGTCAAATTAATATATTTTGAGTTTTTGACCAACCTACTTGTATTTACTACAATATTATTGTTCAAAGTATCTCTCTGAGGTTCTACACTTCTTTAAATGCTTTATGAAAACTGTCTATTATAGGTGAGTACAGGTACTGAGCAAAAGTTCTTGTCCCTTTTACTATAAAAACTGTCACAGGCATTCCTGGGTATAACTTTATATCCATATTAATTTTTGCTAGTTCTTCTGGAGTAATTTCAATCTTTACTTTATAAAAACCAGATGATGCTAGTCTAGACGTATTCGGTACCATCATGCCATGTGTTTCTTTATCGAACTTATCAGCAGAAATATAAATTATCTTACCCTCTATTCTTGGTACAAGGCGAGTCTTATAAGCATTCAGTTGCACTCTGACTTTATTACCAAGTATTATACTATCTATTTCGTTTAAAGAAACGGAGGCTTCTATTATCAAATTATCATCTTGAGGTATAATTTCAAGTAACGGTTTATCATGACGTATGGCAGATTTTACTGTATGTACTGATAATGCATTCACAATGCCAGAATTTGGTGCACTAACTATAGTTCTATCATGAGCGTCCTTGGCTTGGATATAATAGGCTTGAAGGGTAAGTAATTCGGTATGATTTCTTTTATAATCTTCTGAGAGTCTAACAGTTTGTTCATCTAAAAAGTTAGCCATTCTACTTATTATTCCTGAAACTTCGTGAGTTTGTCCGGCAAGCTTTGCTTCATCTTCTAATACCTGCCCCCTGCTCTTCTGAAGCTCTAATTTAACTTGAGATAATCTTTCTGAAGTCTCTAACTTTTGGTCATATAAATTTTTTCTTTTTTTATATTCTTTGTCTAAGGTTAACACATTTTGTCTATGAGTTTTAATTCTTTCTTGAACAGATCTAATTTCTGCCTTTTTTTGATTTATACTTGACTTGTATGTTTTTATACTACTATCGATAAATAACTTATAAGAGTTAAAAGCATATTTTTGAGCATTTATTAACTCGACAATTTTATCGTCATTAGTGTCAATATACTTTCTATCAAAATTGACATCAGTATAAAATTCTTTATTTAAAGCATAGTTTTTTTGGTAATAAGAAATTAACTTTAAACTTTTCAATAACCTTTCATCGATTATGATGCTATATCTCAGCTGCCATAATACTTTTTCTAAATCAGATTTTGTTCTTGCATCGTTTAGAATGATTAATTTTTGTCCTTTCTCTACATAATCACCATCTTTAACTAGAATTTTTTCAACTATACCTCCTTCTAGGTGGAAAATTTGTTTTCTATAATCACTAAGAATTACGTGACCTTCTGCGATAGTTGCGCTGTCAAGAGGTGCAAATATACTCCATACGCCAAAAAGAAAGAGTGATATAAAAGATATTAATAGTCCAAATCTTATTGGTGTTCTAATTTGTTTTGATAGATCTCTTTTGTTATATTCCACATAACCTGACTTTTCCAAAGTCATACTAAATAGAAAATTTTTCAACGCCTCAAAATCAAATACTCTGTTTCCATATAATTTTCTTTTTGATTCTCCTTTCAAACTTCTCGCAGTTACTATTTTACCATCTTCTGTACTATTTTCTATATTTTCTATGCCACTTTTGCTTATATTTTTTAACTCTTTCTCTTTTGTAGTAATTACTTTGTTTTCTTTTTTTGACATTTTACTATTCTCCTTGTTTAGAACCCCCTACTCAGACTAGATCTATCAACCAGTTGAGCTTCTTTGAGAGTTGATAATACTTCCTTTTTAGGACCAAATGTAGCTACCATCCCGTCCCTCATTACAAGAATTTTATCAACAATACTGAGTATAGAAGTTTTATGTGATATTATGACAGTAGTTATTTCTTTTTCTTTAGCAACGGCTATAGCTGTCATTAATGCTTCTTCACCTTGTGTGTCTAGGCTGGCATTTGGCTCATCTAAAACTATAAATTTCGGATTACCATAAAATACTCTGGCAAGACCTATTCTTTGCTTTTGCCCGCCTGAAAGCATTGATCCATCATGACCAATATTGGAGTTATATCCTTGAGGTAGTTTTAATATCATATCATGAACTCCGGCAAGTTGGGCAGCTATTACGACTTCTTCATAATTAGGATTAATGCACATTCTAGCTATATTCTCTTTTACGCTTCCTGAAAAAAGTTCTATATCTTGTGGTAG
>Ga0209555_10001824_pt1 | contig 15776 bp, 12 predicted proteins | sample SaaInl85LU_5_DNA_FD_184643 | JGI IMG/M metagenome (GOLD analysis project Ga0209555, IMG submission 184643) | Marine microbial communities from expanding oxygen minimum zones in the Saanich Inlet - ESP_85LU_5_DNA (SPAdes) (version 2) | ecosystem: Environmental > Aquatic > Marine > Intertidal... | reverse complement strand
TAACGGCGTAATTGACGCCCATGTACGGTGCCTGAACCCGTTGGTCTCAGGTGGCGGTGCATACAAAAAGAGGTTTACACCATGAAAGCTGGTATCCACCCGCAGTACAACGAAGTAACAATCACCTGCTCTTGCGGCAACGTTATGGCTCATCGTTCAACTATGGCTGACGATATGCTGGTCGACGTATGCAGCCAGTGTCACCCGTTCTACACTGGTAAGCAGAAAGAAGCGACTACTGGTGGTCGTGTTGACCGCTTCAACAAGCGCTTTGGCGCTCGCAGCCTGAAGAAGTAAGAGCTGCATCCATGTTGAAACTAAAAAAGGCACTTTCGAGTGCCTTTTTTGTTGCCTGGATTTCCGCCAATTCGGTTTTTGCCGCTTGTACCCCAGAGAGTGGCTTGGAGCCGGTTGCGATCACTAAGGTGGTCGACGGCGATACGGTCCGTCTCTCCAATGGCCGTTCGGTACGCCTGTTAGGCATTAACACTCCGGAGTTGAACCCACGTACCGGTAACCCGGAACGCTATGCGAAAGAGGCGCAACAGCTTTTGCAGGCACTTTCTCGCGATACCAAGGCTGAACTCGTTTTAGGTACTGAGGCTGAAGATCGCTATAAAAGATTGCTTGCCCACCTAGTGCTCAATGGTGGACTTGCAGCTGAAGCGTTACTTGAGCGCGGTTTAGGCTGGGCTGTAGTCATTGAGCCTAATACCAGCCAGGCAGACTGCCTTTTTGCTGCAGAGAACCGAGCGCGTACACTGCAGCTCGGAGTTTGGTCAAAGCCTGTTATACATGCTGCGGAGCTCGATGACGGCGGTTTTGCAGTTGTGCGCGGTAAGGTGACTCGAATTGATGCGACGCAAAAATATATCTATCTCGAACTCGATGATCATCTGGCGCTGCGCCTGACTCGAAAGCATTTCAGTTCAGAACAGGTCGTCAGCTTTGGCCAGGCGCTAGGGCGCCAGGTTGAAGCTCGAGGGTGGGTGGTTGATCGACGTGCCAAACTTAAGGCGGGATCGAGATATAAAGGTTTTCTTTTACCTCTCGGCTCTCAGTGGCATGTGAGTTTTTTGGAGGCTCGAGATAGATAGCGGCCATCTGCCGTTCATCTAATTTCGCATTGTGGAAAAACGCGATCCGTTAGTCGAAACAGGGTTTTGCCGGCAGGCGCTTTTCTATATCATGCTGAAACGACCGATATAACTAGATTTAGAGCTTTGCCGTAGTTGGCGCACTAAATCGCTATAATCACACTGATTCTAGGAACGAGAAATGTCTCAGGATATGAAACAGGCCGCGCTGGATTACCATGAATTTCCGCGCCCAGGTAAAATTAGCGTAGAGCTCTCTACCTCTGCCCAAACTTCACGTGATCTGTCTTTGGCTTATTCGCCAGGTGTTGCCGAGCCGGTTCGTGAGATCGCCAAAGATCCTGAAAACGCATACCGTTACACCGCGAAGGGCAACCTGGTCGCCGTTATTTCAGACGGTTCCGCAATCCTAGGCCTTGGTAACCTCGGTCCGTTGGCCTCTAAGCCAGTTATGGAAGGTAAAGCGCTGCTGTTCAAACGTTTCGCTAACATCGACTCGATCGACATCGAAGTGAACGCTGAGAGCCCACAGGCATTTATCGATACGGTTGCACGCATCGCGGACACCTTCGGTGGTATCAACCTTGAAGATATCAAGGCGCCTGAGTGCTTTGAGATCGAACGCACCCTGATCGAACGCTGCAACATCCCTGTATTCCACGATGACCAGCACGGTACTGCTATCGTAACGGCTGCAGGCATGATCAACGCGCTGGAACTAGCTGGCAAGAAGCTCGAAGAGGCAAGCATTGTGTGTCTGGGTGCAGGTGCTGCGGCAAGCGCTTGTATGAAGTTGCTGATTAACATGGGGGCTCGCAACGAAAACATCTACATGATCGACCGCAAGGGTGTTATCCACTCAGGTCGTGATGATTTAACACCTGAGAAAGCGATCTTCGCAACTGAGACTGACAAGCGTACTCTGGAAGATGCGATTGACGGTGCGGACGTATTCCTCGGCTTGTCTGGTCCGGATCTGCTCTCTCCAGAGAATCTGGCGAAGATGGCTGCAAGCCCGGTGGTGTTCGCTTGTGCTAACCCAGATCCAGAGATCAAGCCTGAACTGGCGCGTGCCACTCGTGAAGACGTTATCATGGCAACAGGTCGCTCCGACTACCCGAACCAGGTTAACAACGTTCTTGGCTTCCCATTTATCTTCCGCGGTGCACTCGATGTGCGTGCAACTGCAATTAACGAAGAGATGAAGGCGGCTGCGGTACTGGCTCTGGCAGAGCTTGCGAAACAACCAGTGACTCAGGAAGTTTTGGATGCTTACGGTTTGGATAGTCTGGAGTTTGGTCGTGACTACATCCTGCCAAAAGCGACTGACTCTCGTCTTCTTGGCGCGATCTCCTATGCTGTGGCCAAAGCTGCGATCGATTCAGGTGCTGCTGCCAAAGAGATGCCCGCAGATTACCCGCTGAGCTAATCAACGGAGCAAACAAAAAAACCGCGATTCAGTCGCGGTTTTTTTGTGTCTGCTCTTACGAAGGAGGCTCTGAGCTCTGCACTCTCGCAGTTATCGAAATAGCTCTTCGGTTGTCGGCGCGCTCTGTTGCTGGCCTGGCACTGGTGCGCTCTTTGTTGGCACATCTTCCTCTTTGAAGACCTCAAGAATCGCATTCTCCTGCCCGGGGTAGGCCAGCAGGCCCGTTTCCGGATCCACTAGTGCGGTGACAATTCCAGCTGGTTCGATCGGAAGCGACTCTGGTACGTCCTTCAGAGCATCGCGCATAAACTCAATCCATACTGGCAGAGCCGCGGTGCTGCCGAATTCACGACGACCCAGCGTCTCCGGCTGGTCAAAGCCAACCCAAGCGGTCGCGCTGAGTGCGGTATTGAAGCCAGAGAACCAGGCATCTTTTTGATCATTGGTGGTGCCGGTCTTGCCGCCGAGATCTGTGCGTTCGAGAACCAATGCTCGACGCCCCGTACCCTTCTTAACCACATCACGCATCATATGGTGAATGATGTAAGCGGTGCGTTCGTCCAACAGACGCTGGGCCAGAGGGCGACCGTCCATTGTTAGCAGCTCAGTTTCACTATCCACAGCAGCGACTTCTGCAGCAGGTATGCCTGCTGCTTCTGCGCCTGCGGCAAGCTCAGCGGCTTCGGCAGCGATCATGTCAGCTTGCTGACGCTCTGGGCAGTAGGCACAGGCGATCTTTGGATTTGCTTTGAAGAGCTCCTCTCCGTCTGGATTGACGATACGATCGATGAAGAAGGGTTCTATCTGAAAACCGCCATTTGCCAGAATCGCATAGGCAGTCGCGACCTGAATTGGGGTAGCATCCGCACTGCCGAGTGAGAGCGATAAGTTGGCAGGCAGCTTGTCAGGCTCAAAGCCAAACTGCAGTACAAAATCGCGCATCGGCTCAATACCGAGTGCACGCATCAGGCGGATAGAGATCAGGTTGCGTGAACGGTAAAGCGCTTCTCGCAAGCGCGTAGGCCCACCAAAGCGGCCATTGTCATTTTCTGGACGCCAGTCACCCTCGAGGCTGACATCATTAATCACCACTGGCGCATCGTTGATCACGCTGGCTGGGGTGTAGCCCTGGCTCAGCGCATAGGTGTACAGCAGGGGTTTAATGTTAGAGCCTGGCTGGCGATACGCCTGCAGCGCACGGTTAAACTTGTTGATGTAGAAGCTAAAGCCGCCGGTGAGAGAGCGAATCGCGCCATTCTCTGGGTTGAGCGCAATGAAGGCGCCCTGTACTTCAGGAATTTGCGACAGACGCAATCCGTCATCAGTGTCGCGAACGCGAATTAGGTCGCCCGCTTCAAGTACATCGCTGGCGCGCTCGGGCTCCGGGCCCATCGCGTTGACAGTTTTGAATGCGCGTGCCCATTTGATACCACCCCAACTCAGCGTTTGGCTTGTGCCGTCTTTCAGTAGTATCTCCGCGCTCTGTTCCCCAACGGCGGTGACGAGTGCAGGGGTAAGTCCACCGTAGGCAGGAATAGATTCAAGCTTACTCTGCAGGGTCTCTTCGCTCAGCGCGTTGATATCGAAGTGCTGCTCAGGGCCACGGTAACCATGGCGCTCCGTGTAGGCCAGTAAGCCAAAACGCAGCGCTGCATCGGCACTCTCCTGTGAGGTGCTATCGATGGTTGTGTAGACGCTCAGCCCTTCGGTGTAGAGGTCATCACCGTAGGTTTCGTACAGTTGGCTGCGAACCATCTCAGCCACGTACGGCGCTGCAACTTCGATGTCCGCACCGTGGTAGCGTGCGGTCACGGGCGCAGCAACGGCCTCATCATGAGTAATCTGGTCGATGTAGCCCAAGCTGAGCATGCGGCCAACTATCCAGTTACGGCGTTCTAGAGCACGTGTTGGATTGGTTATCGGGTTGTAGGCGGAGGGCGCTTTAGGTAGGCCTGCGATCATCGCTAGTTGTGCTAGCGACAGTTGATCAATACTTGTGCCGTAGTAAACGCGAGCGGCTGCCTGGATGCCGTATGAGCGGTGTCCAAGATAAATTTTGTTAACGTAGAGCTCGAGGATCTCCTCTTTGGTGAGTTCTCTCTCAATCTGTAGAGCCAGTAGGATCTCGATGAACTTACGTTCAAACGTGCGTTCACGTGTTAAGAAAAAGTTCTTCGCCACCTGCATGGTGATCGTAGAGCCACCGCTCTGTATCTGACCGCTGGTACCGAGCTGGTAGGCTGCTCGTACCAAGCCGCGTATATCGATCCCTTGATGTTCGAAGAAGCGAGCATCCTCAGCAGCTTGCAGTGCTTGGATGAATCGTTGAGGAATGGCGTCGAAATCGATCGGTGTACGGCGTTTCTCGCCAAATTCAGCAATCAGTTTCTCATCGGCAGTGTAAACACGTAGAGGTGTCTGAAAACGGACTTCGCGCAGTGTTTCAATATCAGGTAACTCAGGGCTGAAGTAGTAGTAGATTCCACCTGCTGCAATGGCTGCACAGACCACACCGAATAGTGCTAGGCCAAACAGCCACTTAACTAGTTTTCTCAGAAAACCCATCGAAACCTTCATTGAATCAAAATTATGTTTGTTCAAATTATATAGACCACGAGAAAAGGGTCTACACTCAAATCAGTGTTTTATGCGATTCCTCTCATAAAAAGAGGTGAGTCGCCGCTACAAAGAACTGTTTGAACAGAAGGAATCGTCTGTGGTCAGCCTGTTTGGAACAAAAAACGCTGGCTGGATTGGTGTAGACATAGGGTCATCAGCCGTGAAACTTGCCGTGTTAAGCACTGCCGGTAAAGGGGTTGAACTGACCGCCTATTCTATCGTTTCGTTGCCCGCTACGGCGGTTGTTGACGGAAATGTCCAGGAACCGGATGTGGTTGCCGAAGCCATCGAGAGGGGCTTAAAAAACAGTGGTGCTAAGTCGAAATTAGCGATCACTTCCGTGCCCTCGTCCGCCGTAATCACGAAAGAGCTGCAGATCAGTGATGCATTTATTGGCATCGAGCTGGAGGAGCAAGTGCGAGTCGAGGCCGATCAGTTCGTCCCCTATGCACTTGATGAGGTTGCGCTCGATTTTCAGGTGGTTGGTCCAGCACAGGGCAACAATGCACTGAATGAAATACTACTGGTAGCCTGTCGCCGAGACGATGTGGCTAACCGCGAGGATGCGCTCGACAGTGCCGGCCTCAAGTGTGAAGTTGTCGACGTTGATACCTATGTCATCGAACGGGTGTTGCCTTGGCTATACCGCGAGGCTGAGCCGGGTGCTGTCGGTGTCGTCGATCTCGGTGCCTCAACGTTAACGCTCAACGTGCTGCGTGAAGGCAAGGTGATCTACAATCGTGAGCAGGCCTTCGGTGGTAATGAACTGAGCAATACCATTGAGCAGCAATACGGTATTGAGGTGGCAGAAGTTGAGAAGCAGCTGCGCATGCGTGAGATCTCGGACGAGATTGAAGAGATGCTGGTGCAGCCTTTTGCTACAGCTGTTGCTCAGCAGGTCTCGCGTGCTCTGCAGTTCTACTACTCTTCAGGCTCTCGCAACCAATTAGATCGGGTATACCTCTGCGGTGGCGTTGCCGGTATAGAGGATCTCGATTCGATTGTCGGCGGTGAGATTGGTGTGGAAACACTGATCGCTAACCCCTGTGCCGGTATGAAGGTGGCCTCGAAGATCAATCCTGTGAAATTGGAAGTGGATGCTCCAACGTTGGTTAAAGCGGTGGGTATGGCTCTGCGTAGTCTGGAGAAACAGGGATGAGCGTGACACAGATTAACCTTCGCCCCTGGCGCGAAGAGCGCAACGCCAGGTTGCAGAAGAGCTTCGTCACCAATCTGGTGATGGCGGCGTTGCTGGGTGCACTGACGGTCTACGGCATTATCTACTTCTATGATTTTCAAACAGATCGCCAGCGTGCGCGCAATAACTATCTGACACAAGAGATCGCCAAATTAGACAAGAAGCTTGAGGAGATTCGCGAGCTCAAACGCCAACGTGAACGTCTACTTGAGCGTCTAAACGCGATCCAAGAGCTGCAGGGTAACCGCCCAATTATTGTGCGTAACTTTGATGAGATGGTGCGGGTTTTGCCAGATGGTATTCACTACTCGTCGCTGACGCGTAGCGGAGAAGCGATCAACGTTGACGGGCTGGCTGCAGTGAACGAGGACGTCTCTGAGTTGATGCGTAACCTCAACTCCTCGATCTGGTTTGGCGAGCCGAACCTGTCGCGAGTTAACGCTCAAAACGCGCAGCGCAGCTTTAACTTGCGTGTGCCGCTGACCAAGCCAAAAGCAGAGGAGGCGGCCCAATGAGTGTGATGACAGGCTTTAAGAACGCCTTCCGCGGTTTCGATATCAATAACGCTGACTTTTATACCGCCTGGTCTTGGCCGGTCGGTGTCAAAGTGATCTGTTACGTTTTGGTGTTTAGCATTCTTGTCGGCGGTGGCGGCTATTACATGGTGATGGACAAGCATAAGCTACTTGAGCGCGAAATCGCCAAAGAGACAGACCTGAAACAGCAATATGAATCCAAAGCCTTTCAAGTGGCTTCGCTCGATGCGCTACGCAAACAGATGGCTGACGTTGAGTTGCGCTTCGCCGAACTTCTGCGGCAGTTGCCGACTGATAAAGAGGTGCCCGGGCTGCTAGAAGATATAAGTGCTATTGGTAAAAACTCCGGTTTAGATATTGATTCAATTGCGCTACAGCCAGAGAAGAAGGCGCAATTCTATGTTGAATTGCCAATTAATATCCAAGTGCGTGGCACTTACCACCAGATGGGTGAGTTTGTCAGCGGCGTGGCGGCGATCAAGCGTATCGTTACCCTACATGACTACTCGATCCGTCCGGCGGGCGGCAACATACTTTCAATGAATATCAGCGCGAAGACTTACCGTTATGACGATACTGAATAGCAAGATTTCGGTGGCGGTGGCTTTGACCCTGATGATGCAAGGCTGTATCTGGGTAGAGGACACCACTGACCTTAGGCAGTTCGTTGCCGACAAGGCGGCCCAGCCCGGTGGCAAGATAGAGCCGCTGCCAGAATTTAAACCCTACGAGAGCTTCGTGTATGAGGGCTCGAGTCTGCGTGACCCGTTTGTGCCTCTGGTAATGCTCTCTGAGGAGCAAACTATCCCGCAAGACGGTCAGACTGAACTCCAGCCTGACGATGAGCGAATTAAAGAGTATCTCGAGGAGTTTCCTGTTGATCAGCTGGTTATGGTTGGCACCATTACCGCACTGGAAGATGGTGAACTGATCTCGTTGATTAGAGATACGAATGGTGAAGTCCACCAGGTGGTAGTAGGCAACCACATGGGGCTGGACTATGGTGTAGTTATGGCGATCGACGAGAGGTCGATGCAGTTGGAGGAGATAGTCTCCAACGGGCGTGGTGGATGGATGAAGCGCCCTCGCACAGTGATCCTGCCGGAATTGGAGTGATTTAAGGATGCATAGCAAGATGAACCCCCAAAACCAGAAATCAGCGCGTGGCCGCTTAGGTCGCTTTGGCCGCTGGTTGGTTCTGGCAGTTTCCGCAGGTGTAGCATTGAGTGCGCAGGCAGCGGATTCAGTACTCAAAGATACTAGCTTTGTAGCACTGCCAGGCCAGAAAACCGAGATTCGCTTCAGCTTTGATGCACCGCCTTCAGCGCCGAAGGTCTACATGATTGAGTCGCCACCGCGGCTAGTGCTGGACTTCTTTGGTGTTTCGAATGAGCAGGCTCAGCGTTCGTTGTCAGTCGAGTCTGGTGTGGTATCAACACTCAATTTTGCTGAGGCTCAGGGACGACTGCGAGTTGTTGCCAACCTAACTGAGGCGGCAAGTTACACGACCTCGGTCGAAGGCAACAATCTCCTCATTCAGTTGGGTGACGCCCGTATGGGCACTGGCTCCGTTGCTCAGGCAGCACCGGCTGATCGCTCGAAACCAGCGCCTCGGACACCTTCGATGGCATCAGACCAAACGCAGGTGCAGGCGATCGATTTCGAACGTATTAATGGTGGTACAGGGCGTGTCGTTATTACTATGAGCGATGATGAGGCGGGCCTAGATATTATTGAGGAGGGTAACAATATCGTCGTGAACCTTCTGGGTGCTTCACTGGCTAAAAGCCTTGAGAATCGTACCGATGTAGAGGCATTCGCTACGCCCGTCATGTTTATTGATTCGATCGCGGCAGGTCGCAATACTGCAATTTTGATCAAACCGTCTGCAGAGCCCTACGACTACATGGCTTACCAGACTGGCAATCAGCTGGTATTGGACTTTAAACCGATGGCCGATCAGCAACTGGCTGACCGCAAAGCGGATTTGTTTCCCTACGCAGGTGAAGAGATCGACCTGAACTTCCAGAACGTTGAGTTGCGCTCTGTACTGCAGATCATTGCTGAAGTGGCCGAGAAGAACCTCGTTGTGGGTGATGAGGTTGGCGGCAATATTACTCTGCGTCTGAAGAACGTACCTTGGGACCAGGCTCTGGATATCATTCTGCAGACCAACGGTTTAGATAAACGCATTGTCGGCAACGTTATGCTGGTTGGTGGTGCAGCGCAGATCGCCGAGCGCGAGCGTCAGGAGCTAGAAGCACAGGAGCAGGTTAAAAATTTAGCTCCGCTGCTCACTGAGTATGTGCAGATTAACTTCCGCAGAGCATCTGAAATGAAAGCCTATCTCGAGCAAGCAAATCTTATTAGTGAAAGAGGTTTCCTGCTTGCTGATGACCAGACCAATATCTTGATGGTGCGTGAGACAGGTGCTTCGATCGAGGAGATTCGTCGGACACTGAATCGTTTTGATGTGGAAGTAGCTCAAATTATGGTTGAAGCTCGAATTGTTACCGCATCCTCAAGCTTTGCGAAAAACCTTGGCATAAAGTGGGGGCTTTCAAAAACTACTTCTGCTCTTGATGGCGGACAGTTAACTATCGGTGCTAATGCAACGGATACGATCGGAATAGATACGGGTCTAAATGTTGACTTTGGCGTTGCAGGACCGACGATTGCAGTGGGTTTTCTTAAGAACTCTCTCCTCCTTGGCGCCGAGTTATCTGCTCTCGAGAGTACCGGTAGCGGTGAAGTAATTTCACAGCCAAAAATCATCACGACCAACGGCAAGGCTGCCAATATTACATCTGGTCAGCAAATTCCGTATCAGACTGTTGAGGATGGCAGCACAAGTACTGCATTCAAGGATGTTGCGCTTACACTAAACGTAACTCCTCAGCTCAATCCAGGTGATCGAATTGCTATGGACTTGGCGATAAATCAAGATAGTATTGGCCGCACATTGGCGAATGGTGAGATATCGATCAACACTAACCAACTCAATACTTCGGTTGTGGTTAATGATGGTGATACCATAGTGCTAGGTGGGGTATTCCGTACTGAAGCTACGGAAGGGGTTGAGAAAGTGCCATTACTTGGTGATCTCCCTGTTGTTGGCGCTGCTTTTAGAAGCAAGCAGACGCAGGAAGAGAAAAACGAACTCCTAATCTTCATCACCCCGAAACTGATTCGTGAGGCGCTGACCTCTCGGTAGTAAAGAGTTGGTCCTTTTTGAAGATATTTCTAATCGGCCCTATGGGATCTGGAAAGAGCACCATAGGGCGCTTGCTTTCTAATGAGTTAAAACTTGAGTTTATCGACTCTGATAAAGTGATCGAGGAGCGTGCTGGGGCGAACATCCCCTGGATCTTTGACGTTGAGGGCGAGGACGGCTTTCGTGATCGAGAAGAGAACGTGATTGATCAGGTGTCCGAGCAGGATAATATCGTACTCGCGACAGGTGGTGGTGTTGTCCTGCGTGAGAACAATCGTCAGAGGCTGCGTGAGCGTGGCTTTGTTATCTATCTGCACGCCAGTGTTGATCAGCAGGTTGAGCGTACCTCACGTGATAAAAACCGCCCCCTGCTTCAGACCGCGAATCCACGTGAGCGTCTGGAAGCGTTGATACGCGTTCGCGACCCACTCTACCGTCAGACTGCGGATTTCATCTTGCGCACAGACCGTCGTCACCCGCGTGCAGTCATTGGCGAGATCGTAAAAGCGCTCAAGAAAAATCGAATTTTGGGATCGGACGAAGCTGGTCGGGCAGAGTCCTCCCCGGGCCAGTCCAGAATGGAGGAGCGTTGATGCGCCAGCTAAGTGTTGAACTGGGTGAGCGCAGCTACCCGATCTTTGTAGGTGAAAATCTTTTTCAGGCCGTTGACCTGCAAGGCCTAATAAAAGGTAAGCAGGCAATGATCGTGACTAATGAGACGATCGCGCCGCTCTACCTCGATGAGTTGAAGCGGCAGTTACCCGATCTGCAGGTCGATGAGGTGATTTTGCCCGATGGCGAGGCGTTCAAAACGCTCGAGCAGCTCAACTCCATCTTTGAAGCCCTTTTAAGAATGAAACACAACCGTACAACGACGTTGATCGCATTAGGCGGTGGCGTTGTAGGGGATATGACTGGATTTGCAGCTGCGAGTTATCAGCGTGGTGTCGATTTTATCCAGATTCCAACGACTCTTCTATCTCAAGTAGATTCGTCTGTCGGTGGCAAGACGGGCGTGAATCACCCTCTGGGTAAAAACATGATTGGCGCTTTTTACCAGCCCAAAGCTGTTTTGGCCGACACTAAAATACTCCGTACACTCCCTCCGCGTGAGCTTGCGGCGGGTCTGGCTGAAGTGATCAAGTATGGTCTGATCTACGATGAGGCCTTCTTGACGTGGATCGAAGCTAATATCGAACAGCTCAATAATCTGGAACCTAAAGCTCTAGCCGAGGCGATCTATCGCTCCTGCGAAATTAAAGCTGAAGTGGTCGCGCAGGACGAGCGTGAAGGCGGTATTCGCGCCATTCTCAATCTGGGGCATACCTTCGGTCACGCCATCGAAACTGATCAGGGCTACGGTACCTGGCTGCACGGTGAAGCAGTAGGCGCGGGCATGCAGATGGCTGTAGATCTGTCACGCCGACTTGGCTGGCTCAGCGATTCCGATCTGGCGCGGACCCAGTCGATCCTCAAGGCTGCGCACCTTCCGACTGAACCGCCTTCAAGTATGGAGCCTCAGCGCTTCATTGAGTTGATGTCTGTGGATAAGAAGGTGTTGGATGGTCGCATACGCCTGGTGCTGCTAGAGCAGCTTGGGAAGGCTGTTGTAACTGATAGTTTTGACGCCGCCCTGCTTCAGCAGACGCTTGAACAGCACTACGCACCTGAAGCCGTGGCGGAGTAGATTTTGATGCGGGTGCCAAAGATCCATTTTGAGCCCGAATCGTGCCAGTTGCAGAGAGCACGCCTGGAGCATCTGCTGAGTCTCTCTGACTTAGTGATGCTGTTAGTCGCTGAGCAGGGGTTGGGCAGATCCTATTTGCTGGCACAATTGAAGCCCGAACAGAGCCCGATGCAGCCAAACTGGGTTTTCCTATCTTTGGAGACCGCTTTCGACGTAACGCACCTTTTGCAGGCGCTAATTGCGTCGTTGGGCGTCAGTTGCGAACCGAATAACCGAGCGAGACTGACAGCGCTACATGCTTATGCTCGGGAATTAGAGCAGCTGGATCAACGTCTGCACATCTGCATAGATGATGCTGATTATCTCTCCGATAATGCGCTTGAGCTACTGCTTAACTTCTCCAAGATTGATAGCGCCGCGCCTCGACTGCTGTTGTCCGGCTTGCCTGAGTTTGAACAGCGTTTCTTTGACCGCGAGTTTAACCGTCTGGTTGAGGGTTCATTGCAAGTTGAACATCTGCAGCCCTATACGGCTGAAGAGGCGCGCGCTTTTGTCGATGCACACCTGCTGGATGGACGTCAGTTGAAGGACGCTGAGTATCGGCGTCTGCTGCTGGTGAGTCAGGGGCGACCCGATCTGTTGAAGGCAGCTTTAGCAAAGCTGTTGGATCAGGCACCCACCCGAGTCGGGCTGAAAGGCGCGGTAACTAATCGATGGTATTGGGCCAGCATTCTGTTGGTGTTAGCTACCACGGCTGGCGCTATCGGTTACCTCTACTCTCTCAGTGCAACAGTTGAGCCGGCGGTTACTACACCGCTAGAAATACCCATCCCACTTGTGGTGCAAGCGGACAAACAGTCGGAGCCCGAGCCGGTGGCTGCGCGTACCGAGCTGTCGAAGCGATTAGAGGAGCAGGAGCAGCGACTGGCTGAAGTTGCAGACCTGACCTCTGAAGAGCGGGATGCTGCGGCAAAGTTCGAACCCACTCAGGTGGTGAAAGAGATCACGCCCGCGCCAGAACCCACGCCGGTTAGTGTCGCTGATTCACAGTCAGAGATAGCTCCAGAAACGACGCAGCCGCAAACACCCGCTCCAGCGGATGAAGAATCAACACCTACTGCGCCAGAGCAACAGACGGTTGACGTGAGTCAACTACCCCCCGGAGCGGAGTTGGAAGCCGACTCAACGGTGGCGAGTTCTGGCACAGCTCCGGAAGTTGCGATCTCAGTTCAAGCTGAAAAAGAGCCAGCGGCGGAACCGCAGCCGACTCAGCTGGCGGAAGATACGAGCGCTGAGCCTCAGCCCACTATCCCTGCAGCACCCGCTCCGCGCTCTGCGCAGACGATTAGCACCGAGCAGACGACCAGTCGCTTTAGTGCCGACATCGAAACAGTCCTTGGATGGCCAGCCACGGATCTAACGATACAGTTATTGGCTGCACGTGAGGAACAGACGGCCGATAAACTGATCGCTCGCTATGGTTCGGCCACACCGATGCTAAAACTTAGCTACCCCTACAAAGGGTCACCACGGTTCACCGTCGTAACCGGACACTACCCTAGTCGTGCGGCGGCAAATCAGGCTGTTTCCAAACTTCCGGTTGAGTTACAGCGGCTTAAACCCTGGATACGCTCTGTCACGGGTCTGAAGAGTGAACTTAATAGCGCTCTGAACCCGTAATTCCCTCCGTCAGTTAACTCTAAGTCCTTGTCCCACTTTGGCTTAGCCACTTGGCTCGATTTGTAGCTGACGCGCTTCACGTGTAAAATTAGCGGCCCTCTCGCTCTGCTGAGTGCATTGAGCGAGCTGTTTCAGCTGCATAACTGGCTGATTTAATTAAAGTTTTTATTTGGAATTTGGCGTATGAGCAACGGTCTGTATCGCGCGGATGAGTTTAAAGACAACTGTGGCTTTGGTCTTATGGCCCACATGGAAGGCGAGGCCAGTCATGGAGTACTGACCAAAGCGATTGAAGCTCTGGCATGTATGACACACCGCGGTGGTATCGCTGCCGACGGTAAAACGGGTGATGGCTGTGGTCTGCTGATGCAGATGCCGCGCGGTTTTATGCGTGCTGCTGCAAAAGCAGAGCTGGGCGTTGAGCTGGCGGATAACTTTGCTGTGGGTATGGTCTTCCTATCGCAGAGGGCTGAACTGGCTGACCAAGCGCGCAACGCAATGAACACTGAACTGGCTGCACAGGGTCTGGAAGTTGCCGGCTGGCGTGTAGTGCCAACTGACACTGAGTGCCTAGGTCCGATCGCAAAAGAGACACTGCCGCAGATTGAGCAGGTTCTGGTCAACGTTGGTGAGATGAGCGAGCGCGAGCTTGCGGTGGCGCTGTTTGTCGCGCGTCGTAAAACTGAGATCGCGATGAATGACGATCCAGACTTCTACATCTGTTCTCTGTCAGAGCGTGTTATCAGCTACAAAGGCCTGATGATGCCGGTAGATCTACCTGTATTCTACAAGGATCTCGCAGACGAGAACCTTGAGACCGCGGTAGTGACCTACCACCAGCGTTTCTCAACTAACACTGCACCTCGCTGGCCGCTGGCTCAGCCGTTCCGCTTCCTCGCGCACAACGGTGAGATCAACACCATTGAGGGCAACCGTAACTGGGCGCGTGCGCGTGCGTCTAAGTTCCAGACTCCACTGATTCCAAATCTCGATGAGTTGCAGCCAATCGTTAACACTACAGGTTCTGACTCCTCATCGATGGATAACATGATCGAGTTCCTGCTGGTAGGTGGTATCGACCTCTACCGCGCAGTGCGCATGATCATTCCACCTGCATGGCAGAACGTAGATACGATGGACGCTGAACTGCGCGCCTTCTACGAGTACAACTCGATGCACATGGAGCCTTGGGATGGCCCTGCAGGCATGGTAATGACTGACGGTCGTTACGCTGTTTGTATGCTTGACCGTAACGGCCTGCGTCCATCGCGCTGGGTAATGACCAAAGATGGCATGATCTGTACTGCCTCTGAAATAGGTGTATTCAGCTACGAGCCGAACGATATCGTTGCTCAAGGCCGAGTTGGACCAGGTCAGATTCTGGCAATTGATACACAGACTGGCGATGTGCTGCATACGCAGGATGTCGACAACCGTCTGAAGAAGGCGCAGCCCTACAAGCAGTGGCTGAAAGAGAACACTCTACGTCTTGAAAACACCATGAACCTCACTGAGGAGTCTAAATCTTTCCCTGAAATGTCAGTGGAAGAGGTTAAGACCCACATGAAGATGTTCAACGTCTCTTATGAAGAGCGTGATCAGGTTATCCGTCCACTCGGTGAGAGCGCGATGGAAGCGGTTGGCTCTATGGGCGACGACAAGCCTATGGCCGTGCTATCTGAGCAGATCCGCTCGCCATACGACTACTTCCGTCAGCAGTTCGCGCAGGTAACCAACCCGCCAATCGATCCGCTGCGTGAAGCGATCGTCATGTCGCTCGAGACCTGTCTCGGTCGCGAGCAGAACGTTTTTGAAGAGACTGCTGACCACGCACGTCGTGTTGTTCTGACAATGCCAGTGCTCTCAGCAAGTAAGTTTATTCGTATTCGCGACAATGATGTCGCTGGCTTTGAGCCGCAGGTCATTGAGTTGAACTACGATCCTGCAGCAGCTTCACTGGAACAGGCAATTAAGGCTGTCTGTGACGAAGCTGAAGCGGCGGTTCGCAACGGTAAAGCGCTGATCATCCTATCTGACAAAGCGATTGAGAAGGGCAAGTTGCCTATCCACGCTGCGATGGCGACCGGTGCAGTTCACCACCGCCTGATCGATACCGGTCTGCGTACCGATGCCAATATCATCGTAGAGACCGGCACTGCACGTGACCCGCACCACTTCGCTGTGTTGTTCGGCTTCGGTGCCACGGCTGTTTACCCATACCTGGCCTACCGAGTACTGACTGATCTTTGTCGTACCGGTGAGTTGGCGATGGAGCCACTACAGAGCCACGAGAACTACCGTAAGGGTATCGATAAA
>Ga0209555_10001818_pt1 | contig 15793 bp, 10 predicted proteins | sample SaaInl85LU_5_DNA_FD_184643 | JGI IMG/M metagenome (GOLD analysis project Ga0209555, IMG submission 184643) | Marine microbial communities from expanding oxygen minimum zones in the Saanich Inlet - ESP_85LU_5_DNA (SPAdes) (version 2) | ecosystem: Environmental > Aquatic > Marine > Intertidal... | reverse complement strand
GCAGGCGCAAAGTTTCGAGCTCGCTTTCGTGGCTGCGCGCCTCGGGGCAGCGTCCTCCTTGCTTAGCTCAGCGCTAGTTAACAGTGGAAAAAATAGTACGGAAGACAAGCGGGTTGAAGCGAATGAAGGCGCAGCTAACGCACTTAGCGCTCGAGTGGCGCTGACAAATGTTGTAAGGACTTTGAGCAGTATTCTCGGCACTTTGGCGGCGCAGGCTGAAAGCCTTGGCCTTGCTCGTGAACGTATATTCGCGTTCTGGCAAGGCGAAGAGTTCTCGCAGCTTGAGGCGCGCTACGCAGGCCCAAAGCCGCTCGCTGCACTGGGAGAGGAGCTGTTAGCAAGCGGCGTTACCCGGCTTGATCCCGGCCTCAGCGAAGAGCAGGCTCTGATGCGCTCTACCTTCGAGCGTTTCACGCAAGATGTTGTGGCCCCCCGCGCAGAGGAAATCCATAGGCAAGATCTCGATATTCCAGAGGAAATAATTTCCGCGGCAGCGCAGCTAGGCTGTTTCGGTACCTGTATTCCCGAACGCTTTGGCGGTCTGCAGTCTGACGATAATCCGGACAGCCTCAGTATGATTGTTGTGACCGAGGAGCTGTCGCGGGGCTCGCTTGGCGCCGCCGGGAGCCTGATTACTCGTCCTGAAATCGCGGCCCGTGCACTGCTAGCTGGGGGCACGGCGGAACAGCAGCAGCACTGGTTGCCACGGCTCGCGGCCGGCGAGACACTGTGTGCAATTTCTATCACCGAGCCTAATACCGGCTCCGATGTGGCCTCGGTGTCACTGCGTGCTACTCGCTGTGAAAGCGGTTGGCGACTAAACGGCGGGAAAACCTGGTGCACCTTCGCTGGGCGTTCACAGCTGCTTGTAGTGCTCGCGCGGACAGACCCTGATCCGTCGCTCGGCTACCGCGGCCTGAGCCTTTTTCTTGTGGAAAAACCCGTTCGCGCGGGCCATGCGTTTGAAATTGATAATGCAGCAGGTGGCAGCTTGAGTGGACGCGCGATAGCGACACTAGGTTATCGCGGTATGCATTCCTTCGAACTTGCGTTCGACAACTATTTCGTGCCGGATGCAAATCTGGTTGGAGGGGAAGCCGGCTTGGGCAAAGGGTTCTACGCAACCATGGCGGGTTTCGCCGGCGGTCGTATTCAAACCGCGGCAAGGGCGAGCGGTGTCATGCAGGCTGCATTCGAAGCGGCGGCCGACTACTCAAAACAGCGCAGCACCTTTGGCAAAACCCTCGCTGAGTACCAGCTTACGCAGATCAAAATAGCTGAGATGTTTCTCACTATTTCTGCGTCTCGGCAATTCTCCTATGAAGTGGCCGAACTCATGGATAAAGGCGAGGGGCAAATGGAGGCAAGTCTTGTCAAACTCTTCAGCTGTCGTGCGGCGGAGCAGCTCACCCGTGAGGCGATGCAAATACACGGAGGTATGGGCTATGCCGAGGAAGTTGCGGTAAGTCGTTACTTTGTTGACGCTCGGGTACTGTCGATCTTTGAAGGCGCCGAGGAAGTTCTCGCTCTTAAAGTGATCGCGCGCGCATTGATCGAGCGTGCGGGACGTAAGGGAGAGCAGTAGGTGCAGAATCTGCTGAGCGGACTGAGAGTAGTCGAGGGCAGCGCATTCGTTGCCGCTCCCTCTGGCGGTATGACTTTGGCGCAGCTCGGGGCAGACGTGATTCGCTTCGATCAAATAGGCGGCGGCATAGACTATCGGCGCTGGCCTGTGACTGAAGCCGGAGACAGTCTCTATTGGCATAGCCTGAATAAAGGCAAGCGCTCCATTGCTGTCGACTTTCGAAAGCCCGAGGGTCGCGAACTGTTAACTGCGCTAATCTGCGCACAAGGTGCGGACGCTGGTCTCTTCTTGAGCAATTTCCCCGCCCGCGGCTGGCTTGGCTATGAGGCGCTACAGGCCTCGCGCGAGGACCTTATTTATCTAAACCTCACTGGCGATCGTCATGAAGGTAGCGCGTTAGACTACACCGTGAACGCGCGCGTGGGCGTGCCGTACCTCAATGGCGACGGCGACACGCCAGTCAACAGTGCGCTGCCGGCTTGGGACATCATTGCAGGGCAGCAGATTGCCTTGGGGCTACTAGCCGCTGAGCGCCATCGTAGTCGCACGGGCGAGGGGCAGTTCATAAAACTCGCCCTAGCCGATGTCGCACTCGCAACGATGGGGCATCTTGGCTATCTGGCCGAGGCGCAGTGCAACAGCGAAGCGAGACCGAGCGTTGGCAACCACATATTCGGCACTTTCGGGCATGACTTTCTTTGTAGTGATGGCGAGCGCGTTATGGTGGTGGGCGTGAGCCCCAAACAGTGGCAGGCGATTGTGAGTGTGACAGACTCAGCGCAAGCGGTGGCGGCACTCGGCGCTCGGCTGAATTTGGATTTTTCACAGGAGGGCGATCGCTACGCTGCCCGTGATAGCCTGGTTGACCTTTTTGCGCCCTGGTTTGCAGCGCGCACAAGCGGGCAGGTGCACTCGCAGCTTGATCAAGCGGGCGTTTGCTGGGGGCCTTATCAGACGTTGCAACAGCTTGTGCAGAATGATCCCGAGGCGAGCACAGACAACCCTCTTTTTTCGATGGTCGAGCAGCCCGGTGTAGGCCGTCTCTTGACTCCATCACAGCCGCTCAACTTCTCTGCTCTAGACACTCTCCCCGCTGCCCCAGCGCCAAAACTAGGCCAGCATACCGAGGAGATACTTGCGGAGATTCTGAGGCTCACTACAAGCGAGATTGGCGCGCTTCACGATCGCGGAATCGTTGCAAGCGTTAAGTAAACCGGCTCATCAGCGCCCGCCTTTATTCGGGCACGTCCTTAACATGAATTTTTCGAGAAAGTTTTGAATATGAATGACTGTGACGCAGCGCTCGCCGAGGCACAGGCCAGCGGCAAGATCTATAGCCTACTAGAATTCGCTGCGGAAAATTGGCCAGAAAGGCCCGCATCGACCTACGCGGGCACCACCTATACCTGGGCGCAAACCGCGGCTCGCTGCCACGCGCAGGCAACGCTTTTTGCAGGCGCGGGTGTCGCTCGCGGTGACAGAGTGGCCTATCTAGGCTTCAACTCTAACGTCTGTTTCGAAGGCTATTTTTCCCCCGCCGCCATCGGTGCCATCTTCGTACCGCTCAATTTTCGTCTGGCCCTAGGCGAGCTCGTTGAATGCTTGGAAGACTGCGCACCACGGGTGCTGATCTGCGAGCCTAAGTTTATCAATCAGGCAATCGAACTGAGTGAGCGTTGCCCCAGCATCAAGCAGGTTTTTATTAGCGGCGATGACGAATCACTCGCGGTGCTGCGAACAGACACTGCGGCGTGCAGCCTGAGTCTGCCTTCGTCCTTTTCCTTTCTGGAAACGGACATCGCGGCCTGCCTACAGAGTAAAAAATTAGTGGCACTGGCGCCCAGCTCGGCGGAAGATACGCTGATTCTCTTCTATACCGGCGGTACAACCGGGCGCTCGAAGGGTGTCATGCTCAGTAATAAGAATTTCCTCTGCAATACTCAGGGCTCTATCCCCCTGTATAAGATGCAGGAAGGTTGGCGATTCTTAATTGTCGGGCCGCTATTTCATATTGCCGCGGGCGCTCGGCTATTCAGCTGTGCGGCGTTAGGGGGACACGCGATCATACTGCCGAAGTTCGATGTGCCCGAGGTGTTGGCGAGTATCGAATCCTATCGGATTAACTCGGCTACGCTCGTGCCCACGATGTTTCAAATGCTTATAGATCATCCGCAGTTTGCAACTGCCGACCTTTCTTCGATGGAGATGGTGGCGTCGGGAGCGGCGCCCATGCCGATGGCGCTGCAGCATCGTGTGATTGAGGCCTTCGCTGGCATTCGTCTTTATCAAACTTATGGCATGACCGAGGCTGCGCCGATCGTGACCAGTCTTGATGCGAAGTATCATGTTTTGGAAGGGCCGAATTCGCATAAGCTCGGCTCTGTCGGGCAGCCTGCGCCTCATGTGCAACTAAAGATAATTAGCGAAGAAGGAACTGCGCTGCCGGCGGGAGAAACCGGAGAGGTTCTGGCGCGCGGTGACAATATTATGAGCGGCTATTGGAATTTGCCCGAGCAGACCGCCGTGGCGCTGCGCGACGGCTGGTATCACACCGGCGACGCCGGCTACCTCGATGCGGACGGATTTCTATTCCTCGAAGGTCGCGTGAAAGACATGATCGTGAGCGGCGGCGAGAACATCTATCCAATAGAGATTGAGAACGTGCTGGCGAGTCATCCTGCCGTGCACCAATGTGCGGTCATCGGTGTGCCCCATGACACATGGGGCGAGGCAGTGCATGCAATCTTGCTGCTCGAGAGTGACGTCGCTGCGCCAAGTGAGAAAGACTTTATCGATTACTGCCGCGAGCGCATCGCGACCTATAAATGTCCTGTGAGTGTGAGCTTTAGGACTGAGCCGATGCCGCTTTCGCCCATCAATAAAATTCTCAAGACAGAACTGCGCAAGCCGTATTGGGAAGGGCGCGATAGCAAGCTCGTGTAAGCCAAGCTCGCTGCGGTAGGCTTGGCCTTTGAGTTAAGTCGCCCAACCGCCGGCAAGGGGGATAATCTGGCCGACCATGTGGCGGCAGTCTTCGCTGGCCAAATAGGCGGCGAGCTCTGCGGTTTCCTCTGGGCGACCCACGCTATTTGTCGGCACATTGCGTTTCACATGCTCGAGAAATTTTTCCTGCTTGAGTATTTCGTCGGGGTAGTAGGTCTCGTTATTGATGTAGTTCTGCGCGATGGCATTGGCTTGAATCCCGCTGCGAGCCAACTCGAGCCCCACCGCCTTAATGAACGCGTTCTGTGCCCCACGCGCGGCGCAGTAGGCCGAATTATTGGGTATCCCTTTCAATGGCGCGGCGCTCGTCACTGCGATAATTTTGCCACTGCGCCGCTCTAGCATCTGCGGAGTCACCGCTCTTACCAACTGCATTAAAGGGTCTACTAGGCTTGTAAACAATGCCTGCCAATCTTCGTCCGCAAGCGACTGAACCGGCCCGGTTTTTGGCGGCTCGGCGAGATTTGCTACTAATATGTCGACAGTTCCCGCTTCGGCGATCAGCGCTTCAATCTCTGCTCGCGTCTTGAGTCTGGCGCTGCTCTCCAGCACTTCTATTCCACTGCGCACCAAACGCTCGCTGATGGCGCGGCCCATGTAGCGATCGATACAGGTAACAAGCGCCCGTCGCGGCGTGTCGGTAGTGGCGGATTCTGCGGGTCGTATTTCGATTGCCATGATTGCGCTTCCTAAAGCTTGTCGCGCGTGCTCCTGTTCTAGGCCTTGGGCTGCTCAAGCAGATGCTGCACGAATTTTTCCAGAGTTTCATAGGGCTGGCAGCCAACGACTGCAAGCCCCTGTGCCGTAAAGGTCGGCACGCCGGTGACGCCGCTAGCGCGGGATCTGGCCCAGTCCTCGTCGACTTTGTCGCTGAAGGCGCGTGTCTCTAAGGCCTCACGGGCGGCCGTCCCATTCAGGCCTAGTGAGTCGACGATGGCGACCAGTGTCTCGATGTCGCCGATGTTCTTATTGTCGACAAAGTAGGCGCGGTAGAGCGCATCGTGCACTGCGTCGTTTTGCCCGCCAGCGCCCGGCTGGTATTCAAGCTGAGCATCAGCCCAAGCGCCGAGCTCCTGCGCGAGCCGACTATTATAGGTATGCGTGCGATCCCCGTAGTCCAAGCCGGCCTCGGCCATCAGCCCCTTGAGCCGCTGGCGCACAGGTTCGATATCGCGCCCAGCGAACAGCTCCGCCAGAGAGCGCCCCTCGGCGGGAGTCTCGGGGTGCAGCGGGAAATGTATCCAGCGGGTCTTGACCGGGTAGTTGGCCTTGAGTTTTTCAATACTCACGGTACTGAGATAACACCAGGGTCAGACGTAGTCGGTAAAAATCTCAAGCGTCACTTCTGCTGTCATGATGTCCTCAGCCAATGATTGCGAGCGCTCAGTTTAGCGAGAGAGGGAACGTCTGTCGCCTGCGTTGTCTTGTCTATGGATTAGGGCAGCCCATTTGTCTCGCCCCGCAGTTGGGGTAGACTCAGAGCCTAACTCAGACACGCTGCCCGACAGCCTCGAACTAATAAGAAAAGGAGATCTTGAACATGCGCAAACTACTTACCGGCGGCGTTGCGCTGGGCCTAGCTGCACTGCAGCTTGCAGCCTTGCCGTCGACCGTGACCGCTCAGAGCCCGAGTGAGCCGCTAGCTATTCTGGTTCCCGGTGGAGGCACTTACTCGCGGCCCATTACCACCGACTCTGATCTTGCGCAGCAGTTCTTCGACCAGGGGCTGCGCATGGCGTGGAGCTTCTATTTCCCTGAATCAATCGCGTCCTACCAAGAGGCCTCGCGGCTCGACCCCGACAGCCCGATGCCTTACTTCGGCCTCGCTCACGCGGCGGGACCCAATCCCAATAGCCGCTACGCCGGTATGCCCGATGACCCTCAGGGCACGGGTTTAGCAGCGATTCGTGAGGCCTTGCGCCGTATCGACAACGCCACTCCCCGTGAGCAGGACATGATTCGAGCGCTGTTCGTGCTCTATAACAAAGATGCTATTCCCGATAACCGTGAGCGTGACTTTGCCTTCGTGGATGCGATGCGGCAGCTCCACAAGAAATACCCGGAAGACCCCGATATCGCCTCGATGTTTGGGGCAGGCTATATGAACACCACCCGCTGGGACTATTGGGAGAAAGATGGCACACCGCGTCCCGGTACCGAGGAGGCGCAGCGCGCCTTCGAGGCGGCGATGCGTGCAGAGCACGATCACCCCGGTGCTAACCACCTTTATATCCACCTGATGGAAGCTTCGTCACAGCCCGAGCTTGCCATGCCGGCGGCGCAGAAGCTGGAGTCGACTGTGCCCATCTCGGGTCACATGGTGCATATGCCTGGCCACATCTATCTGCGTGTAGGCGAATACGAAAAGGCGATCGATATTAACGAGCGCTCGCAGGTCGTCGATCTGCAGTTTGCCGAGCTATGGGGCGACACCAATTTCCCCAATATCGGCACCTATCCCCTGTCGCACAAAATGCATGCGCCCCACGCGCTCGATTTCGTGCGCTACGCGAGCATGCTGCAGGGCAGCTATGCCCAGGCTTCGGAGGCGGCTCAGCGCGGCGCAGCTAGCGTCGGCACTGCCGCTGAGGCGGTAAACCGCGGTGAGAAACGGGTGGCGCATTCATGGATTGTCGATAAGGTATTCGGCAAATGGGACAAGCTGCTAAGCAGCGAGCAAAGCCACAAAGGCACGCCGTATCTCGACGGCATGTGGAGCTATGTCACGGGCAGCGCGCACATTGCTAAGGGCGATTTGGCAGCGGCCGATGCGGCGCTTGAGCATCTGCGCGCCATGGCTGTTGATCCCAAAGTAGATACTACCGGCGTGAGCCCAACTTCGGCCTCGCAGATTCTTACCCTCGCGAGCCACGCACTAGAGGGCGAGATTAAAGAGGCTCGAGGTGATCTCGCCGGCGCGATAGCCGCCTATACTCGTGCGGTGGAAATCGAGGACAGCAACAGCTACACCGAGCCACCAGACTGGTCTCAGTCTATGCGTCTCTATTTAGGTGCAGCGCAGCTGGAAGCTGGTATGGCAGCGGAGGCCGAGACAACCTTCCGCGAAGATCTGCAGTGGAAGCAGCAGAGCGGCTGGTCGACGTTTGGTCTTTACCAGGCTATCGAGGCCCAGGGCCGCAGCGCCGAGGCGGAGATTGTAAAGCGCCAATTCGATTCATTCTGGCGCAATGCAGACGTCACCCTGACTCGAGCGCGGCTGTAACTCGAGCTAATTAAACCTGCGTGGCCGGCAGGGAGTCGCTGGCCGCGCAGATCGATTGTGAAACTCCTCGATGGTTCAAGATCCCTCCACGGCGCTGCGTGAATTTCTGCTCGCCAATCCTCGCACCGTTATCCTTACAGGCGCCGGCATAAGCCTCGCCTCTGGTATCCCAACCTACCGCGACAGCAGCGGTAAGTGGCAGCGCAACGACCCCATCCAGCACCGTGATTTTGTCGACAAGCCTGCTTCGCGCCAGCGCTATTGGGCGCGCAGCTATGCGGGGTGGCCTGCGGTAGGCAAAGCACAGCCGAATACGGCGCACCGAGCGTTGGCACGCTTGGAAGAGGCCGGCTACGGTTCTCTCTTGGTAACGCAAAACGTGGATCGGCTGCACCAACGAGCAGGTTCGCAGCGGGTCATCGATCTGCATGGTCGTTTAGACAGCGTGGTCTGCCTGAGCTGCGGCGAGAAGTCGGAACGTGCGCTCATGCAGCAGCGGCTGATTGAGAGCAATTCAACTCTGCCAAGCCCAGGGGAACTCGCGCCAGACGGCGATGCCGACGTACCCGATGAGGTCATTGCCGATTTTGTGGTGCCGCCTTGCGCGAGCTGTGGCGGCGTGCTCAAACCCAATGTGGTTTTCTTCGGCGATTCCGTGCCGCGGGATACGGTAAGCGAGATCTTCGCGGCTATAGACGCAGCCGGTGCGCTGTTGGTGATCGGCAGCTCGCTGATGGTATATTCGGGCTTTAGATTTTGTCGTCATGCACACCAAGCTTCCTATCCTCTCGCGTGTATTAATCCCGGTGCTACCCGTGCCGACGAGCTTTTCACCTTGAAGAGCGAAGCAGACTGCGCAAGAGAGCTTCTGGGTTTGGTGCGAGCTTTGGTCGACTAAATCTGGGCCAGCAAAGGCCGGGCTAAATGCCTTCGTGAGGGCGGCAGCACCATAGACAGCTATACGATAAACAAGAAATAAGAAACAAAAAGGGAAAGGGAATACCATGGCAAAGGGACAGAAAATCGGCACGGCAACGCACTTCCTAAAAAGTAAGCTAAGCCTTACGAACACGCTCAAAGAGGCGTTAAGGCCTGCGGCGCTTGCAGTGGCTGTACTAGGTCTGGCTCAGGCGCCGCTGTATGCCCAAGAGCATTTCAATGCCAAGGGCGCGCAGGCATCACGCCATACTGCCGAGCTGCAGCAAGCGCTTAGAGAGTCTCTTCCTTTCGAAGACACGCGGGACTTCGAAGAATCCCGTCGCGGCTTTATTGCTGAGCCGGCATCGAAACAGATTCTTGGCGCCCAAGGCAACGTGGTCTGGGACATGGCGCGCTATGACTTTTTGTTGACCGGCGAAGAGATTGACTCGATGCACCCCTCGCTGCAGCGTCAGGCGACGCTCAATATGAACTTTGGCTTGTATGAGGTCGTGCCGGATTTCATCTATCAGGTGCGCGGCTTCGATCTAGCGAATATGACGCTGGTGCGTGGTGAGAGCGGTTGGATTCTGTTCGATGTATTGCTGTCTAGTGAGACCGCGGCGGCCGCACTCGCGCTGGCGAATCAAGAACTCGGCGAGTTGCCCGTTAAGGCCGTCGTGTATTCACATTCGCATATCGACCACTTTGGCGGCGTGCTCGGCGTGACGAGCATCGACGCGGTGAATAATGGTGAGGTCGCTATCTACGCGCCTGTTGGCTTTATGGAAGAGGCGATCTCGGAGAACGTCTACGCAGGCAGCGCGATGACTCGTCGTGCGGCATTCCAGTACGGGCGAGTTATCCCTTCGAGCCCCTTTGGGCAGGTTGATTCGGCAATCGGTAAAGGCCTGTCAGCGGGAACAACCGGACTCATTCCACCGACCGTGGTCGTAACGGAGCCGTTTGAGACGCATGATATCGACGGTGTGGAAGTCGTGTTCCAAAACACTCCTGGCACCGAGGCGCCAGCGGAAATGAACGCGTGGTTCCCGCAGCAGAAGGTATTCTGGGCAGCGGAGAATATTACTGCGACGATTCACAATGTTTATACGCTTCGCGGCGCGCTGGTGCGCGACGCGCTAGCTTGGTCTAAGCAGATCAACACCGCACTCTATGAGTTCGGCCTCGACGCCGAGGTCATGGTTTCGTCGCATAACTGGCCGCGCTGGGGCAACGAGCGCATTCAGCAGGTAATGCGAACGCAGCGCGACGCTTACGCCAATCTAAACAATCAGGTTCTCAATTTGGCTAATCGCGGCGTTACGATTGACGAGATTCACAACGAGTATCAGGTGCCGCCGAGCCTTCAGCAGCAGTGGAGCGCGCGCCAGTATCACGGTTCTGAGTTTCACAACGCGCGCGCCGTAATTAATCGCTACCTTGGCTATTGGGACGGTAATCCGGCAACACTGGCGCCCCTTTCACCCGCCGATTCGGCGCCTCTGTATGTTGAGATGATGGGCGGCAGCGATCCCATACTCGCCAAAAGCCAAGAGTTGAGTGACGCAGGCCAGTACCGCGAAGCGATGGAGCTGCTCAATAAACTGGTGTACGCGCAGCCGGAAAATCGCGCGGCAAAGGACCTTCTCGCCGAAGTATTCGAGCAGCTCGGTTATCAGTACGAAAGCGCGAGCATGCGGCACGTGTTTCTTTCCGCCGCCCAAGAGCTGCGCAGCGGCATTCAAGGGGCGGCCATGCCGCGCGGAGCCAGCCCTACCGTTGCAAGGGCGATGACGACGAGCCAATGGTGGGACGCCGTTGCGACGCGTGTCGATAGTCTCGCTGCTGATGAAATAAACTTTACGCTTAATTTTATTACTCCCGATACCGGACAAAATTTCGTTGTTGAGATGAGCGGCGGGACGCTCTCGAATATCGAAGGCTACCTTGCGCCGAACCCCGACGCGACGATCACGATGAATCGCAGTGATCTCGAGACCGTGATTATGGGACAGGCGACGCTAGGCTCGCAGCTACAAAGCGGAGTAGGGACGGTAAGCGGTAACGCGGCAGTACTCATGCAAATGAACTCGGTTCTGGTTAATTTTGATCAAAGCTTTGAAGTGATACCGGGTACGTTAAGCCAATAAGACCAATAAAATTGAAAGGTTCGATATGGGTCAGTTGAGAAGTCGCTTTGCAAAATTTGCAGGCTGCGCTGCCGCACTGTTTGGCTTTAGCCTTAGTGGGGCGCTCTATAGTGCGCCACCCAATTTCGTCATCGTCATGGCCGACGATCTTGGCTATGGCGATTTAGGCATCTACGGCTCTACCCTCATAAGCACGCCTAATCTCGATCGCATGGCGCTCGAAGGCGCACGCTTAGACAGTTTCTATTCCAGTGCCAACATCTGTACCGCCGCACGCGGCGGGCTTTTGACTGGGCGCTACCCAATCCGCCTGGGTTTGGTCAACGATGTTGCGCGTCCTACCAACGAAGTGCATCTCGCGCCGGAAGAGCTAACCCTAGCCGAAGTTCTAAAGCCCCTTGGCTACCGCACCGGTTTGTTTGGTAAATGGCATTTAGGCAGCCGCATGGAATGGTCGCCGCTTGAGAGCGGCTTCGATACTTATTTTGGCGTGCTGCATAGTAACGATATGCAGCCGCTGGAGCTGTACGATCAAGACGCGATGATAGAAGACCCCGTGGTGCAGGAAACCCTAACGCAGCGTTATACCGAACGTGCTATGGACTTTATGCAGCAGAGCGTCGCCAATGACGAGCCGTTTTTCGTCTACCTCCCCCATAGCTTTCCGCACGTGCCTCTTCACACTGCCGCGCCATTCGAAGGCCAGTCGGACGCAGGCCTTTATGGCGATGTTGTGGAGACAATCGACTGGAGCATGGGACAGGTCCTTAATAAGCTCGAAGAGCTTGGGGTGGACGATAACACCTTGGTCATTTTCACCTCGGACAACGGGCCGTGGTGGGAAGGCAGTCCGGGCCCTTTCCGTGATCGCAAGGGGAGCTCATGGGAAGGTGGGCAGCGCGTGCCGTTTATTGCACAGTGGCCCGGCAGGATACCCGAAGGACTGGTGTCCAACGAGGCGGCTATGAATATCGATCTGCTGCCAACACTTTTGTCACTGGCCGGAGGTGAACTGCCAGCTGATCGCGAGATTGACGGCCGCGATATTTTCCCATTGCTCAGCGAGGGCGCGGAGACTCCGCACGAGGCTCTCTATCTCTTCGATGCCGATCGCATCGCCGGTGTGCGCAGTGGGCCTTGGAAGTTGGTACTCGAATCGCGCTATCGCTCTGTGACTAACAGCTTCGACAATCCAGACTCCTACTACGGTCCTGTGGGTTTGCTGTTCGATGTTGTGAAAGACCCCAGTGAAACCTACAGCTTCGCCCGCGAGAATCCGCAGGTGGTGGAAGAGCTGCGAGCGCATCTGCGCCGGGGTCAGGAGAAGTATCAGAGCACGATTCTGCCGGCCATGTGGAACCGCTAGCGCCCATGTCTGCCGCTGCCGCCCTAGAGCCTTCAATTTCTCCGCCGCTGCTTCAGGTGGCGGCGCTGCGCAAAGCTTTTGGAGAGATCGAGGTCCTTCACGGGATCGATTTCGAACTCGCCCCAGGAGAAGTGCACGCCATACTCGGAGAGAACGGAGCGGGCAAGTCGACACTGGTCAAATGCCTTGCCGGATTCGAGCCCCGCAGCGGTGGTGATCTTCATTTGGCGCCGCCTGATTCCGTTATCCCCCAAGCCCACTCGGCTCAGGCCTGGACCCATGGGGCGGCGGAGCGCGCCGGCGTTGTGCTTATTCATCAGGAGTTTAATCTCGCCGAGCAGCTCAGCGTTGCCGATAATATTTTCCTCGGTAGCGAGATTCGAGGGCCGAGCAATTTCTTTCTCAAAAAAGGGGAGATGCGCAGTCGCTCTGCCGACTATCTCGCTCAGCTGCGCTGCGGCATAGATCCCGATACGCTCGTCGCGGAATTGTCTGTCGCCGACAAGCAAATGGTGGAAATCGCCAAGACCCTCGCCAAAAAGGCGCGAGTTCTAATACTCGATGAGCCGACGGCCGTGCTCACTCAAAATGAAAGCGCAGCCCTGTTCGAACTGATCGATACCCTGCGCGCCCGCGGCGTGGGGATTATCTATATCTCGCACAAATTGGAAGAGATTGAGCGTTTGGCGGATCGCATTACCATTATTCGTGATGGCGAACTCGTCGGCCGCTACGCCGCGGATAAGCTAAGCAAAGATGATATGGCGAGGCTAATGGTTGGGCGTGAGCTCGATAGTCTTTACCCGTCTATTCCGAAGCCCGGTCCCAAGCCCGGTCCCGCGCCTAGCGCGGAACACGTTCCGGCTCTCGCTGTAAGCGGGCTTCGAGTGACAGGGGCCACTAATTTTGCCGGGGAAGAATTTTCCGTCAGCTCAGGTGAGGTGTTGGCCTTCGCGGGGCTGGTTGGTTCAGGCCGCACGGCTCTGATGGAAACACTGCTAGGTCTGCGGCCAGGGCCGGTTTCTACCCAGAGTGCAGTCAAAGTGCATGGCAAAGTGGTAAGGCTCTCGAGTCTTGCAGACGCGAGGCGAGCGGGTATCGCCTACCTGACGAAAGATCGCAAAGGCAGTGGTCTTCTGCTCGATAAGTCTCTACGCGACAATTTTTCTCTGCTAGCTCTCGATCAATTTTCCCGCGGCGTTATCGACACCCGGGCGGAGGAGGCCGCGTTCGCCGAGGCGGTAAAGAAGTTCGATATACGCATGCGCGATACGCGGGTTACTGCGGGCAAACTCTCCGGCGGCAATCAACAGAAGTTGCTGTTAGCGAAGGTTATGGCGACCACCCCCGATGTGTTAATCGTTGACGAACCCACCCGCGGCATCGACATAGGCACCAAGAGTCAGATTTATCATTTCCTTGCGCAGCTCGCGGCCGCAGGTAAAGCCCTTATTCTTATCTCCTCCGATATGAGCGAAGTCATTGGCATGGCGCATCGCGTGGCCGTGATGCACCAGGGGAGTATCGCCGGCGTGTTGAGCGGCGAAGAGATTAACGAGATTGAAATTATGCGCTACGCGACCGGACTCAAAACGGCGAAGCCTAGCTCGAATGGAAGCGAATCATGAGTAAGATCGATTTTAAGACGGCAGGTCCGTTTATTGCCCTAGTCGCCATTTTTATTATCGGGATCTTCGTCAATGAAGCCTTTCTGAGTGCGGGCAATCTCAGCAACATACTCGCGCGCAGCTCCTTCATTGGCATCGTTGCGGTGGGTGCTACTTTTGTCATTACCACCGGTGGAATAGATCTCTCGGTCGGCTCGATGGCGGCTTTTATTTCTGGCTGCATGATTCTGCTAATGAACGCGCTAATGAGCAGTATTGATTCGATGAGTGTCATCATTCTCCTCGCCATACTGGCGTCTGCTGCGATCGGCGCGCTAGCGGGCCTAATTAACGGGCTACTTACCACTAAGGCGAAGATCGAAGCGTTCATCGTCACTCTTGGCACGATGGGCATCTACCGCTCGCTAGTGACCTATATGGCCGACGGCGGCACGCTGTCGCTCAATTTCACGATTGGCGACGTCTACAGCGAGGTGTACTACGGCACTCTATTGGGCCTGCCGTATCCCATTTGGGTATTCCTTGTTGTCGCGGTGGTCGGCTATGTACTGCTCAATATGACCGTCTTTGGCCGGCACTGTTTTGCCGTTGGCTCTAATGAGAGCGTCGCGCATTATTCGGCTATTAATGTCGACCGAGTGAAAACCGCAAGCTATGTCCTGCAGGGGCTGTGTGTCTCTATCGCTACGATCATCTATGTGCCGCGGCTCGGCTCAGCCTCCGGGCAGACAGGGATACTGTGGGAGCTCGAAGCCATCGCCGCCGTGATAATTGGTGGCACCCTGCTCAAAGGGGGCTATGGGCGCGTGTGGGGTACCGTGGTAGGCGCGTTGATCCTGACGCTGATAGGCAACATACTCAACCTCACCGACGCCGTGAGCAACTACCTCAACGGCGCCGTGCAAGGCATGATCGTAATCATCGCCGTCTATCTGCAGCGCGGAGCCTGGCGCCGCAGCTAACTTAATTAATCGCAGCTGACCGAACTAACTGCAGCTAAGTACCCGCAGCACATTTGTTAAGAAAAAAGCTGTCAAAAAACACCGAGAGAAAAGACTCATGGGAAACGCTATGTTGGCCAACGTTAAACGTCTAATTCAGGCAGGCACTCTTTTAGCCACCTCTACTATTGCGCTGAGTGCTCAAGCACAAACAATTGGCGTATCGATCCCTGCTGCGACTCACGGTTGGGCGGGTGGTCTTAATTTCCACGCCGAACAAACTAAGGCTCGACTCGAACAAGCCTATCCAGACCTCAAAGTAGTGCTGGTCACCGCCGGCAGTGCCTCGGAACAGGCTAACGATCTCGAGGACCTCGTGGCGATCCACCGCATGGACGCGCTGGTTATTCTTCCCTTTGAGTCCGCGCCCCTCACCGGGCCGGTTCGCAACGCGAAGCGACGTGGCGTGTTCGTTACGGTTGTCGATCGCGGATTAAGTGAGCCTGGAATTCAGGACGTTTACGTAGCCGGCAACAATGCAGAGATGGGACGTGTTTCGGCCGAATACATTAGCGAGCGCCTAGACGGAGAGGGCAAGATTGTCGTGCTACGGGGCATGCCCACGGTGATCGACGAGCAGCGTTTCGACGGATTCATGTCGGCTATTGAAGGCTCAGACGTGGAGGTGCTTGATGATCAATATGCGAATTGGAATCGCGATGACGGCTTCACAGTCATGCAGGATTTTCTCTCCCGCTTTCCAAAAATAGACGCGGTGTGGGCGCAGGACGATGATATTGCCATTGGAGTTATTCAGGCAGTGCGTCAGGCGCGGCGTCAGGACGAGCTGTTCATCGTTGGCGGCGGCGGCATGAAAGACATCGTGAAGCGGGTAATGGACGGCAATGAACTCACGCCTGTCGATGTGCTTTACCCGCCGTCGATGATCTCCACAGCGATCGAACTCACCGCGCTT
>Ga0209555_10001814_pt1 | contig 15810 bp, 14 predicted proteins | sample SaaInl85LU_5_DNA_FD_184643 | JGI IMG/M metagenome (GOLD analysis project Ga0209555, IMG submission 184643) | Marine microbial communities from expanding oxygen minimum zones in the Saanich Inlet - ESP_85LU_5_DNA (SPAdes) (version 2) | ecosystem: Environmental > Aquatic > Marine > Intertidal... | reverse complement strand
AATCGCCGAAAGCACTGACAATAAAAAAACCAAATAGCCAATACAACAACCTGTTTCATGCCCGATATTCACGAAACGATATACCCAACGCTATCCTCGCGCTACTCTGACAAAGTACTTCACTTAAACTTCACGCCAACGGCCGCGGATATCGCCTTTGTAAAATCTCATGCGAAACAAGCCCAACCGCAAACCTTTCTTTTGATCATGCTTAAGGTGACGCAGCATCTGCACTATATTCCATCGCCTGAGGACATTCCTTACACGGTAGTGAAATATGTTGCAAACACCTTCATTGAGCACCGCGTGCTGCAAAAGCAGCATCTGTCAGCCTATCAGCGAACCGGCACCTATAACCGCCACTGTCGGTTGCTTCGCAACTACCTCAACCTGGAAACCCACGATCAAAAGAGATCTGATTTCTGCGAAGACATCGGAGTATCCCTGGCTGAAATCAAAGATAGTCTCGTGGATATCATCAACGCCCTGATTGAGGCATTGATCACACATCAATTTGAATTGCCCGCATTTTCCACCATTGAGCGCATCGCTCGGCGGTGTCGCCACGTCGCCAATGAAAATCTATACCACCACATTTGCCAGAATCTATCGGATCAACAAATCGATTATATTGCCTCTCTATTCGAGGTCCAGAACGAAGTACATAAAAGCCCCTGGCAACGCCTGAAACAAGAGCCCGATAAACCGAGCGTGGGTCATATTCGAACGTTTCTGGATCACTTGGCTTGGCTGAAAGACTGCGCAGGCAGACTTCCGTCCATAGAATCATTACCTGTAAGCAAGCGGGAACATTTTCGCTATGAAGCCATGGCCTTGCACAGTAGCGATATGCGCGACATTAAATCCAGAAAGCGCCACGCACTGGCGGTTGTTTTGGTCAATACGCAGTTGGCACAAGCCTATGATGACCTGACCGATATGCTGAGGCGGGTTATCGGTGACGTGGAAAATGAAGGCAAGCAAAGCTTCCAATCGGACCTATTTGAATCTCGTAACCGTGCCAATGGGCTAATTACCCAGTTTCGTGACATCCTTGATGCGTATCAGTCTTCCGTAGACATCAAACGCGCCAGTCTTCGGCTTGAAAAGATAGACGCTGCCTTTTCAGCGCCACCCGATGAGCTGCTGAATTCATGCGATACTCACCTGGCCTTGGTTGCAAACAATGAACTCCCACACGTTGTCAGCGCGTTTAGCAGAAAACGAAAGCTGATTTTTAAAATCTATGAGAATTTACCTATCCAAGTTGATCCCTCCTGCCACCGGCTTTTAGAACTCGGAAATCAACTTTTAGACAACTATAGAGCATCACCCAATGCCACCCAAGTCAGCATTCAAATTCACGATGAAGTACATGAGTTCTTACCAAGGGGTTGGGATTCCATGATATTCCCGGACGGTGAAGACGGAACAATTCATCGCATTTCACTTGAAGCAGCTTGGTTTATAGCACTGAAAGCACAACTCAAAACGTTCAATTGCTATGTGGTAGGCGGGCAAAAATACGGTAACCCCAATCATGAACTCATTTCCTGGGAAGAATACCCTGAACTGGCTCAACAATACGAGGCACTTTCGGACATACCCATAGAAGGTCGTGAACTGGTAAAGCACCTAAAGGACGAGCTGGCGACCATTTCCCGCGAAACCGACGAGAAATTTCCGAATATTCAGGGTGCCCATATTAAGGATGATCAACTCGTCATACAGCGAGCGTACACAAAATACAAAAGTGATACGCTCGAAGGCCTGCGCAATGCCATTAAACAGCGGATGCCCAAAGCCAGTATTATCGATGTGATCACCGATACGGTACGCTGGCTCGATCTGGAACGCCTATTCAAACCCCACTCGGGATTTGAGGGCAAACTTAGCGATCATAGGCTAAGACTTATCGTTACCTTATTTTGCTATGGTTGTAACGTTGGTGCTCAACAAACGAAAGACAGCATCAAAATACTGACCCGAAAGCAAGTGGCCTGGTTGAATGCACGCTACTGCAGTGTCAAAACCCTTGAAAAAGCGATTAAAAAAGCCGTCGATACCTACAACAAAATGGCCCTGCCCAAACAGTGGGGGGACGGTACGCACGCTGCTGCTGATGGCACCCACCGGTCGATGTATGACGCAAACCTGCTTTCCGAGTTCCACCTGCGCTATCTCAAACGAGGTGCTATTGGGTACTACATCGTGTCGGACAAATATATTGCATTATTCAGCCATTTCATTGCCTGCGGAGTCCATGAGTCCTGGTACATTTTGGATGGTGTGAGCCAAAACGACATGGACATTAAGCCGACCATCTTGCACGGTGATACTCATGCCCAAAATTATGTAGTATTCGGCTTGGCGTATCTGCTGGGCATCCAGCTCATGCCTAGAATCCGAGGGATCAAACACTTATCATTCTTCCGGGCAAATAGAAAAACACGCTATAAAAACATTGATTCACTTTTTAGCGAGGCTATCCAATGGCAATACATTGAAAAGAGCCTGCCGGAGATGCTGCGGATTGTGCTCTCCATTCGTGCCGGTAAAATTACACCGTCAGCGATATTAAGGCGCCTGAATACTTACAGCCAAAAGAACCACCTCTATCGCGGTTTTCAGGAGCTAGGCAAAGTCGCAAGAACGATATTTTTGCTTAAGTGCATTTCCGATCCCGAGCTTCGCAAAATCATTCACCGTGAGACCAACAAGGCAGAGCAGTTCCACGAGTTTATGGACTGGTTGTTTTTCGGTAATGGCGGCATCATCCGGGAAAATGATCGTATTGAGCAGGATAAAATAATCAAATACCATCATCTGGTGAGCTCACTGGTGGTCCTGTACAACACACACCACATGACCAAAGCCTTGGATAAACTTAGAGAGGAAAATTTCTCGATAAATATGGAAGATGTGAAGCACCTGTCGCCTTATATGAAATCGGGGATTAACCTACTGGGCAATTATCATCCTGATCTCAAAAAGCGGTTAGAACCCATTATGACAGAGCTTGCTATTACCGAGGATGACCATCCTTTTGATTGAAATAGCTGGTGTTGGCGCCCGCCGACCACTTCCTTTATCAAACCGGACATTGCGCAGAATCTTCGGTCGACGGGTATTATCGCATTATTCTGCAACGACACCCTTAACCAGTGTCATTGTGTGCCAATTTCGGCCATATGGGCTTTAACTGCTAATTCATCGAGCTTGTCCAATGGCAAGCTGGCGAATAGCTCAATGCGACGCTGCAATGTGATCTTGGCTTCTTTGAACGCGGCACGCTTGTCATCGTCGCTACCCTCGACACCGGCGGGATCAGGAATTCCCCAATGGGCAGTCACCGGTTTACCCTGCCAGAAAGGACATTGCTCCCCGGCCGCCTGGTCGCATACAGTGATGATGTAATCCATTACCGGCGCGTCTGCCCCGGTAAACTCATCCCAACTTTTGCTGCGAAAGCCAGACGTATCAACGCCACTAGCGGACAGCAGTTCCAAGGCGAAAGGATTCACACGCCCTACCGGGAAACTGCCCGCGCTATACGCTTTGAACTTTGCCTCACACTGAGGCAGGGTATTGAACAAGGCTTCCGCAAGAATTGAACGTGCGGAATTGCCCGTACAAAGAATCAGGATATTTTTGACAGTAGTACCCATACCCACCCCTAGCAACAGGTCGTTTTCTGTTGCGGTGGGCAGCAGGCATATATTGCTGGCGCCGGCCTGCGGCAGCTCTTCAGGAACACAGCACGCGGTGTTATCGACGACGACTGACGCATTGTCGTCACCGAAAACGGGAATGGAACCCAGGGTATGGAACGTTTCCCACGCGACGCCCTGTGGATCCTGCACCCAATGTTTATTCGATACCGCATAACAACATGGTGTTGCTATCTGATCGATGGCTGACAAGCCCGCGGCTTCGACATTCTGCCGCAGCCGTAACAATTCCTCGTCAGAATCCACCTGGAATCCAAGATGGTTAACGCCAGGCTCGTTACCACGCTGAGAAATAACAAAATTGATGCGTGGATCTTCTAACATCCATTTCGCGTAATCCGGCTTCTCCACCGCCGGTGGCATACCAAATAAGTGCGAGTAAAAGCCGATACTGTCGTTCAGTTTAGATACCGAGACATGGACATGGAAACGTTTCATTTGGTTCTCCTCGTTTTGGGCGACGGGCTGCATCGCAGCAGTTTTCCGTCAAGAAGGTAGTTAGCGAAAAATTTGTGGTGTAAAAAATCGGATCAATACGATTCTCTGATTTGCTGGTAGCCATCCTTATGAGTGACTCAGACAAGCAGGCGATTTTAATTTTTGCATAGTCTTTATCTGTCGATCTTGTTTACAAACCAACCCAGGGGACGCGTCTGATGTAACGGCCTATCAAACCTGTGAATAAGGTCCACACACATTGAATTGTGGATTTTTCTTCGTATATCTGTAACCATGTGTGACATCACCTCTGTCACAAGATGTAGCTTTCGAAAGCACGCCAAGTCGACCCTCCCGGTATTTTCATAACATTCGGAGGCATCAGAAATAACTTGACATAAGCGGCTTTCATCCCATTAATCCCACATCACTCAGCCCGAAACATTTATGGATACTTCAACGGCCGTCGTAAATTTAGCCGCTTTAGCGCAGGAAAGCCGATTAGACATTTTTCGCCTATTGGTACAACAAGGCCCTAAAGGCCTATGTGTTTCCGATATTGGAGAACACATCGAGATCGCTGCGGCCACCTTGTCCTTTCATTTAAAAGAGCTTTCTAGCGCTGGGCTAATTACATCTCGCAAAGACGGCCGGCATATTTACTACTCACCCGATTTCACTGTAATGGACTCACTAATAAATTTCCTAACTGAGAATTGCTGCAGCGGTATACCCTGCAACTCTATCGTCGCTCCTAAAAAGCAAGTCGCTCGAAAAGCCAAGTGAACTGCTTGACTTTGCCGACGAGACTAACTAAGCCTAACTATTTTAGGCAAAACGAAACGCTGGAAGGCGAAATGTCTAGCATATCAATATCTCCGTCTCGTAAAGTCCCTTGGGCCCGCTCTTTGCCAACATCAGATAAATTTCCAAGCGGTTTTGGTGAGCCAAAGCCGCAAGATTTTTCATAGCTAAAGCGTATTCATTTCACGCATTGTCAACTAGGGAAACCACTCTTGCTTGTCCACTCAATCTACCTCCGAAACCAAGAGTCCGGTGCCGAAAAACACACTGGGAATCAGGCATTCAACGATCGCAACATCCAACCATCGATTATTCAATTGGCCGTGGTTGTGATAAATACCAACTTCTCTGAACCCACATTTTCTGCAAAGCGCCCGACTAGCATCATTAAAAGTGAAAATTCGGGAAATTATCTTATGAAATCCTGCAGATTTTGCCACCACAAGCAACTTTCTTAACAGCTGTGTCCCGACACCCTTGCCTTGAAAATCAGATAGCAGATAGATCGAGAATTCTGCGATCGTTGAATAGCACTCTCTTGGCCGATATTCCATTAATCGCGCGAAGCCAATAACCTCTCCTTCGATCTCTGCCACCAATACAGGGTAGATCGTTTGCCTGTCTAGCCAGGCATTAACTTCTGCTACGTCTCTAGCTCTAGTTTCAAAGGTTCCCATGCCAGATTTGATGCCCTCATTGTAAATTGCAGTGACGTACGGAGCGTCATCATTCCGTGCGCTTCGAATATAAACCCCTCGAGTGACCATAACTGCCCTCTAATTCAGAACCAATTTGAACAGCGCTGGCACATACTTTCTTTCATCCACGAAGTCCCTGTATGTACGATTGAGTAATTTTGCAAAGTGGTTTACTAAATATCTGGTTCACATCTCCGCTTTCCACGAGGCATCCGCAATCATTCTCCACCCAGCACACGCTTACCGAATCTGCAATGCGTCTTGCCTGTGCCAAATTGTGGGTGACAACAACAATGGTATATCGCCCTTTAAGCCCTACAATAAATTCCTCAACGACGCTGGCAGAGATTGGGTCCAATGCACTGCAGGGCTCATCTAAAAGGATTATTTCGGGTTCTAAAACGATAGCCCGTGCGATGCACAATCGTTGCTGCTGCCCCCCCGATAAAAGCATGGCCGGGCTATCAAGGCGAACATAAACTTCATTCCAAAGACCAACATCACGCAAAGCACGCTCGATTTTTTCCTCAATCATCGCTCTGTTTCTTATGCCATGCTCCCGCAAAGGCAGCGCGAGATTTTCTCTGATGGACTTCGGGAACGGATTTGGCCTCTGAAAGACCATTCCAACCCTTTTCCGAAGACTCTTAACGTTAGTTTTTTTGTCCAACACATCAATTTTGTCGATGAGTATCTGTCCTTCGACGCGGCAGTTGGGCACCAAATCAGACATTCGGTTGATACAGGACAAAATGCTGGACTTGCCACAGCCCGAGGGGCCGACCAAAGCCATTACGCTTCCTTTTTCGACTCTCAATCCGCTGCAGTTCACGGCTTGCCGACCATCGTAAAATAGTCGAAGCTCCTTTATATCTATTGCACACGGGATAGAAAGGTCCGCTGGAGGAATTCGCATTGGGTCTGGAGCAATCTTGGGCCCGACTTCTGGTGATACCAGCTCACTCAACATATTCTCGTCCTCTGAAAAGTAATCCGCACCAATATTCGGGTCAAAGTACTCATTGCCAAAAGAAGCGCGATTAAAACGACCGCCGAGGCATAGGCATTTTTGTCACCGCCAGGAACGTTCATTGAAAGATCATAAATATGAATTGCCAATGCACGACCTGAATCACTCAGCGAGGAAGGCATTCTGTCTACATATCCGCTGGTGAATATTAGGGCTGCTGCTTCTGCAAGTGATCTACCAACACTTAGTATCACGCCTGCCGTAATGCCAGGCACCGCAATCGGCAACAGAATATGAAAAAGCGCTCCAGATTTAGATAACCCAAGACTCTCTATCGCTTGGCGTATCTCGGGAGAAACTCCCCTTAGACTCATTTCAGAAGTCCGAACAATTACTGGTAGAACCATACATGCCAATGTGAGCCCCCCTGATAAAATAGAGAATCCTAGACCTAGGATTTTGCAAAAAAAGATGTTACCAAACAATCCGAAAACAATAGAGGGAACACCCGATAAAATGTCTAGGCTTCCTTGAATACCTCGATTTGTTCTTTGACTAAATTTGCAGTACTCAGTGAGGAATGCCGCTGTGCCAACACCGAGGGGAACTGCGAACGCGACGCAAACTGTCAATATCAGAACACTTGAAACAAGAATAGGACCGATTCCGCCAGACCTTCCCGCTTCTTGAGGCGTGTCCACGAGAAACGACCAGGAAACGTGGGGCAGCCCATGCCACAGTATGTTAAATAGCAAACTGACTACTAGAAGAAGTATCGCTGATGAGACCACCCATAAAAATATCGCGACTGCAGCATCAGTAATACGTGATCTCTCAATCGACACGACGGTAAATCCTTTGCAAATATCCCGCGACAAAGACGAGCAGTGTAACAAACGTCATCAGAATCAATCCGCTGAGAAAAAGCGCGGAGCGGTGATTCCCGGTTGCATAGGCCATTTCTAAAGCAATGTTTGCACTGAGAGTTCGCATTGGATCAAACAAACTATTTGGCACCTGGACTATGTTGCCACAAACCATCATAACCGCCATCGTCTCGCCAACCGCTCGGCCGGTCTGCAAGATAATCCCAGCGAAAATTCCACCGCTTGTCGCTGGAAATATAATGCTCTTTATAGTCGTCCACCGGGTGAAGCCCAGCGCCTCTGCACCAAGTAGATAGGGGCGTGGGATTTTTTGAAAATCTGCCTCAACTATCACAACAACCATCGGAAGGATCATTAGTGCCAGCGTCAGCATTGCTGCCAGTAAACTGGCACCCGGTGATTGCAGTTGATTTATTAGAGGAACCAGTACCACGATACCGAGGAGGCCATAGACCACGGAGGGAATACCCGCTAGCAGCTCCATCGTGAGCCTCATAAATACACCCATGGCACAGGGTGCATAGAACTGCTGAAAAACCGCTAGGCATATTCCGAGTGGCGTAGCCAAGGCAACGGCTCCGAAAACTACGAGAATTGTGCCCGCAATCATAGGTACAAGGTTGAATAGGCCTTCGGTCGGATGCCAGGATTCATCAAAAAAGAAGCTACCTACAGAAGTTGCTCGTAGAACGGGCCATGACTCTAGAAGCAAAAATATGAAAATTAGAATAGAGAATGAGCTTGCCACTAGCGCCGCGCCAGACAGCAAGAAGCTCAGCCATTGATCGCGTGAACGAGTGTGAACAACAGCGAACACTTTCCTGTGCTCCCAGGCGCTCATTGACTTCCCCCAGCAGGAACAAAGTACTGTGCTTCAACAGATCCACGCACAACTGACGACTGTGCAAAAGCGATGAATTTCTTCACTTCCTCGCTTGGCGATTTACTGGTCACTAAGTTAAGGGGTCTGCTGATAGGAAATTCTCCAGACCTTAGGCTCGCAGTGCTGGCAGAGACGCCGTCAAGCGGTAGTAACTTTATTGGAACGCCTTGGTTACGACTAAATTCTGCAGACCCAATTGATACATATCCTATGGCACCTGGATTTCCTGCCACGGCTTTAATGCCCTGCTCATTTTCGCCGATGACGATATCGGCTTGAATTTGTGACCCCTTCACGCCAAAGAAGGCTTGAAATAGCTCCAAGGTAGAGCGTCCTTCTGCCTTATTTACAACCGTAATAGCTTCGTCCTTCCCACCAATTTCTTTCCAGTTGCTAATGACGCCAGTATAGATATCGACTATTTGTTGATGTGTCAGTTCGCCAACGGGGTTTTCCTTATTCAGAATCAAGGAAATTCCATCCATTGCGATCTTGTGTGCGATGAGGTCCTGTTCATCCTTATTCAGAGACCTTGAAACTAACCCGATATCAGAGAGTCCGCTCCTTGTATCAGCAATACCCCGTGATGAACCACCTGACTGTACGTCTATACGAACATCAGGGTTATTCGATTCATAGATCTTTGCGATTACGGAAACAAGGGGAGCTATTGTGCTTGAGCCTGATACTGTTATCTTCGTGAGAGATAACTCAGGTTTTTTGTTCAATGCAAAGAATGAGATGACAACTATAGCAACGATGGATGCAACAATGAGATTTCTCATGACAGACTCTATCCGACTAAAAGTTTAGCTATACTTTCCTAGGCAACCCGAATAAACGATTACATTGCGCGTTCACATATTTAGAGACGGAGCCAACGCGCCGATCCAACCACCGAATACAGAATGGTGATTAGATTTAGGTCGTGTTGATGGCCGCTGTGCAGCCATCAATATTCTCAAAGACTTCAGCAGCAGCCGACGCCACTGCAAGCGCTATCGTGAACTGACCCCTTTGTTTCAGCAGCACTTCGACGGGTGCCAACAGGGGCACACCAAGGGACACCGGACTGCTTAGACAACGGTGGCAGGCCGATGAAACTCTCTTTTAGCGGCCCGGTAGTCAGGAAAGAATAGGTACGTTCGCAGACCGCCATCCGTTCACCGCGTGGAAATATATGGCCTTCGTCATCGATCACTTCAGAAAATGGACCTCGATAAATTACTGCATGCCCATAATCCATGCATTCAGAGGGCGCCGCTTTTGTTGCCGTGAGGGTAACTGAGCGAAATTCAATATCTTCAATAGTTCGCCATGCGCTTGGGTCCCATTCCGAATAACCCACAGCAAGGAATCCTGCTGCCTTGAAGACATTCAGAAATTCGAGCTCTTGAAACGCGCCAGTGACACATTCCGTCCACAGCTTCGAGTCTTCTTTCAAATGCTTGGGAACAACCTCGTCGCTCACGATGTCGGAGATCGCCACTCTACCTCCTGGCTTTAACACTCTAAAAATTTCCTGGATCATCTGCTGCCGATCGGTTTCTGTAACAAGATTTAACACGCAGTTGGATATGACAACATCCACCGAATTGCTCGGAATCAATGGGTGATCATTTCTTTGCTGCTCTTGGCGTGCTTTAAGCCTCTGAAGATCCGCTATCGATTTTACAGGGGTACTCTGCAAATCCCTTTCACTTCTTTCAAGATCTAGCGCGAGGTCCTGTATATGTCCCTTGTAGAACAAAACATTATCAGCGCCAATTTTTTCGGCCATTTCAGATTGGTACTTCCGCGCCAAGGCCAACATATCGTCGTTCATATCAACACCAATTACGCGACCAGACGGTCCCACTAATTGCGCCGCAATGTAGCAAATCTTGCCGCCGCCACTCCCAAGGTCAAGCACCGTATCTCCAGGCCTGATGTAGCGCGAAGGATCGCCGCAACCGTAATCCTTATCGATGATCTCTTGGGGCAAGATCGCAAGTAATTTTGGATCATAGTTAACTGGACAACACAATCCAGTTGCTGTGGCCGCACTTTCGGAATAACACTCCAGCACCGCTGTTACATTGTTCATCGTCTTCTCCATTTATTGTGTTGAATTAAATCCGTTTCTACCGACGAGCCGTAACCCGGGTATTGTCTTTGCGCGATTTACTATTCCACGTTCTCAACACACACCCTTTGTGTGGAGCACGATGATAGGGCTGTCGTACATGTATTTAGGGTTTCCGGCTCACATGCCTTTTGATTGAAAGATCCCCATAACATATTTTGAAGATCGACAGAGAGTTTTCCGGCGCCATCGCTGACATTCGTAAAAACAGAGAGGGCAGAATCGTTACGTGGGTAATAGAAGTATCGGACGCTACAACCGGGGTCTTCGCCCACGCACGTATATTTAATAACTTCGTTACCAACTTGATTTATCCAGTATCCAAAGGAGTAAAACCATTCGCCGTCGCTTCCATCCTGGACCTGAGGTGACAAGAATTTTTGTCGAGTGGGGGCATCTAGCAATTTGCCGCCAAGAATCGCTCTCCAGAGCCTGTGCATGTCGCGCGGGCTACAATATGCACCGCCTTCGCCACCACCTCGTGCGGGAATGGAAAATAAATTTGATTTCCAACGGCCGGAGCCATCCTTTAGATATCCCACGGTCGCGTGATTAGGCAACATATCGACATGAAAGTATCCAGAATCGGTCATATCGGCAGATTCAAAAATATTTCCCTCAACAAATCGATAGAATGACTGACCCGATACAGCCTCTACGATCAAACCGAGCGCGACATACCCAGAATTGCGGTACTTGAATAATCCTTGCTGCCGTGGGCTCGTCGAACACGTCTGTATAAGTGAAATGAAATCTTTTGGCTCTCGCACCCTATAGGTTGGTGTCGATTTCCAAACAGATTCGAACCCTTGCGGTTCGCAGTCATTGAAATATTCGGAAATACCAGAAGTATGAATGATTAGCTGATGTATCGTCATTTCGGCACTCAGATAAGGAAACGCATCTCCGAATATATCGCGAACACTTGTATCAAGTGCTAATTTTCGCTGTTGAATCAGAAGCAAAGCAGCTATAGCCGTGAACAGCTTTGCCGCTGATGCAAGACCGTATGCTGTATGTGCCCCGAGGATAGTGTGAAAAGGACGACCAGCGTCTGCACAGGATATCGAAAACCCAAGGTCATCATCTTTAAATAACGCAATCGTTCCTGTTATTCCCGACGAAGCATGATGACAGCTCAATAACTCGCTGATTTTGTCTTCTTGAATATTCACAACATAATTCCTTTTAAATACTTGATTTCCGGAACTGGCTATGGCTGTCGATAGACTGAGTGATGAGCAATGTTATTGATCGCTCAGAGGTTTTAGCCGCAAAGACTGCAGCCCTCTAAACTTTGAATCGCCCCGCCATTCCGATAAATAGCTTTTGAAATCAAAATGGGTCGCTAGGTGTCTGAGTAAGGTCTGAATACCAATTTCACCTTCCAATCTAGCCAATAGGTGCCCAATACAGTGATGTGGGCCAGAGCCGAATGAAAGCACTTTCGCTTTGGAAACTCGATTAATATTGAAATTGTCTGGACTCGCGAAGCAATTCGGATCCCTGTTGGCAGCACCCAGCAACAAGATAACTATCTCGCCTTTTTTAATGACATGATGCCCAACTTCCATGTCTTGTTTACAAAGTCGCGCAGTTCTGTTGACGGGAGGGTAGTAGCGAAGCGATTCATCAATGACTCCACCAATCAGTGTGGGATCCTGTATGAGCTTCGCGAGTTCCTCTTTGTTCTCCAGTAGCGCTAAAACGCCGCAAGCGATTAGATTTGTAACAGTCTCAAATCCTGCCACTAGAAAAAGCACGCAATTGGCAACTACTTCATCATCGTCCAACACGTCATTTGTAGACCTCAAACTAACCATTTTACTGATGAGGTCGTTTTGAGGATCTTCGCGCCTTGCGTACACAATAGGTAGAAAGATGTCGTTCAATCGTTTCAAAGCTTCAAAAGTGATTGGAACACAATTGGGTGCCCGCCCAGCACTTCCTATGTAGACTGACACATCATCAGAAAGCTGTTTAATCTCCTCGAGATCGTATTCCGCCAATCCGAGAATTCGGCATATCGCCCGAATTGGAAGGGGATAGGCGTAGTCGGAGACAATGTCAAATTGATATCCAACTTGCTGAATGGAAATCAATTCATTGGCGATGGCCTGGATGTCGCCTCGCATCTGCGACACGGAACTCTCAAGAAATATATCTTTCGTCAAACGCCTCAAGCGCGCATGCTTAGGGTCGTCTATGTTCAGCAGAAAGTTTGAAAGGCTCTTTCGTATGCTCTGGTTCATTTCTTTGTGCAAATCGGATAGTTCCAGACAAATCGCATCGTAGCGATTTACGGACATCCGGTCGTCTTTCAGCATCGACGCAATGTATTCATATTTTGCAACGACCCAGGCTTGGCTGGAGCTATCGTAATAAACTGGAGCTGACTCATGCAGGTATCTGAAATACGGATAAGGATCACTCAAATTTTCAGGTGCCAAAACACTAAGTTTTGGCTTCTTTCTTACATACTTTGTAGCGACGACATCCATATCCGTGAAATTCCTATTTTGATTTCAGACAAATGCCAATTGCAACTCTATTGCTTTCTCGCCGACGCAATAAAGACACTGATGCTCGCTGCTTGGCCGCTGCAGGCTGACGTCGAGTCGCAGGTTTCACCGACGCAATCCACTTTGATATCGGTAAAGCCAGCTTCACCAAACCAGAGTTTTATATCTTCTCTATCAAAGCCCATCCATCGATCATTGTGTTCCGTTTTCAGGAACTCAAACGTATGTGCATCCAAATCAGTCAGAACTACGAGACCGTCTTTCTTCAATATCCTGTGCATCTCACGAATAGCAACTAAAGGTGACTCGACATGGTGCAAATACATATTCGCGAATGCGAAATCGACAGAGGAATCGGTTAGCGGCAGATTTTCCGATTCACCAACTCGCGTTTCCACCAAATCAGGGGAGTCGATATTCTTTGTAAGCACATCAAGCATCTCTGGCACGACGTCAACAGCGACGACTTTTACGCCACGCTGCGCGAGTCCCTCGGTTATAAAACCGGTCCCAGCTCCTAAATCGGCCGCCACATCGCCTTTCTTAACGCCTGCCACTTTGTAGGCTTTTTCACGAACATTGTCCGAAAAGAAGCCCTTTCTCATCGTGTCCCATTTCGTTGCTACTTCTTTGAAATACGCTGTGCTGCTCATGTTCATCTCTCCATTGATGTTAGTTCTTAACAGTACGCTCTCTTACTAGCTTTGTTACTAACCTTTTATACAACAACGCTTTATGCCGGTCGTGCCAGGAGTTAAAGAACTCAGGTAGGCGGTGTCGACCTCTTCGTCATGGTGGATCCACTCATAGTAGGTTGAGTGTTCAACAAGGGGTATATTGTCCAGCACGCCCGTTTTTAAAAGTGGGGCCCCTTTATAGAGCAGAAGCCGTGTCTGCCTTTGCAAAGTGTCAACCTGATCCGCGATATTCATTTCCTGAATAAATGCCTCGAAATGCGCCAGATCTTCCTTCGTAATCCAAGGTGTATATGTGATGAAGGTTGGCTTGAGTCGAATACCAATCTCTTGACACAGCCGGATTGCATCATAGGTCTGCTGCATGGTTATTTTCTTAACCACTGCGACCAAGACTTCCTCTTTCGGAAATTCCACAGCAGTAGTAATTTCAACACAGCCTAGCTGTTTAAACCGTTCCAGGATCGTTTTATAACGAAGCATGTCATCGAGCCTGCATGTAATGTCAAAAGAAAGAGAGCTGAATCTTTCCTTCATTTTTTCAATGAGAGCCAACCCGCGTTTTCCGGTGCTAAAAAAATCTGCATCGATGAATGTGATATGCCGAGCGCCCATCCGAACAACATTCTGGATATCTTGAAGAATGGCGTCCTCATTGATTTTCACGACCCTTTTTTCATACGCTGCATACACCGAGCAGTAGGTACAGTCGTGAGCACAACCTCGCATAGTTTCGACATTGCCAATGATTACTCCTTCATTCGTACGCGCATAAGCGCTGAGCGGCGGCAGCGTCGACCGGTCCGGCGTAAAGAATTCGTTCCTTCGGAAGCACTTAGCCGGTTGTACTTCTTGTCCGCTCCACACGTGCGGCGCACCCTCGATCGGACGATTTGCGGTCACCCTATCTACCACGTCGCATAACACTTCCTCAAACTCACCGAGGATAACGTGGCATCTGCTGTCCAATAAGAAGGTTTCCGGTTGGACCGTCGCATACTGATTATAGAAAATTATAGGCCCTTCAAATCCTTCCTTGCGCGCCCGTGAGGCTTCCTGAACGCTGCTGTCAATCGATCCAAAAATGGGTACTGAGAACGCCAAGACATCAGCGTCGAGGATTCCTATCGTTTCTTTGGATAGATCGATGGTATTTACTAGATAATTTTTCCTCCGGAGATATGCGGCAGGGGAGGCAATCCCGAGCGGCTGGAATTCACCTTCGTTTGTTGAAACGAGATTTACCCTAATGGTGGTGCTGTTCATAGCGCTATTCCCTTGATCGAAAGGCACCCTCAAATGCGAGGCGTGCGTGTCCGCAGCCATGAAGCATCCTATGCTTGTGATGGCAAGATGCGTCTTTAATAGATTTTAAATGATCTCGTTTTGAATGCGTGCAAAGTCACACACAGCCAATGACGGCAACGGCCTACATGAATTGATATGCTCTGAAGTCACAATTCCGATTTTGTACGTTGCCATCCTAGGCACTCCGAAAAGATTTGCTGAGTTCAATCTGGCTTAGTTGCGTACGCACTTTTAGAATGACGATCCAAAATTACTCAAAGAAAAAATGAAACCGAAAACATCGTGTTCCATCTCTTGGTTCGTCATGTCGTTCTAGCACTTTGCACTTTGCACTTTGCACTTTGCACTTTGCACTTTGCACTTTGCACTTTGCACTTTGCACTTTGCACTTTCGGAAACATTATTCGTGTATTATCGAAGTGTCAACAATTAATTCTATTAACATCGAAATATTATTTGACACTGCTGTTCCATAGTTTAACCAAAATTCATATCCATGTTGGCTGATGGATTTCTTTGTTGTCTGGCGGTTTAAACAGCTCAACAATATCTCGGCAGAAAACAATTCAATTGCAGAATCTGGACAACTCACTGCGCAGATTGATTTAATGAATTCGCCCATTTGAATTATGTGCGCGCTTGGTGGAATTGAAGGAGTCATTGCAGGACCTGTAGTCTCAAGCTCATACGGTGTTAAGGACTAAGTGGAACTATAATGTGCCTCTTTACAACACTTAGCCGAGCTATCC
>Ga0209555_10001810_pt1 | contig 15852 bp, 14 predicted proteins | sample SaaInl85LU_5_DNA_FD_184643 | JGI IMG/M metagenome (GOLD analysis project Ga0209555, IMG submission 184643) | Marine microbial communities from expanding oxygen minimum zones in the Saanich Inlet - ESP_85LU_5_DNA (SPAdes) (version 2) | ecosystem: Environmental > Aquatic > Marine > Intertidal... | reverse complement strand
CGTTGCCCACAGCAGCAGATACCCTGGATAGCCTGGATCAGTTGGCGTGGACCTATTGGTACCGCCTCAGTTACCGAGATGCCTATTACAAATTCGAATGGGCCAAGGCTGCCATGGAGGCCGAGGACTGGATCACGGCTCAGTCCCTGTTGCTGGTAACGACCAACTTGTTGATGTTTGACGATGAGGCCGATGTCGAATCCGTGCGCCAGCAGATCGATACACATATACGTTACGTTGGCATGCAACTGAACGCCCAGTAATGCCGCAAGGGGGGCAACTTGACCCCCTTATCCAAGTTTGAGTGCTTATTCATAGGAGATTGTGATGTCTTTGTCAGCAATGGAAGCGTTTCGTGAGAATAACCGCTTCCTAAGAAGCGTCGCTGCTACGACCCTGTTTTTTTTCTGTTTTAGTTTTTACTCGCCTACGGTGTTTGCGGCCAAAGACGGCGCCGAAAAGCAAGCCCATATTGCACGCGAGAAACGCCTGGATCCAACATTGGATCCCGTCTCTCAGCAGCTGAAATTGCTCTCCGAACAAATTGCCGAGAAAAGAGAAACCGTCGGAGAAAAGTTGCGCGACAATAATGGTTTAGTGGCCAAGGTCAGTCGCTTCCTCGGGCTGGAAGAGACCATCAGCGTGGCGATCCTGCAAGAAAGTTTGCTGGCCTATGAAATGCAGCACGACAAAACCGTGGAAGAGTTTGATGCTGTTCGCCGGCATATAAAAAATAAAGGTCTCTCCCCCGTCATCATTGAAAGACATAACGCGGCAATGGCCAAGATCGAGGCCGAGATGGCCCGGATGAAGTCAAATTTTGCCTTGCTGGAACAGGCTGGTGATTTGGAGGAACAAGGAACTGCTTTGTCAGTATTAGAGGAGCAACTAAGTAAATATAAGCTAAAGCGTACTTTTGCGGTTACGGACCCGAATAATTTACCTTGGGGAACCCCGGATGCATCCAAAACAAGAAAGCCAGCAAAAACTGCCAAGGAACTCAGTCGTCTAACTGGAATTTCATCCTTCCCACAAGGTACGCAGTTAGCTTCCAATATTATAACGCCTGATATGCTGGGGCAGCCGGGTGGTCCGGTAGCAGAAGACTTGGCAGAAAGTATCGATATTAGATTAACCGAACGCATTCAAACCAAGGCAAATGAGCTTGAGAATGATCCTGTAAAGATCTACAACTGGGTGAGAAATACGATTGAATTTATCCCCAGCTATGGATCGATACAGGGTGCCGATTACACTCTTCAGCATGAGAAAGGGAACGCCTTCGATACGGCGAGTTTGCTGATAGCTTTGCTGCGAGCCTCAAATATTCCCGCCAGATATGCGTATGGTACGGTAGACATGCCTGCTGAAAAGGTGATGAACTGGGTTGGTGGAGTGGAGGTCGCTGCCGCTGCTCAGCAGCTATTGGGGCAAGGTGGGATTCCTAATGTTGCCATTGTAGAAGGCGGAGAAATCCGAACCATTGAGATGGAGCATGTTTGGGTTGAGGCGTGGGTAGACTATCTTCCTAGTCGTGGCGCCAAGCATGAAGTGGGTGACAACTGGATTCCATTGGACGCGAGTTTTAAGCAGTATGAGTTTGTGGAAGGTCAGGAGCTGGAAGCGAGCGTGCCCTTTGATGCTCAGGGACTGACAAATGAAATTAGTCAGTCAGCAATCATTGACGAGGAAGGTTTTGTTAAAAATGTAGATTTGGGTGCTTTAGACATCGCATTAGCGGATTATCAAAAACAAGTACAAGACTACATTAATAGTCAAGATCAAAACACTACCGTTGGTGAAGTGCTTGGGAACCAAAAAGTAATACTTGAGGAGTTTGTTGATCTGGCTTCAGGATTACCCTACACACTCGTTGCACGCACAAACAATTACTCTCAATTGCCTGCCGGATTGCGTCATAAGTTCCGGTACACCTTGAGCTCAGAGATTTATGGTACTGAAGGTAATCGCCTGATTACTATAGAAAAGGCGTTGCCTGAAATAGCCGGAAGGAAGCTGTCGCTCTCTTTTCGGCCTGCAGATAAGTCAGATGAAGAATTGATTCTTAGCTACTTTCCTGAGCCAGACTCTGTTACTGGTAAAGTTGATCCCAATCAGTTACCTGCAAGTTTGCCCGGGTACTTAATAAATGTTGTGGCTGAATTCACCCAGGACGGTGTGGTTTTGGAGGCTGCTCCAGCGGGTACAATGGGAGGAGAGCTTTATGAAACGCTTGCTCTCTGGTCCCCTGGTTTTGGATGGGATCAGGCAGTAAATCATCCTACGGCAGGTGAATATCGAGCGATTGGTTTGGATTTACAAGGCGCGAATCCGGGAGATGTTGCCAATTTGCATGCTGGGCTTTCAGAAACCAAACAAATTCTGGAGGGTGGTGATGAAACGGCGATATTGGGGCTTGGCGTGCAAGAGGTGGTGGGAGATTTGTTCTACGCGACCATATATAACTATCTCGTGCAAAATGATCTGCAGGATCTTGCCTCAGCTAAAACCACTGGGGTGGTTACTTATCGCCTGCCGAGCTTTGGGGTGTTTAGTACTAATTTTCGGACTAGCTACTACTATGGAACGCCGAGAAATGTGGCCTACTCGGGTCTTGTCATAGATGTGGACCGCTTGGCTACTCAGGTGGCGGCAAAGTCAAATAGTAGCGAGGAGAGGGTGAAATTTGTTAAGACGTCAGGAGCAAGAGCTTCGGCGTTAGAACATTTGATACCGGAACAAATGTTCTCCACAGAAGAAACTGAGGCTCACGGAATAAGCGCGGTTAAGGCTATCGCTATTGCTTCTTCCGAGGGTCAGAAAATTTGGACAATTGATAGAAGTAATTTAAGTGTGGCGCTAAATCAGGTTGATGTCGGTGTTGATATAGAGAGAGAAATTTCGAATTCCGTCAACTCAGGTAAAGTGGTAACGGTACATTCCTCTCCCATAAGTTATTACGGTGGAACTAATGTAGGGTATATGGTGGTGGACCCTCTGACAGGTGCGGGTGCTTATAAAATAGCTAGTGGAGCTAATGGAGGCTTTCTGGATGCGGATGAAGCATCGATTCTGGGCTTTATCGGCTTTGCGCTTGGTATGCTGGGAGCAGGACTCGGCGCTCCTTTGTTAGTCTTTATTTCGGCCATTATCGCAATTGTTCTCGCTGTCAGCTTTGCATTAGATTATCTGGCAATTAACCACCAATGTTCCGGCTTGGGCTATCTGGTTGCTCTATCTGTGTTGGCTTCAATTGCTGGGATTTTTTCAGCTGGATTTGGTGCAATATATATTATGTATATTGGCTTGTTGGCAGGTGGTGGAGCCATTGCCGGTGCTAATTCGGCAGCGTGTCAGAACTAAGTGGAGTAAAAATGGATAACAGCTTCTTGGCGAGCTTTATAGTATTTGCGGTCGATGCTGGAATAGTAGTGTTCGTGGGAATGCTACTATTCGGCAAAATTCAGGGCCGCATATATGCATTGGGCCGCTGGTATCATAAAGATAAAGATAAGAGTCTGTACTGGCAGGTGATGATCGGGTACGTGTTGTTAATAGTCACACTTCTGTACATGCGTATATGTGTTTTCCCTGAGAGGCTGTTTCCATATCTCTCTAATTAGTGACCCTGTAAATAATTCTGTGTAACTGCAGGGTTAAATATAATCTTTCAAACGGTCTTCGAACAGAATCATTAATCTGTTTAAGGCCGTTTTCCAATTTGGGGTTCTAGGTATTTTCCGTCCAAATGCGACATTCAAGCTTCTAAGTTATTGATTTATTGTAATTCGCGACCAGACACACCAAAAAAGTAATATCCCTCTGGAAGCCACGGATGGCGGGGCCTCCAGAGCACTTTGTCGTTTTTGGACGGAAAATACCTAGAACCCCATCCAGCTGCGCAAGGTGGAGACGGACACATGAAGGTTATGCAGTTCCGCCAGCTTCTCACAGGCCAGAGTCGGACCGAAGTCGGTGTATTGAGCTTTCACCAGGTACAGCACGTATTGCTTGAACGCATCCGGATAGCTGCGGTTGCTGGGTGGGCCACGTTTCTTGGACACCAACCCAGAGATACCCTGGTTGCGGTAGCGATTATACAGGCGCTGGATCTGGCGAATACTGAGGTGCAATAGCTCACCGGCCTGTTAGGGGTCCTAGGGATTTACCCGCCAAATATTGCAATCTGTCCTGTAGGCCTCGCCAATACTAGGCTGTAGAGGTATATTACTTTTTAGGTGGTGCCCTGTTTTTCAGCCAGCAGAAACCGAAAATCAATAACTTACGATAGCAAATGCAATCTACGGCGGGTAAATCCCTAGAACCCCACTAACAAGTTCAGATAGCATCAAGGCCAAGTCCGCTGATATGAGACCCACAAGCTTACGGACAATCTGATCATTTGTGACACCCACAACGTTACTGATCAAGTCCTGCAGCACGGTGTACCCAGGGATGGCGATTTTTTGTTCTGACAAGTATTCTATCGCCCTGTCAAATAGGGATCTCGGTTGACCCCATGCCCGTGCATGCTCCTTGAGATCCTTTGCCAACGCCGAACTGTGGCTTTTGTTTAGCCAACGCTGATGGCCCGTCAATTGGAAGATGCGTTGGTAAATCCGAACACGGGCCTTCTGAGTAAGATTGAAGGGTCGGAAACCAGGACCAGGGAGGATTTCGGAACACACATACTTGAGGTCCTGTTTAATTTGATGATAGCCAGTGCTCAACATGATGGGCTTTACTTTGAAGTAGCCCAACAGTACAACAAACATGCACCTGTGATCCCTCTCACGGATTCTGTTGCATTCCGCTAACTCAGCGTCATTGAGAGTGAAGAAGAAACGTTGATCATTCAAACTTAAAATAGGAGGGCCGAACAGCTCAGCAATCTCCGTCTCGGTCAGGATTTTGATACGTTTTTCGGTGGCCATGATTAATGCTCAAAGCCAGCGATTTTAGCCAAAATACTCCGCAACAATAAGAAAATTGAGAGTAACCCCCTCTGGGAGGCCAGGAATGGCGGGGGTTCCAAAGGCTTTTGTCCGTTTACGAGGGAAAATCCCCAGTACCCCTAGAGAGGCCGCGCCGGAAGCTATGGCTGCTCAATTCCGGTACAAAATCGAACTGGCAGGCGTTACCCAAAGTCTTGAGTAATTCATTAATGGCACTGGGATTCAACGCTTTAGGCTGAATCTTATCCCACCGGTTAATGGGGCGAAAAACCGGACCTTCATTAATGCCACCCAGTTCTATCCAGTTTTTCATGGCCGTAGCAGGACAGCAGTCTGGTGCACCGAAAGGTAATGCTCGCACTAAGCCGGAGGCTTGTTGATCGGTCTTGGAACTAGACAGCCGGATGAGAAGTCCTTCAGGTTCCCACACCAGATCACCGTAGCGAATGGCCACCAATTCGCTACGGCGAAAGGCACCGAAAAAGCCGGTCAACACCAGCGCGATATCCCTCAGTTTCTTTTTGGTGGTTGGTAGTTGCCGCAAATGATTCACCATTTGGGCGACGTGCTCCAAGCGCAATGCCTTGGCTTTGCGCTTGGGTTGGCCATGGGCACGACGAACGCCTTCCATGGTTTTGCGGACCAACGGATCACTTACTGGATCGATGAGCCCTTGATAATGGTGCCATTGGCTAATAGCGGTCAGGTGCAGATCCAGGGTTCGGGGATTAAGCGATTCGGCTCTGGCCAGCAGGTAACGCACGACAGTATCCCGATCCGAGGGCAGGCGACCACCCCATTTTTCAAATTGTCGAATGGCCGAACGGTAGGCTTTACGTGTGTTGTCGGATGTCGCTGCCTGGAGGTATTGCCGTAGTGGTTCGGGCCCCTGGCGTTCAACCAGGGTCGCATCCTTATTACGTAACGACAAGTTGCTAGCCTGTATTGGCGGTTTGTTGTTCATGAATAGGATTTCCTTCGATGTCGCTCAAAAGGCGGCTATGTACCGGCGTTACAAGTCGAAAATTTACGTCAAGATCAACTAGCCCACGATAAGGATGATTATCAGTGGTTAGTATCATGAATTCAAGCGATCTTGAAACGAACCAATATAATGTTATATTACGTGTTATGTAATATGTTACTAAATAATCCGAGAGGAATCACCATGGCCCGTGCCGGAGTCACTTATCACGATATCGCTAAAGCCGCTGAAGCCATTAAAACGCAAGGCCAGGAACCCACGGTGGATCGGGTGCGCGAACACCTGGGCACCGGCAGCAAAAGCACCATCGCGCCATTGCTCAAGCGTTGGCGGTCAGACAATGGGGAGGCGGCCGATGTCAGTGGGCTGCCGAACGACCTCGTCGAGGTGGTAAAGTCCCTGCATGAGCGGGTACAGCAGATGGCCGACCACCGTATCGAACAAGCTCGCCAGGAATTCGAGACTTTAAGAGGGTCGGCCGTCATTCTGGAAAAATTCGCCAAAATGACATTAAATAATTGATTTAAAACGTTTTTTACGTTTCTTCTGGTTCCAGTATCTTGATCCCATAATCCAACGGCGGAACCTCTCTTTCCAGGTCCAGATTGTAGTCACCAAAGCGGTTGATATTGGAATTGCGGTATGGTGATAGCCCATTTAATAGCTCTTTGTTAATTACCACACCCTCTCTCGACAAGTCCTTCAGGACGTGGGTCATTTTCTCCACGTTATAGAGAATCACCATGTTGGCCACAAGCTGGTTGTACTTGACGATTTTCCTCTGCTCATGGCGGACGTTTTCAGCGATAATGCCCTCTCCCCCGAAAAAGAGCCATTTGATAAAACCGTTAAATTCCTCACTAAGGTTGAGCCAAGCAATCTGTTTACGGCTCATATTCTTCACAGACTTGGCAGTTTGAACAGGTCCGAGATTGCAGCCATAGCAAAATAATGTGGTAATGAAACGCTTTTCCGGTTCATCAATACGTATTTCATTCCCCGACAGCGGCCCAAATAGTTTGTGCAGACCCAGCCACTTTTCGGTGTCGGTCAGGATGTCAATGATGCTTACTTCAGGAAGGTTTTCCGTAATCAGAGCATCGAGTTTTTGCAGCTCGGCTAGCGGTTGTTCACTTCTTATCGGACTGATCGACAGTTTCCCTTCTTTGATTGAGGCATGAAGATTAGATGGAAATCGTTCGTCTACCCGTTTTGATCGCTCTGACAGTTCCTGCTTTAAATTAGTCACAAACAAATGCGCATCATTCAGTGGCATTTCTACTTGTTCGCTGTACTCGTCTAATTCTTCATCCAGCGTTTCATCATCGACCAGTTGCTCGCGATAGTCATCAAATTCGGCACTAAACGGAATAAACAAATCGCCCGATGAGAGCTCGTGCTTGATGTGTAACAACAACCAGAGTTCGAGGTATTTTCTATGAAAAAGCCTTTCAGTTTCTCCGGCGTCATTCTTCGTGTTCGACAGAATCAGCTTGCGCCATTTTTCGGTGAACCAACGGGTATCAAATGGCTCCGGTAAATGCAGATTAAGCGTCTCTTCGCTGATAAATTCGGATCGAGTACTGCGCAAGCTCTTTAGAAGTATAAGCAGTGACGTACTGCTGGTATCGCTGGAGGTTGATTGCAAATCCAGTATATCCAGACAATTGAACAGCAAAGCGCGTTTCTGACGGTAATTGCTCAACATAAAGGGGTAGTAATTGTTCCCGGCGTAGGCGATGTGCTGGTTACAGCGATCAATCAGTGCGCTGGCATCATCTCCCAAGACAGTACCAATCGATTGCAGTTTGGTTAATTGTTCAGAGTCTTGATCGTACGCGATAAGAACGTCGCGAAATTTTGAGATCAGGGCATCAATTTGTTTTTGGTGCTCCAGGATGTATTTGTTCAATGCGCCCTGGGCACCCGCTTCCATGCTTCGCAGCATCTTGATGTACAGGTTTGCCACATCATCCAAGGCTTTGCTGTGTTGTTGGCGAATCAATATGACGGCGAGTGCGTAGCGTTTATTGACTTTGAGTCGTGCCATTTCCGGGGCGGTTAACGCGCGAGCCTCCAGCGCAAACTGTCGGTATTTCACCACAGGAACATCGACTTCAGGGAGAGTTTCACCTAATGTTTGGAGCCAATGAACATGCTGAAGATAGCTCCGCACTTCTTTGTTACCCGGCTTTTTGGGTTCGCGTTTAAGAATATTCCAGGCACTGTAAGCGCCATCGGAAGGATTCAGTAATTCATCAATTTTCTGTTTCGCTTCCGGCGAGAGATTCAGGCCGATCTCACGAAAACAGTCTTCATTGACTTTATTTCTTGCCGCACGAGCGATTCGTTTGAGGACTGTAAAACCGGGTAGCTCGTAATGGTGATGCGCCAATTCCTCGAGCATCACGTTGATGATGTCCGCGAGCATCTCCTTTGTCGCTGAAGCATTTTCAGCAATTTGAGCGAGCCAGGGTTGGTTACTTAAGCCGAATGGCTTTATTCCGAGATATTCCCTCAATTGTTGCTGCTGACGAGATCGAGAACCTGATCGGTCGTAGTCTTTAAGCTGTTTAAGCGTAATCGGCCGTTTGATACCTATGGCGTCAAGTACGTGTTTCATGATGATTGGCGGCGCTGAAGCCAGGGGTACAAAGTACCCGAGCCGCTGAAGTAATTTCAGGTTCAGAATGAAACCGAAGCGCAAGATCGGCTTTTTTTCGGAGACAATCAATTTTAATTCTTCTGGCGTAGGGGTGTAATACTCCTTGAGTTCTTTTTCGGTAACCGTGCTGCGCAACCTGGGATACGCAGTTTCGTGCAGACTGCTCATATCTTGAACTTCCTTTAAAAACGGGGGGCATTAATCCCAGTGTTTATCGGTGCGAGGATCGCGAATGTTGACCTCCAGCATGCATTGATTCTCAGAAGCGATCTGGTGCATTTGGTGAAGCAGTTCATCCAGGATTTCATCCAGTGAATCACCATCGCTGTGCTCGACAGTAATTTCGTACTTCCTTCCTTCTGAGCCGGTTTTTTTCATCGACCAAGGTGACAAGCAATGTCGCTCGATCATTTTTTTTGCTCGTTCAGTGCGCTTGGAAAGTTTACTGTAGGGCTCAAGAACAAGAAGGACCTCCAATAACGATTGTATGGATTGTTGTTCATCTCGTTCGATTTGCGCAGTGCCTTTAGCCATTCCAGTTTCACTACGATACTGAGCAAATGGATCTGGGGTGTCAATGTAACGCATCGCGGACTGAACATCTTTCCAGCCCACGTATTCCATCAGGGATTTCGTGTCCCAGCCTTGCGCATTGGCCCAGGTGGCAAAACCTCTTCGCAGTGAGTGGCTGCTAAACAGGTTTGCCTCATCGATGTCGGCTTGCGTACAACACTTTTTAATGATCCCGATGATACTGGCGGGATGGAGCGCGTCGTCGGATACCTGTCCCCATCGATTAATCGAACGAAAGACCGGCCCGCTTTGTAATTGCGCTGCGCTAATCCAATCTAAATAGGCTTCAACTGGACACAGCTGTTGTAATGCAGGTGCCTTGTATCGCCGTCCCAACCGGGAATGATCGCCTTTGCTGCGGGGTACAAATATTTCCATTCCTTTCCCTGCCTCGGCTTGAATATGCTCCACGCAGAGACGGGCTAATTCATCACTGCGGAACGCCCGCCAGAAACCGATCAGCAATAGGGCTTTATCCCGGATCGATTGCAGCGCTTCCTTTGGCGAGCCATTTTCAATAAAACGATCAAACGAGTTTACCAGCAGCGTTAACTGGTCAAGCTGAATCGGTTTGGCTTGCTTTTGGACGACCGGGTGTAATTCGGCAATGCCCTTTAAGACTTTTTTCACATGAGGGGCTTTGGTGGGATCAGGGAAGCCCTGATCAAGATGCCAAGCTGCCAAACCGGCTAGTCGTTGACGCAGTGTATTCACGGACAATGTATTGGCATAATCCACCAGATACCGCGCCACACTGTCGGCCGTTGTAGGAAGAAAGCCACCCCAATGACTTTCAAAATGTTCAATCGCCGCACGGTAACTTAACCGAGTGTTATCGCGTGTTGCCGCTCGGATGTAGTGATCTACATCTGTCATGCCTATTTCCTTGTACCGCTTGGCGAGCGCTCGGGTTTAGGTAGTAACTCTCCCAATATCCCGCACTGGTCGACCGATCTCGCGTTACCGCATTTAAGCCGCAGCTGCTTGAGGTCGCCATGAAGCTTTTTCAAATCCGAGATGCGCGATTCTACAACGAGCAGGTGCGTATCAATCATCTCATTTACCGCCTCGCACGGCGTCCCCGGCGAGTTTTGTAACGATACCAGGTGTTTAATCTCGCTTAAGGTCAGGTCCAGCGCACGGCAGTTTTTGATGAAAGACAGTTTTTCTAATACCACACTGTTATACAAACGAAAATTTCCTTCGGTACGCTCAGGCGCCGAAATTAAGCCTTCTTTCTCGTAGTATCGAATTGTCTGGATCGAGCATCCACTGCGTTTTGCCAACTCACCAATTTTCATTGATTTTCACCTTGACTCTATAGTAAGTATAGAGTTTACACTTTCCACTACTGTGTAAACAAGAGCCATTTATGACCGAAGACTCGAAGACTTGTGGTTGCAACGCTAGTCAAGACGCGTCATTGCAACCTGAATCGCAAGCAGCAAGTAGTGCTCACGCTGAAATGAGCCACCTGAGCGTATTTGACGTTCCTAAGATGGATTGCCCATCCGAAGAGAACTTGATTCGTACGGCTTTTGCTAGCTTTGAAGCAACCGTCGTATTCGAATTCGACTTGCCCGGACGCAAGGTGCATATATATCACCCTGATATGGCGGATAAAGTGGAAAAAGCCATGAAGTCTGTTGGCCTCGGGGCAAGCTTGGTCTCATTCGAGTCAGTAGATCACAATGCGGTTCAGGCTGCCTTGGAAGTCACAACAATCAATGAAACGCGGGAAGCTCAGGCATTAAAGTGGCTGCTGGCCATTAATGCCTTCATGTTTGTACTTGAGCTCGGCGTGGGCATTGTGGCGCAATCGACAGGGCTTATCGCCGACTCACTGGATATGTTCGCCGATGCGGCGGTCTACGGCGTGTCGCTATATGCAGTGGGCAAGGCGGCCAAGTTTAAACTCAAAGCGGCTCACTTTTCGGGTTGGCTGCAGATTGCACTTGCTCTGGGCGTTCTATCGGAGGTTGTCAGACGCTTCCTATATGGAAGTGAACCGGTCTCGGTGCTCATGATGAGCTTTGGCGCCGTGGCCTTGATAGCGAATATTACCTGTCTTTTGTTGATCTTCAAATCGCGAAACCAAGGCTCCCATATGAAAGCGAGCTGGATATTTTCTGCCAATGACGTGTTGGCCAATGCGGGCGTGATAATAGCGGGAGTTCTAGTGGCGGTGACAGGGTCTCAAATGCCAGATTTGGTCATCGGCCTATTAATAGCAGGCCTGGTTATGTGGGGGGCGGTTCGCATCTTGCGACTGAAATAAACGCGATATGGTCAATACAATGCGACAACTACTCACCAAAAAGAAGTTGACACTCTTGCTCATCAGCGTTGTGCTCAATGCTTGTGTTAGCAACAATCGGCCAAACAATATCACCTCTATTGGTATCGAGGATCTAACCCAGAAAAAGGCAGTGAATGCCATTATTTTTGACAATTTAAGTCCCGCAGCACAGGAAAAAACAAAAAGTTTCGATCAGGCGGCCAAAGATATAACCAATGCTTTAAAGGAACTAGCCAAGGGCAATAAAATACGCCTAAATAACACAGCCACATATGCTGGGGATTGGCTCGATGTTGCCGATCTGCATTTCAATGACGCAGACTATAACTGGACCCTAAGGTTTTGGGACTCAATCCTACCTAAGTTAGGCTTTCAAAACTTTTCCACAGACATAGATTCCTCCATCGAAGTGCATTTCCGTTACTGCAAGGAACGAACGATACAATTTGCTAATATTTCGGAATCTCAATTATTGAGCGATCGCAATTATTGGTTAAAACATTTTTACCCTGCTGCGATACATAGCCTGTATTTATTGATGAAAGGCAATATAGAACTAGCACCCATTCAAGTAAAAGCCTATGGCGGCAGAGTGGTTAACGGCACAAAACTAGGGGAGAACGACGACTTCATCTTTGTATTAAATGGCGAAACAGAAATTTTTATTGTGCCCAAGTTAAATGCGAATTCTTAACATCCTATTATGTATTTTTTTAATCGAAATATAGTGGCAGCCCTGATGGTAAAACCCACCCTAATATATTTGATGCTCGTATTGACGGTTTTTCAGTCGAGTATCGCTATGGCGGATGTAGACCAGATAACACAGTCAGGCTCTGTTAATTTTTCAGTTAATAATACTCTACCTGGGGTCGACGAGATGGGTCCGACTGAAACAAATATTGATCCGCTTGAAGAGGAACATGACTGCAGTCACTGCAGTCTTTGTCATGGGCATGGCTGTCCTGTAATATTAGTTAAATCGTCGAGTTTTTCGCTTCAAAAAACGCGCACAGATGTCCCTGATTATCGCAAAAACTTCTCATCTGAAATACCTAGTCCTCTCCAGCGTCCTCCGATCTCCTGATCCTAATTGAAACACACCATTCACTCCGCTAACACGGAATAGATTGACTTAATCAGGATCATTTTATGCGAATTAACCCACTTAATCGGTGTCGGGCGATTTGCCTGTCAGCTATAGTTTGGGTCGCCGGTATATCCGCGTCTCCTAGCTATGCAAGTACTGACCCCGCTCTTACATTAAAAGACGCAATTGCCCAGACGCTAGAACGGAACCCGCAGCTATATCAGTACACCTTCGCTACTGAAATATTTGAAGCTCGAAAGCAAACCCACTCTTTGCGCCCAGCAATAGAACTCGAACTCGAAGTAGAAAACTTTGCGGGATCCGGCGATACCCAAGGGTTTGACGGTGCAGAAACCACACTACAACTCTCATCGGTTATTGAACTAGGGAGCAAGCGCAAGGCGCGTATGTCCCTAGTAGATGCTCGAATCAATAAAAATCATTGGGAACAGCAAGCAGCTACATTGGATGTCTTGGGTCAACTGACCCAAGTATTTATCGAAGGCTTGTCAACGCAGGCAAATATCGACCTTGCTCAGAACTCGTTGGATCTGTCGCGATCACTGTTCAAGGCCGTACAAACACGAGCAAAGCAAGGCGCGACACCTGAAGCCGAGGTTATGCGTGCGCAGGCTGCGGTCATTCGGGCGGAGCTTCAATTAGCCGCGTTGACCTCAAAGCTTCAACGACAAAAAATACTGCTGGCACATTTTTGGGGCGAGACGTCTCCCGAGTTTAGTCATCTAAATGGAAATTTATTCGAATATGGTAAGAGCGAGAGTTTCGATCAGCTTTATGCGCGCATTAAAACATCGCCTTCTGTTCAGGTGTTTGCGAGTGATGCACGAATAAAAGACGCGGAAATTACTTTAGCGCGCACAAATAGTCGTAGCGACATTACCTGGCGTGCGGGCGTTAGGCGCTTTGAAGAAACGGGTGATTCTGCGTTAACCGCCGGCCTGTCAATACCACTGTTTGCATCCAAGCGAAATCGGGGTGAAGTTAAAGCCGCACTCGCTGAACGCAACGCCATCGAGTATGCCAAGCAAGACTCCCTCCTGCGCTTGCATGCAAAACTTTTCCAAGCTTGGTCTCTGCGAAACCAAAACATGGACGCTGTGATGAAGATGGAAGACACGGCCATCCCCGCTCTGGAAAAGGCATTTCAATTAACAAAAAAAGCGTATGAAAACGGACGATATCGATATCAAGATCTCGTCGCCGCACAGGAAGAGTTGCTCGCTACAAAACAAGCCCTTATCGATGCCGCCACGAATGTGCAGATAAGCCAGGTACTGATAGAACAGTTAACCGGTACATCGATCTCTCAATAAACCGTTTTTAAAATTTCAGTGATCCATCGATACGTGGATCAAATAGGAAAAACAATGAATAAATACTTACTCTCACTATTTCTATTGCTTGGCGTTTTAGCGCCGATTCAAAGCACCTTGGCGGATGACGACGATGATGATGAATATGAAGAAATCAGTCGAATTAACGACGAGTTATCTACCAAGGTAGGCATTGTTACCGCAAAAGCAACTGCAGGGACAATCAGTCAAACCGTTACCGTCTATGGGAACGTGACACAAGCGCCTGAGAACAGTCACGAAATTTATGCGCGTTTCCCCGGCATTATCAAATCAGTCAATGTTGTAATCGGTGATACCGTTAAAAAAGGGGATCGCATCGCGACCATTGAGTCAAATGAAAGCTTAAAAAGCTATCCAATACACGCTCCGGCATCCGGGGTTATTGTGCAACGCCACGCGAACCCAGGTGAACCGACACAACAACGGCGGTTATTGACGATTACCAACTTGGATACGGTGTGGATAGAGTTCCGTATTTACCCGGAAAAGCAGGCAAAAGTGAGCGCGGGACAGCCTGTTTCTATCACCATCAACGATAAGACTATTCTTTCCGATGTAGCCCACCTAATACCGGCTGAAGATAAACCTTACGTACTTGCGCGCGTCAAGCTTGATAACGATGAATTAAAGCTTTCTCCAGGTCTGCTTGCCAAAGGGAAAATACATACCAATGAATTTGACGTTTCTTTGGTGGTGACGAAAGACGCCGTACAAGAATTGGGGGAACGATTAGGCGTGTTTGTTAAAGAAGGTGAAGCTTATGAGTTTGCGCCTTTGGTACTAGGGAAATCCGACGACAATTTCATTGAGGTTGTTTCAGGGCTGGAACTGGGGGCCGAATATGTTTCAGAAAATAGCTACTTAATCAAAGCGGATATTTTGAAATCCGAAGCTGAAGACGACGACTAGGGGTGCATTATGATTGAATCAATTTTGCGCCTCGCGATAGAGAGGCGTTTTCTATTTTTAAGTTTTATTTTGGTGATTGTTGGTATTGGCGTGTGGAGTTATCAAAAACTTCCCATCGATGCAGTACCGGATATCACCAATGTACAGGTACAAATTAATACCTCGGCACCAGGCTATTCGCCTCTGGAGGCGGAACAACGGATCACCTATCCCGTTGAGACGGCTCTTGCCGGCTTGCCCAAGCTTTCGCACACGCGTTCTTTATCTCGCTATGGTTTATCTCAAGTCACGGTGGTATTTGAAGAAGGCACGGATATCTATTTCGCCAGAAACCTGATTAATGCGCGGCTTGGTGCGATTAAAAGTGTGTTGCCTGCCGGGCTGGAGCCGGAGATGGGCCCCATATCAACGGGCCTTGGTGAGATATTTATGTATACAGTCCAAGCGAATTCGTCTGCGCGAATGAGCAACGGTGAGCCGTATACAGCCACGGCCCTACGAGAAATTCAGGACTGGATCATCAAGCCCCAATTAGCACAAGTTAAAGGCGTGATCGAGGTTAACAGTATTGGCGGATACAACAAGCAATACCATGTGATGCCAACCCCGGAAAAGCTTTTATACCATCAGGTCAGTCTCGAAGATGTTGCTGATGCACTTCGCGCAAATAACGATAACCGAGGTGCCGGATACATCGAAGCCAATGGCCAACAATTATTGGTGCGTTCTCAAGGTCAATTAGCCACGATTGAAGAGATTCGTCAGGTCATCATCAAGCAAAATGATGGCGTGCCCGTGAAAATAGATGATGTTGCAGAAGTTGCGATAGGCAAGGAACTCCGTACCGGTGCCGCAACGCGGAATGGAGTGGAGACAGTACTGGGAACCGCCATGATGTTGATTGGCGAAAACTCACGTACAGTGGCACGAGATGTCGCGCTTAAACTGGCGGATATACAAGCCTCGCTGCCAGAAGGCGTTATTGCGGAAGCGGTATACG
>Ga0209555_10001807_pt1 | contig 15860 bp, 20 predicted proteins | sample SaaInl85LU_5_DNA_FD_184643 | JGI IMG/M metagenome (GOLD analysis project Ga0209555, IMG submission 184643) | Marine microbial communities from expanding oxygen minimum zones in the Saanich Inlet - ESP_85LU_5_DNA (SPAdes) (version 2) | ecosystem: Environmental > Aquatic > Marine > Intertidal... | reverse complement strand
TCTGATTTTGGCGGTGGTGTTGGTTTTTCTTCGGATGATGATAGGGATAAAGTTAAGGATAGTATGATTAAAAAATCTCTAAAACAACAATTCACCCCTGAGTTTTTAAATAGGATTGATGATGTAATTGTCTTCAACAAGTTAGACGATAAATCACTTAAAAAGATAGTGGGGTTAGAATTATCAATACTAAAAGACCGACTAATCGAGTCTGACTATAATATTGACTTTGATAGAAGTGTCGTAAATGAAATTATAAAAAGAAATTCTGAAGCCGAATACGGTGCAAGACCAATTAAACGAATAATTCAAAATTTATGTGAAGATTTTATTAGTGATAATATCTTAAACGGTGACATTACAAAAAATAGTGACATTAAACTAAAAATAAATGAGGGGAATATGGAAATATCCAAAAATTTACCCCTCATTTAATTAAAAACTTGACTTTTTTAAAAAACGTATATATTTATACACAAGGGTTCTCTTTGTCGAAACCTTTTCGTTTTTCTCGTTAAGTCGATGGTGTTGAAACCATCGTAGACCTTAAAACCTCAACAACCTGTTGGGGTTTTTATTTATAAACTCATTAACATATCCAATAATTCCGGTTGTGGGAACATATCGAACTTATCTTTACGAGTATTGGTGTGTGTCCATAAACCCTTTACCTTACCGTAAAATGCGTCTTCGTTAAATTCAAAAGCATCGGCCCCCTTATCTTTTACTAATTCAGGTAAACCTTTACGAATATCAATACCGTCTCTTTCACCCATCCACAATATCCATTGTTTTAATATCTCTAACTGTTTGTCAGAATATCTATGCCAATCTTTATATCCTCTAAACTCTTTTGGTAGAGTAACTATCTGTGATGAATCCACTTTTGTACCGGCATATGTCTTACCATCTTTAATATAACCAAAGTTACATACCTCAATACCTACAGAATTTTTGTGCATTGTCTGAGAACCATTTTTACCTAAGTGCCATGCGTAGTTCCCTTTGGGGAACGCTTGAACTAAAGTTCCATCAAATTCGACGTTATCTCCCTTAACTGAGGGACCACCTAAAACAAATTCGGTGGCAATTGTTCCTTGACTGTCGTTATCCCATGCAGTTATCACATTAAATGGGTTATGCCAACCAGCAGTGTGGTGTATAAATAACCATTCAGGTTTAATAGGTCCTTGTTTATACTCATCTTTTGGCATAAAGTATTCTACAACGTCTAATCCGTTCGCCTGATAAGTTTTTTTACTATAGTTTGATGAACTATTTTTATTTGATGTCGATGAGTTCGATAGGTCAGTATCAGAGAAACCCATAGCACCCCAAGTGGCAGGACCCACAAGACCATCAGCGGGAAGGTTATTTTTCGTTTGCCAATTTTTAACTGCAGTCGATGTTCCTTTACCAAAGATACCATCCGCACCAATTTTGAGGAATTCTTGAACGTCTTTAACTTCTTGTCCTCTTGATCCAATTTTTAATATCATATTTATATTTTTTTATTCTTCTGAGTTTCCTTTTTTTGCAAATATTTTACCAACCTCCGCAATCCCAAAAGACCCAAGTGTTATTACTACAAAAGAATTGTAGATGAATTCGTTTATTACTAAATCTTTACCGAAGTATCCGGTTAAAAGGTCTGCAAATGCGAATAATACCATTACCGCAAATGATAGAAACCCAACAACACTCTTCTCATTGATGTCGTTTTCGTCTTTAAATAAATCTTTAAATGCCATTTTTTTTATTATTTTTACTTTTTTATAGGTATGTGTTACCCATTATATAAATATCAAAAAAAAGTCTTATTTTATAGAAAACTTGTTTATTAGACAAAAAATATGTACATTTGTCTAAACCATTATTAGTAACATAAATAACATTTAAAAAAATAAAATTATGGAACAATTATTAGCATTTATTTTAGGGATGGTCATAACGTTTGGGGTATTCTTCATTGGGTATTCTTCATTGGGTGTCTTTAGGATAAATAAAATCAACAAAAAGTATTCAGATACTTTAAAAGAATTACAAACGGATTTAGATTTAAGTAGGGAAGAAATTCATAGGCGAATTGATGGTGAAATCGGGAGGGTCGATTCTTTAGATCACCAAACCCACCAATACATAAATGAAACTATTGCCGAACTTAATAGACAAATTGATTCTAGATTTGATAAATTTGAGAATCGATTAAAGATTACGACGGACAAAAAGAAGAAAAAGGTTAAACAACTATTAACAGATTAAAATAGTTATTGATAATGGTTTACATTAATCCCTCATATAAATTATATGAGGGATTTTTATTTCTTGATTTTTAAACTTTTAAAATGTATATTTATAAAAACAAAACACATCTACATTATGGGACTTATAGACAAGACTAAAATATTTGAAAAAATATTAAAACTTAAATTTCAGAAACAAACTCAAGAAGTTAAAAAAAAGGTTCAAGAATTACAACAAAAAATAGACAACCTAACAAATGGCAGTAAGTAATAGTGATATTTTTGAAGAATTAATGTGTAATGCATATAGTTTAGGTATTGCAGACGATTTAAGAGAACGAGTTCTACAGATGAATAAAGAACAACGTAAAGATATGAACGGAATATTAGAACAATATGAGGTTGCATATAAAGAAATTTGTGAAAAGGGTTGATATATTTAAAAATTATGTCTATATTATAGTTGTAACACTTTTTAATTGGGAAGACCTTTTAAACGGTAAAACAAGTTCGAGAAAAAAGGGTCGGTTTTGCTGACCCTTTTTGCAATAAAAAACTATGGATACACTAACAGTTATTTGTTCAACAAGAAAGATCGATGTGGGATATACTCACCACGTAAAGAAGTATTTTTCACACCCAAAGAACGAATATTTTTTCGTTGAAAACGACGGATCAAAAGACCTAACAACACTTTATAATGAATACCTTAACAAATCCACTAACGACGTTGTTGTATTCATTCATGATGATTTAGAGTTTATAACTAAAAACCTTACCCCTAAAATTATTAAACTATTCAATAATAATGAAGAATATGGTATTATTGGGTTAGCAGGTACGGACAATCTATTATCTGGAATGTGGTGGGAAGATAGAAATTCAATGAATGGTCAGGTTGGTCACATTCAAGGTAAAAAAAGATACATTTCTAAATACTCAAAATCTTTTGGGGACAATCTTAAGGAAACGGTAATAGTTGATGGACTATTCATGGCAGTAAAGAAATCTAAATTAAAACATAATTTTAATGAAGATTTTAAAGGTTTCCATTTCTACGATTTACCTATATGTTTATTAAATCATTTAGATGGGATTAAAGTGGGTATCACCACTAAAATAAAACTTTACCATAAATCAGTTGGTCAAGTTAATAATCAATGGAAGAAAAATAAACTGTTTTTCGAGGCACTTTATGAAAAATTTCTCCCTATAAGGGTTGGATAATACCCATAATTTACGTATATTTGCGTACAAACATTAATTTATGAAAAAAATTATTACATTTTTAAAAAGGGTTTTCGGTATTAACCCTAAAATAAAAGAACCGGTTATTACACATAAAGAAGTAGTTAAACCAAAACAAGAACCTAAGAAACGCAAACCAAAACCAACTTCACTACCTAAAGTTGAAAACTTAAAATCGGTTGATGGTACAGTTGATGAGGTTAAGAAACCAAAACCTAAAAGACGTTATAACAACAAAAATAAAACACAGAAACAAACAGAAATAAAATTAAGTGAAGAGAAAACTTCACCTAATAAAAATACACGAAAATAGTATCTTTTGAAGAATATCGTATTAACATGGGTACTTATAAAAACAATCTCGGTTTGGTTAAGAAACATTTCTAAACCGAGAATTTGGAACGTTCTTTAAAATATGGGGGTGAATGGTATTGATTGGCATTTCTAATTATACGGGGCACGTAGTCAAACTTCATCTATGACTTTAATCTATGATGGACAATTTTTAGACGGAAACGTTTACAATGAAATGGCAATGTTCGGATTAGTTTCTGACAACGCTGTTGTTAATGCATAATTAGATTATGTATTAATAGTGACCCACCCAAGGTAGGTTACAAATGGGTCGACGGACATATAACCTTGAAACAGAAGTCCATAAGGTGTAGTTTCTACCCGAAAAGAAACAAAGGTCTCGTTCAGAGGGCTACCTTAATACAAGTGAACTCGACACAGTTATTGGTAACAATGTCAAAATAGGAACCATTTATTTCGGAAGGTATGAAAAATCTTGACCTAAACGTGTAGTCCTTTATGGTAAGGGTGAACAAGACGCGGGTTACGAATCGAGCCCCTTCATATCGTGAGGTATGTCGAAAATCGGATGAATTCAGGGAAAGTCCTTTTGGATAACCCTGAGCCAAGCCTGGTAGGAACAGGAAGGTGCAGAGACTAGTGGGTGGTAGACGCTTCTACCATAATACCACAATAGCGTCCGACATCTTATTGAGATGATGATATAGTCCACTTGTTGTGTCGAGTCCCGCCACCTCCACTAAGTAAATCGGGAATCAGAAATGGTTCCCTTTTTATTTGTATTTAATTTAAAAGAAAACATGAAACCGATAATCGTTGTTGTTTATAAAACAATCTATAGGAAAAAAGAAAAACTTACGTTAGTTGTTTTTAACGATGTAGTTGTTGATGATATTATTGATATAAATAAGAGAAGACCTCTTGTCCCTAAGGACTCTGAGATTATTGAAATTGGTGTTGGGTTGTCTTTTGAGAAAAAGTATAGGGATAAATATAAGTTATATGATACCGAAGAAGGGTTAAACAGTTCACAAAAAATAATTAACGAGTTACAAAGTATTGTAAACAAACAAAGAGGTCAATAGACCCCTTCGTCGAGATAAGTACACCCCCCTTTCGTTTAGTTTTCGTTTATCGGTGTGGTACCGACCAAAATACCAACCTCTATTAATAAATATCTGAAACAAAAAAAAATACCCAAGAGATTGGGTATTTTTTGTTTATTTAATGTAATTTTTTATACGTACTTTGATATTGCACCTTTCATATCGAAATCACAAATTTTACCTGCAATTATCTCTCCCAATTCAGATGCTTTAAAATATTCTGCGGCTGTTTGTCTTAAACCCTGACCAATAATACTATCAGACTCTACGTCATGTAATAAGTATGCTGCCAATCCCTCGGCAATACCATCAACAACTTGAGGACCATATTTTTTACATTCACTTCCACCTCTAAAAACGGATATTATTGCTTTTAAGTTTAAATCGGCAAAGGCTGCAGCTAACGAGCTGGCTAGTTTTCCCTTAAAACCTAACATTCCTAATCCCTTTACAATAATAAATTCACGTATTTGTGACATAAACGCACTTGAGACTTTTTGTTTGATATCACCAGCACCTTTATTTATTCCCGTTTCTGATGATGTTTTGTCTTGACCGGGTGAAAGGTACTTATTAACGAAGTCCATAATACCCTCACTTAAGTCCCCTTCGATCTCATCATCGGATTTACCCAATGATTCTAAGTCGGCCAAAGAGTCGGCAATTTTATCGAACTTATCGTCATCAGACAACTCATCGTTTTCTAATATTAGATTAAATGTTTGAGATATTTGGTATCTCTCAGTAAGTGTTTTACTTACTATGTCGTTAATTTGTTTATTCATTATTACCTATTTTATCTATTTTTTTATCGGCCGCCTTTTCTTTACGAGCCGCTCTCTTTTTTGTTTTATCATCGGTAGCCCACACGTATTTACTTTTATCTAGCCCTTCTTTTTTTCTAAGTAATTCGAAACCTTTACCTGCCATATAAAGATTTATCGTCTTTAACTGATCTTCGGTTAATTCTGAATCCATTTTTAATTTGTATCTACCACCGACTAACTTAATCTTTTCCTTAATTATATTGGCAACTATTTCACCGTCAACCCTCTTGTTTCGTTGTTTTATTAAATTCTCAACACCATATTTATCTATTAGTGATTTTGAATTTACAGGTTTTATATCAATCATTTTCAATCCCTCAATAGGTTTTACTTTCTCTCTTGTTGTTGTATCTGTAGTTACCGGTTTAACAGTTTCTTTTTTGTTACAAACCTTCATTACATTATCATAAACCTCCTTTGTAATAATATCATCATTAGGATTGGTATCAGCAAACTTACTTTGATCTTGCATTGCTTTCAATGTAAGTGGTCCGAAATAACCATCTACCTTTAAATTAGCGGTCGGGTTAATACATCTTTGTATATCTTTTATTTTATCACTTATACAACCTAGTTTAAATGGGAAGTCTGAACATGGTGAAAACTTTGTTCCACCACCTTTTTTTCCACCACCTTTTTCGTCCCATGTCACAGTTAAATGAGATAATCCCGTATTTGGGTTACCGTCACCACCTTTAGAGTCTTTGTCCGATTTATTACCTTCGGCATTGTTTTTTCCACTCCCTTCAATTGAACTAATCATTCCTAACATTTCACCCTTAAGTCTTGTTGATGTTGCTTTAGTTGTAGTAACAAATTTTAAAGTCTTTCTTAGATCCCCATCACCATAACCGGATCCCTGATATAAATTCAAGAACTTTTGACCATTCCCACTGTCCTTATACTTCTTTAAAAGTCCATGTGCAGATTGTAAATCAGAACCAGTGACAGGGAAATCAAGAAGGTCGATCATTTGGTCAACATCTTTATCCATTTGTAATTGTGGGTCTTCCTGTTCTTGTAATGATTTAACTGAACTCTGATTACATGTCCATTTACCTGTTTTACCTGATTCTGTTTTTATTGTGTAGTTGTCAAAAAACCTAACACTACCACCCGTTTCAACACCACCGAATGAGTCTATGTTATAATCAACATATAATTGGCCATTATCCAATTCACCGATTTTACCCAAGTTTGTATCGTCTTTTAATGGGTTAACAATACAATTCAACCAATCCGTCGTTTTTTTCAAGTCATCATCTGAAGGTTCTTCAATACCATCGGGTATTGAGTCATCTGTAAACCACTTATATGCCATCCACGCACCACCACCAATTAATAATAGTTTTAATACCCCCTTAGTTATTATTCCACCAACAACTCGGTCTTTAACGAATTTGAGTGTCTTACCTAAAACCGGCACATTCTTTACACCATCCTTTACTCTAGTAAATAAATTTGTTTTCAATACCCCTGAAGGTGGTTTAGTTTTGACTTTAGGTGCAGCATTAAGTGCCTTTTGGAATTTCTTACTACTCTTTGACGCTTTTAGAATTTCCTCTACCGCCGTTGGAGAGTAATTTTTCTTTAGAAGGGTTGACCTTGTTAGTTTATCACCACCTGTTGTGTAGTTTTTAATGAAACGAGCATCTTCAACCCAATTCTTTGCAACTAACTTAATGTAGTCATCACTAATACCTTTGGTTTTTAATATACCTGTTATTAAATCTCCATATCCTTTAGATGACAAAGTACCCTTTGAAATACCCATAACGAGGTCATCAATCTTAGTTATACCATCAATTGATCTCGAGGTAAAGACTTTTTGTAAATCCTTAGCAAATACAGGATGTATTGTTTTAAGATCTTTTAATGTTAATTTTGATAAATTTTTCGTTAATCCTTGGAATAATCTCTTAAGTGCCGCATTTTCGTCGAGATCTAAACTATTTTCTATAATAATGTCAATTAATTTCATTTTTTTAATTTATATATGTATTTTATTTTTTTAAAATTCGTTTGGGTCAATATCCAATGTGGACGTATCTACATTACCAAAGGTATCCTCTACAGATGATTTTTCACCTCCTCCGGTAACTTTCTCAATACCATACATTAAACCACCAGCAACGGCACCCCCTTTAATTCCCCTAACAACTCTTTGTTTCTTTGTTAATGTTTCAGGTCCGGGAAATACCTTTGATACAAACTTTTTTAATGACGTAAAGACTCTATTTAACATAGAAAGTATTTTATCAATAAATTTATCTAAGGGTTTCCACTTTCCCTTTAATCCCGTTAAAACTTTTTTAATTGTACCTATAATCGAAGAAACACCACCTTTAATGGTGTTAATGATATTCATTAATGCTTTATTAGTTTTTATAACTTTAGGTAATTTAGTGGCTGATTTAATTCCTTTAACCAATCCTCGTGCACCTTTAGCCGCTACACCGGCACCTATTAAACCTATTAAATCACATAATAAATCTAACCACTTAACCCATTCCTCAGTACCTGACGGATCCCAATCACCACTCGCGATTTGATATACATCTAATCCCGTAACTAACCCCCAAAATACCGCTTGACCGATTTTACCAATTCCTGTGGCAACCAGTATTGCATCAACAATAATTCCCACAGTAGAATATGCAGCTTCCTTAAATTTTCTTAAAACCCAAAGTACTCCCTTACCAATAGATTTCACAACATCCATAATCTGTGAATTACTTAATGATGTACCGAACTTAGCAAGTTTTTCTTTGGCGGCACCATAGAAGTCGGTTATCCCTTCACCTGCAGATTTTAAATTCCTACCTAACCAAGTATCGTCAAAAAAACCCTCTTCTAAGAAAAAATCCCTTAATTCATGAAGGTTCTGTTTTTCGTTTTCAAGTAATGGTAACGACAGAATAGATTCTTTTAATGTGTTAAACTCTTCTGTCTCATCTTTTACGTTTGAGAATATAGTTTTAAAAATATCAATTGACTCCCATATATAACCTAAATTCGTCTTTTCTTGTAGATCTATTACGTGATCATTCATAACGAAATATCTTTCATCCGAAGAAATAAATGCTTCAAATACGACGCCCTCCGTTTTGGGTGTTGAAACATAACCATTATAATTAATCATTTGATTATGTCTTTCTAATAAAAGACCACTTTTCTTCATTACCATATTGGGTTTGCTTTTCCTCTTGTTATTTTTGACCCAACAGTCTCTGACCATTTTGTAACACCTATTTGGTTACTAGGTCCTCTAGTGACACCACTTTCCCACTTCTTACTACCGGCTGTAGTTCCTGCACCGGCATCACTCGTACCCGTTTCGGTACCGTCTTCTTGTTCCCCAATTTCTGAACTATTGGTCACCAATAAGTTTAGTTGTTTTTCAGATACGACTATTTTCATAATATATAAATATTACGAAATCTATTTGAATTGTGTAGGTTTATAAAAAAAAATCATTATATTTGTCAAAAATAAATAATATTATGAAAAACCTATTTTATATTTTTATTGGTCTTACCCTTTTAATGGGATGTGAAACCTACGAAGAAATCTCCAACCCCCAATTAAATCTAAATGGTAGGTGGGACGTTGTTACGGTTGATGTTATCATTGATAAGGTTAATTATGATAGTAATGTTATTGTTTTAAATGACAATAGAGCCGTGGTCTCAAACTTTTACGTTACTGAGATATTACCTAATGGGGATTTATTACTCGGACAACATTATGAAGAAACTATAATTAATCGTAGGTTCGATACCTCAACAACTAAATGGGAATTTGATTATAATCAATTAAATATTAGGGACGATGTTGGTGATGAGTGGATGTTTGTAGAATTCCCTTGTACCTATTGTACTGAACAGACTGTAATTGAGACGGACTATATGGGACATAAGACGAGATATACATTTGATATTGATACTTATGGTGCGATGCCATCAAATACTTTGAAATTAACCTCTCAAGTCTTTTATACAAATATTTTGATTGGGAATAACATTTACGATAAAGCAATAGAATCTCATTTAGAGATTACCTTACATCGTTATTAATTTACTCATCGTAAATTGTATTGTCTTCTTTAGAAAACATTTTAATATATTGTCCGGCCTTTGAGTTTGCCTCATCTTCAATCTCACCACCTATATCGGGTGGTTTAGGTCCGGATAGTTTACCGTCCTCAAATTGTTTGTGGTGAACCATTTCATGTGCAATACTTCTCATTATGTCAACTATGTGTCGATTCTTTGCATTCACCTTAATAACCTTTTCGGGTTTTGAGTAATTATAATGTGCCGTTGTCTTTAAGTCACCCCTACCATTTAAAAGTTTAATAGTGGGTGTCTTTTTAAGGTTAAGTTCATTTTTAACAAACTTAACAAAGTTAACAATTTTTTCTTCCTTATCTTTTTTTAAAAAACTCATAACAATAAATACTATGGTTTTTTAATTTATTTGTATTAATGTCCCTTTGATCAAAGAAGTCCCATTCCTTAATTCTAACGATAGTTCACCCTTCGGTAGGGTCTTGGTGAAGATTTTTTTAGATTGTACACCTAACGTAGGGATAAAGACCTCCTTGGTTATTACAGACCCATCTTTATTAGATATTACCAACCACAGGTCCTCAACAACCAACACATCAAAAAATAAATCATCACCATCCTTCACTGATGTTATTTCTTCCTCGAACACCATAATTTGAGTGGGTTCTTCTACTATTTCGAATATCTCGTCTTTTTCACATGAAATAAAAAGTAATAAAAAAACTAAAAGTATATTTTTCATTCTATAATAAAATTAATTTTGTTACCGTTACTATCAATAAGTTCCGTCTTAATTATGGAAATTAATCCTAATGTGTTATCTAACTTAAGTTTATTTTTAAAAAATAACTTGTATGTTGCTCCCGTATTAAGTGAGGTGTTGTCTTGAGTACTTACAGACCCCATTTTTATATATGTGGACCTTACGGTATTAAAATTAAACATATCGGACTCCTGTGTTGACTCTTTAAAGTCCAATCGATCATTATCAAATGCCACCCTAAATTCCGATCCTTTTAAATTTAGGTTATTAGGTGGTATTATTATTGTGACTAATATATCATCATTTACCTTAACAATATTTAATTCACAAGTAATTGATGGTTCATTATATATCTTAGATTTATACATAGATGAGTACTTAGATTCGGTACCTTGAGTAATACTGTGGGATGAATTAATATCCCCTAACCATGTAACCATAAATTTAGGGTAATAAACTTTTTGGGATGTTGTTATGTCAATATCCACACGTAAACCAACATCGGTATTAAGTACCTTCCAATTAGTAACATTAATTGAATTATATTTCTCTATGGGTATTATTCTCATTATATTACCTAACGATAGTGTCTCGACTATTCCAGAACCACCATTTAAAAATTGTAATAGTTTTTGGGTGTCTTGGAAATCAAAATTACCATCCCCATTGACATCAGAATTCTGTAACTCCACACCACTTAGGTCCCCCTTATAACCTCCGTTTAATCCACCACCGGATAATTCATTAAATGCTGCAACAACATCAGAAACGGTAATGATATCATCTATAAGAGTCTCAACACTTGAAACCTCAATATCTTCAAATATGAATGATTGGGGTTTAAAATTTAAATTATCCTCAAAAAAGAAATTAGATTTTAACGCGTAGTATGACCCACCATTTCTTATGTATTGACCGTAATCCGAATTATTAAAATCTATTTGGGTGTCAGTATATATTGTATATTCATTCCAATGAACTGATGTGCTATTATTACCTGAACGTGGGGTAACGGGTCCATCCCATAAATCAAATAATTGTAAATTAGAAATATTCTCCCAATCAACCCCCTTATTGTCAAATTCTCTACTATCAATACCCACGCGGTATGAATTGGTTGATGAATTATATCCATAAATTACACACCATTCGACAGACCCTCCGGTAGAGGTTATTCGTTTGGTCCCATCCTCTGTTGGTGGTGAAATATCGTTAGTTATATTCAACGAACGACCATTACCAACGGCAATTTCGGTCCCCGTATTAACATTCCATATTGGGTTAGATGAGTCACCTAAATTACTATATAACTTACCACTAAATAATCCCTCATCAACTGAGTCTGAAAAATTAAAATCACACACCACATATAAAATATCATTTTGTGTGAAAGTAATTTGAGTGTTTAATGTAAATTGGAAATTAGATTGTGTTGGGTCATTAGATGTACCATATTCAATCACATATCCACCTCCCCTATATCCACTTGAAGGTAAGTCGTTCCAACATCCCCCACCTCCCCATTTAGTAACGGCAGCATCCTCATTTCCAGCATTATTAGGTTCACCACCACACCAATTATTATATTGGCCCGATATGTTCCCATTAAATTGACCATTGGAGGTTTTTATTAAAGTATTAATTTCGGGTCCGGCAGATACCCTCCAATAACCTTCTTGGGCAATGTCCTCTAACGCTATCCATATATTATTTTGTGAGGTTTTTTCAACTATAAAATTTTGTTCGTCTTGGGATGTTATAGTAACTAAGTATCCTTGTTCACCTTGATATGTGGATTGTGACGCTAATGACTTTGCCGTTATGTAATCAACATACGATGTTACGGACCTATAGTAATGTCCGTTTGTTGGGTTATAATAAACATTATTATCTTGTTTTGAAACAACTACAGATAAATTGATTTGAGCTCCGACCTCTAAAGTGGTGTTTAGTTTTATCGACGATAGAGATGTGTTTATATTTGATTGTGTCCCCGTAAAATTAACCGAGGTGATATTTGTCCAAGAATTATAACCGTAATCTCTAGTTACTCCGTTAGTAGATGTTACGTCAAAAGTAACTCCAGGTGGTGGGTTAGATATTGATATTGAAACTTTTAGTGTTTCTGTTGAATTGTACCCCTCTACTAAAAATGTCCCAACACTTAACCCACTAACACCAATTGGTAATTCAGACGGGGTTGGTGTTGTAATGGTTTGTGAAAAGGTTGGTATACAAACTAATAGTGTGGTTATAAAATTTATAATAAACAGTTTCATATCTTAAAATGGTAATTTAGATCCAATCATAAATGAATTAATTAATGGTATTTGGGTATTTGTTGATTTTATTGCCGTCCACCCAATGTTAAATGAAAATCTACGAGTTAATTGTACCGTAAATGAGTTTGCTAATATCACCATCCCATGTACCCTCTCCCCTCTTAATTCATTATCACCATCAATACCGAATACGAACGCACTGGTATTTGGGAATTTAGGTTTACCTACATATGGGGTTTGTGTCCAAATAAGTGCCGGAGAATATGTTATACGGGGGTGTATTTGAAATGATTTAGTTGTAAGTAAGTTATACGATATCATCATATTTTCTTCGATTGGGTATGATTGGAATGTGGTACCCATTGATATACCACCACCAATCGTTAATCCGTTTTTAAAGGGTTTCATTTTAGAAAACGATACCATCAGAGTTGAGATTGTGTAGTTGTTAGAATATCCAACTGAAATTGCATTAATACCCTTAACACTATAATCATCATTTAATTTTACTTTAGAGTATGCACCCATAAAAGAAAATTGTCTAAGATTATCCCACACCATAATGTTTCCCGAATAGGAAACGTCACCGAAGATTGATGTTTGGGATGCCCCGATATTCATTACCGCATTAAATCCACCAAAGGGATTTTGGTTACTTAACATGTCCGCCTTTAATTGTATCGGCATCATCTTTTGTTTTTTCTTTTTTTCCTCTTTCTCTTTTTCTTCCTTTTCCTTTTTTTCTTCTTCCTTATTCTCTTCTTCTTTTTCCTCTTTAGATTCTTCTTTCTTTTCTTCCTTTACTTCTTCTTCAGATTTAGTTTCCTCTGATTTAGTCTCTTCAGTTTTTGTTTCTCCCTCAGTTCCTCCACCTGTCTCACTTCCCCCTTCAGAATTTCCACTACCACCATTAGATGAATTTCCCTCACTTGAATTCGAAGAACCAGTATTTGTAGATGAAGAAGAACCATTTGTATTTGTCGAACCATTTGTTGTTGTATTTGGTGGTGGTACGGATTGTGAATTAGCGGCAGCCGCAGCGGCAGCGGCGGCCTGTTCTGCTTGTTGTTGTGCTTGTTGGGCCTGTTGTTGTGCAGTTTGTGTTTGTTGAGTTGTTGTCGAACACGGTGAAAGAGTTGTATACCAATTATAAGTTTCAGTTAACCATACTTGCAATTCACCTTGTAAGAATTCTTGATACGTAAAAATACGAACTTTATTGTAGAATGCAACGGTGGCTGATCCGGTGGTAAAGTTTGCGGTAACTATTTTTACCTCGTTTGTACATCTATCTACAAATGTTTGAGTAAAGACTTGGGAATAGAGAGACGTACTCGAAAAAGTAAGTATTAATATGAATAGTAGTTTTTTCATTCATTTAGTTCTGAAATATACCTCTTCTTATCATTCTAGAAACTATTCTAGCGGATGCTGTCTCCAAAGACTTCCTAGTTGTTACACCAATGGCAGATTGTCTGAAATTTATTTCTTCTAAATTATTTAATAACCCTTCAGTTTTTTTAACTGTCTTTGCCTCACCTAAACCACTACCCACGTAATACGTTCCGTTGGTCGCATTGGTAAACCTAACCTGTAACCCTAAACGTGTTATCTGTGTTTGAGTGACACCATCTTTTAACGCTACCACTTCATCTTCAGATACCGAAAAGTCATAAATTTCTATAGTAACAAAATACTCAGCAAGTTTAATCTTACCAAACCCATAAACTTTATTTTCTGATACCCCCTTTTTAGAGGCCTTCCACTGAGTTTTCATTCTTTCTTTGATTTCGTCTTTTTCCTCAACAAATTGAAATCTATTTGTCCAATCCAGATACTCGATAACCATATTTGTTACACCCAAACCAATTCTTGCGTCTTTTAATTCTGGCCACATTTCATAAACATCATCCGTTGCCGATATATTTAGTAATGCTATTGGGATCATAGGTCCATTATAGTCCGATACGTCGTCTATTGATTGTTTTTTCTCAAATTCAGCTTGATAAGTTTCACTTTTAATTGTCCCTATTTGTGCATACCCTAACGTACTTACAAAAAATAATAATATAAATTTCTTCATTTTTCCTTACTTTAATTATGTTTTAATTTTACCACGAATGGGTGTCCTTTACATCCTTTGGTAATCTCCAACCGTGTTTTCTTGATTGCCACGAATACCACACAGCCAAACCGAAGAATTGGATTAACCAAGCCATTGGGTAATATTCATTATTTTGGAACTCACTTTGAAACGTAAACCAAAACCCATTTAGGTAAACGATGAGGAATATAAATCCTGCAAGTTGACCGTTTTTTATCCACCACTTATTAAATGTTTTCATATCTTTCTTTTTTAAATTATTTTACCAATCTAAATCCTCTTTTTCTTTAGGTTTAGGTTTATCTTTAACGTATATTTTTTTAACTACTGTATCCTTTTTTTGTTCGGGTATATTAATAGTAATTGCTGGTCCTGTTACATTCACACTCTGTGTTTGTGTGTTTTCTTGTTTTTGGGGTAATGATTGTTCAACGGTAACCTCATCGTCACCGATACCAACCATCGACTTTACTTCATCCATAAACATTGTTCCCACACCAGCTAAAATTACTCCAACACCGGTTACTATTTGGGTTTTAATTTTTTCAAAAAACCCCTTTTCTTTTTCTTCACTCATTTTAATTTGTTTTAATTTAATTATCCATTGAGAAAACCGCACCTCCCAATTTATTGTTATTATCATATAATTCTATTGTATACGAACTTTTTGGTAAGACAGAAGTATAAACCGAAAGAATATTATCCCCCATGGAAGATGTTATTTTTTCCTGAGATATAACTTTACCCGTTATATCTTTTATTTTAATTCTATAAGTTCCGTTGTGAGGTAACTTAACGTTCATTCTTACCTCATCCACCACAATTGAAGATTCTAACTTAATACCCATCACATCGTTTATAATTAATGATTCAGGTGTTGGTATTTCATTTGGTTCTATGGG
>Ga0209555_10001805_pt1 | contig 15862 bp, 9 predicted proteins | sample SaaInl85LU_5_DNA_FD_184643 | JGI IMG/M metagenome (GOLD analysis project Ga0209555, IMG submission 184643) | Marine microbial communities from expanding oxygen minimum zones in the Saanich Inlet - ESP_85LU_5_DNA (SPAdes) (version 2) | ecosystem: Environmental > Aquatic > Marine > Intertidal zone... | reverse complement strand
GCGGCCGCACTTTTCGTTCTTAGCATGATTTACTTTGGAGTTGATGGGGAGGAGGGGTATTTATCTCGCGGCACTACTACTAACCAATTTGGCATCCAGATGTTCAGTCATTTGAGCCTTCTTGGTGGTGTGATTTTAATTTTAATACCAATCATTTACTTAACATGGAGGTTAGGTATTTATCATGGACGATCAGAATAATTGGCTTCAGGAATTCGTTGAATATGTTCGAGATACTGCACTAGTGTCGGTATCTGGTCTCAACGAACAACTAGCAAAAGGCGAGATAGACCTCGCGACATACAAATCACGGCAGGTTGAACTCTACCAATCAGCGCTGAGTTCATTCCTAGATGCAAATCATTCGGGAGATACTTCTCGAGAAACCATCGAACAAGTTTCCGAATCCCTCAGTAGAATTGATAATGAGATATGGGACAGCCTCTCACGTTACTCGTTAGCGACAGTGGGCTCCACGGTTGCTGAGATTGGTGGCCATGCATTTTCTATTGATTCATATTTCAGCGAAATAGCTGAGGGCGAATATGACCAAGCATTTGGAACAGCAAGTAGCATCATTATTGGTATGGGAGTGGCAGCAAGTATCCCCGCCACTATTCCTGTCGTGGTCTCCGCAGCGTTAGGCGGCCTAGTAACCCTGGGATTAGAAAGGGCGCTTGTGAATTCAGGTGCTCGTGAATATTTTTCTACTCAACTTTCCGAAATGATGTTTGCTTTATCGCAAATAGATCTAGATGAGCTTGAGTTTTTAGCAGAGGAAATTGCCACCTCGATAAACAGCTTTGCAACAGGTATTGGAGAGGCTGGGCTGGATTCTCTCGAAGAAATCGATGCTTTCTTAGCTCCTCTTTGGGCTAATTTAGACAGCGGGATTACTCTCGAGTCGAGCTGGAGCGACTGGGAATTCGCCGCCCACGACGTTTTCGATCAACAACCTACCTTCGCTAACGCCGAAACAATCACCTCACCAATTATTATCGACTTAGATGGCGATGGCGTTGAAACAACTACCCTGAGCGATGGCGTCTACTTTGACCATGACGGTAACGGCTTGGCCGAGAAAACTGCTTGGGCCGCATCTGATGACGGTTTGCTGGTAATAGATCGCAACGGCGATGGTGTGATCGACTCCGGCGCGGAGCTCTTTGGTAACAACACTGAACTCAGTAATGGCACTAATGCCGCCAATGGTTTTGAGGCCCTGGCGGAGTTCGATTCAAACGCCGATGGCGTTATCGATGCTGATGACGAAAGCTACTCGGACTTGCGCATATGGCGCGACTTTAACCAAGATGGAGTATCGCAGGCAGATGAACTACTCAGGCTAGATCAGGCCGGTGTCTCTGCGATCGGAACGGGGTATCAGTCCACCAACAGTCTCGACGCTAACGGTAATCGCACGTTTCAAGCCGGCACGGCCACCCTCGCTGATGGCACCGAAGTGGCCGCAAACGATGTCTGGTTTCAAACGAATAAGGGTCTTACGCAAACAGTTGAACCGCTCGAGCTATCTCCTGAATTGGCAGCACTGCCAACTGCTCAAGGCTTCGGTAATCTCCACAATCTGGACCAGGCGATGTCGCGAGACTCGGTGCTTGCTGGGCTCGTTACACAATATGTCGCGTCAGAGAGTGCGGACGAACGACGTGGGATGATCGACGCTCTGATTTATCAATGGGCCGGAGTCTCAGATGTAGATCCGCACAGCCGCGACGCAACGCGTATCTACGGCCATTTGATGGATGCGCGTCAGTTGGAGACATTAGAGGAGCTTGTCGGCCAAGAGTACCTCGGCACTTGGTGCTGGGGCGAGCGCGATCCTAATCCTCACGGGCGAGCAGCGCCAGTTCTTATTGCACAGTATCAGCAGTTTGCCGACTTTGTTTTTGCACAGCTCGAAGCGCAGACCAGCCAAGCTGATCTATTTGATCAGATAGGTGTGCGCTGGGACGCGGAGTCTCTCTCGTTTATGCCGGATATGGCACCATTCATTGCTGCACTCGAAGCTTTGGTGGATCAGGGTGACATCGCTCGAGTAATCACAGCGCACGAGCTACTCGAGGATTTGGGCGCCTTCTCCTCAACTTATACCGCCGCCGCTCGCGAAGTCGCCTCAGCACCTGCTTTGATGCTACTTCTCGCTTCCAACCTAGTACTGGGCACAGAGGGCGATGACGTAGTGAAGGGCAGCGAGGGGGCAGACCTTATAAATGCCCAAGCCGGTGATGATCAGATCGTTGGAGGGGCGGGCGATGATACCTATATCTTCGAGCTAGGTGATGGGACGGATGCGATCTACGACCGTGCCGGGGCCGATACCCTGAAATTTGGAGAGGGAATGACTGCAGCACAGCTGCAGATAACTCGCACGGCATCTGAGCTAGTTATCACGCGCTTGGATGAGTTTGGTAATCCGACAACGGATCAAATTGTGCTGCAGAACTTGTTCGACTTCGATGGTTCAGTCGCGGAGGGTGCGATAGAAACCCTCACCTTTGCAGATGGCACCGAGCTCTCCCTAGAGCAGGTGATTGAACGTATGCAACAGATTGCGACTGACGGCATTGATCAACTTTATGGAACCGAACAAGACGATCACTTTAACGGTGACAAGGGTGATGACCAGCTCTACGGCGGCGCCGGTGATGACACTTACTATTTCGAGCGCGGTGACGGTCAGGATGAGATCTTCGAGCACTCCGGCAGCGATATACTCAGTTTTGGGGCAGGTATAGGTCCCGAATCTCTGCAGCTCATTCGAACCGGCGAACAGGGCGAAGATATCCTTGTACAACTGTTGGATGAGTTTGGCGAACCCACCAGCGATGGTGTTCTTATCCGTAAGGCGTACCAAAATCTGACCGCGTCCGATAACCAAATCGAGTGGCTCAGCTTCGAGGATGATCTCCCGGATACACCACCATTGGCATTGATAGAACTGGTGAAAGCCTTCGGCATCAGCGATAGCGATGATCTGATCTATGGGTTTGAGTCTAATGACCGGATAGATGCTGGTTCTGGCAATGATACCGTCCACGCTGCCGGCGGTGATGACCTGATACAGGGAGGTGCAGGTGATGACCAGCTCTTTGGTGAAGCTGGAGATGATTTCCTTGATGGTGGCGAGGGTAATGACCTCCTCAATGGGGGTAGCGGCGATGATTGCTATCGCTTCAGCACCAGCATGGGGCACGATCGCGTACTGAATACCGACGCCGCAGGTTTCGACAGGATTGAGTTCGATGCGGATATCAGTGAGAAAAAGTTGCAATTCAGTCGACTCGGCGACGGTCTTTTTATCAGCCACAACCGCAATGCCGAGAGCATGCTGCTTGAAGACTATTTTGATGGCGACCGAATTAGCGAAACCGCGGTGGATCAATTTCGTTTTGCTGATGGCTCAACGCTCGGATTAAACGACATTGCTTATTTAACTATGCAGACCACCCAGGGTGACGATTTTATCCAAGGATTAAACTCCACCGATAGAATTGCGGCCCAGGCCGGTAATGATCTGGTGTTTGGCGGCGGTGGAGATGATCATCTTTTCGGCGAACAAGGTACCGATCAGCTTTTTGGTGATGCGGGCAATGATGTGTTGGACGGCGGTGGCGGACAAGATCAGTTAACCGGTGGTTTAGGTGAAGACCAACTGTTTGGCGGACCCGGGGATGACTTTTTAAAGGGTAACGCCGGTGCGGACAAACTCTATGGCGAGCGCGGCGATGATCAGTTGTTGGGCGGCAGCCAGAATGACCTTTTGGATGGTGGTCGGGGTGATGACCTCATTGAGGGTGGGTTTGGGAACGACCAACTGTTCGGGGGTAAGGGCATGGATACTCTAACCGGTGGTGCTGGCAACGATCAGCTCGATGGTGGGCAGGGCAATGATATCTATCTCTACCGAGCGGGTGATGGCGATGATCAGATCTTGCGCTCGGGAGATCCGGAGGGCTTTGATATGCTTGCGATAGAGAGTTTCGACCAAGGCGATCTCTGGCTGACTCAGCGCGACGATGATCTGATCGTTAGCTTCAGGTCAGAGGCCGGCTCTATCACAGTCGATGATTGGTTTGCCGATACTGCAACTCTAGATGTGATTGAATTGGGAAAGGTGCAAGCCTATGCCACGGATATAGAGCGCATGGTTGAGGCGATGGTTGCTTTTGATGCGGCTGAGACTGAATCGGAACTGGCTGATGCGCAGATGCATCTGAGCAATACGCTGAGTGAGAGTTGGCACTTGAAGGTGGGTTGAGCCCGTGAAGGTTGTCGGCCTGTGGTAATTGGGTCGGCAACTACCACCCGGTAGATACCCCGTACAGGGGGACATCCGATTTCTTGAACACTGCGTATGTCCCATCGAATCACTATTTAGCTAATTACCATGCAAGAACAACTGATCGACGAAACCACCTCCCGCATTATCGAAATGGCATGGGAAGACCGCACTACATTTGAATCCATCAAAGAGCAGTTTGGTCTCTCTGAACCAGAGGTAATAAAACTGATGCGTCGTGAGATGAAACCGAGCTCATTTCGGATGTGGCGCGCGCGTGTCAGCGGACGCAACACCAAGCACTCGAAGGTGCGTCCTGAGGGGATAGATCGCGGTTACTGCTCACGCCAGTACAAGATCAACTCTAAACCGCGTAATAAGCGTTAATTAAGCGCTAAATTCCCGCTAAATTTAGGCCCTGACCTTAACCTGGAAACGCTGATCGGCTATAGTCTCGGACACTATATTTGTTGTGTGTTTTGCACATCAGGCGATCTATCTCTAGGAACAGCGTTTAATGCAGGCCGACATTGTGATTCTGGCTGCCGGACAGGGCAGCCGCATGAAATCCAAACTCCCTAAAGTTCTTCATCCTCTAGCCGGCAAACCGCTGGTACAGCATGTAATTGATCAAGCCAGCACCATTGCAGGTTCGAAAATGCACATCGTCGTCGGACACGGTGCCGATCAAGTAAAGTCTGCTTTGGCCAATCAGGGAGCCGCTTTTTATCTGCAGGAAGAGCAGCTCGGCACAGGGCATGCGGTCGCACAAGCGGTTCCGGGTCTCGATGGCGAGGGCGTCTCGCTAATTCTCTACGGTGATGTGCCACTGACACCCGCCACTGTGATGCAGTCTATGGTTCAAATCGCTGCTCGCGGACATCTCGCTTTGTTGACAGTGGTGCTGGAAGATCCAACTGGCTACGGCCGCATCGAGCGCAACACGGTGAATGATGTTGTCGGTATCGTTGAGCAGAAAGATGCCAACGAAGAGCAACTGAGAATCACCGAGGTGAACACCGGTATTCTAGCACTGCCGACCCAACTGATGGTGGAGTGGCTGCCTAAGCTGTCTTCAAACAACGCTCAGGGCGAGTACTACCTTACCGATCTTATCGCAATGGCTGCGCAGGCTGGTATTGCAATTAATACACTCAACCCTGACTCAGAGTTTGAAGTTCAAGGTGTCAATAACCGTCGTCAGTTGGCCGAGCTCGAACGCTGGTATCAACTACAGCAGGCCAATCGTCTGATGGATGCAGGGGCCACGCTGGCTGATCCCACACGAGTTGATGTGCGCGGCAACCTATCCACAGGTACTGATTGTAGCTTCGATATCAATCTGGTTATCGAGGGTGAGGTCGAAATCGGCTCAAACGTCAGTATCGGCCCGAATTGTGTTATCAAAGACTCAAAAATCGGAGATGGCGTTGAGATTTTGGCGAACTCCCATATCGATGGCGCAGTTATTGCCGCTGGCGCGCAGATCGGACCCTACGCCCGCCTACGTCCTGGCACAGACCTTGCTGAGAAGACCAAGGTCGGCAATTTTGTAGAGATTAAAAAGGCATCAGTCGGAGTCGGTTCGAAGGTAAACCACCTCAGCTACATCGGTGACGCTGAGCTCGGCAGCGATGTAAATGTGGGTGCTGGAACGATCACCTGTAACTACGATGGCGTGAATAAGTCACTGACAGAGATCGGCGACAACGCCTTTATTGGCTCGAATACGTCGCTTGTCGCCCCTGTTAAAGTGGGCAAAGGTGCAACCGTGGGTGCCGGTTCAACGATCACTAAAGAGATCGGTGACAGCGAACTCGCTGTTGCTCGCGCTAAGCAGCGCAATATTGATACGTGGGAACGTCCCACTAAGAAGGTTTAACTATGTGCGGTATTGTCGGCGCAGTATCAGAGCGTCAGGTCAGCGGAATTTTGCTAGAGGGGCTGCGTCGTCTTGAGTATCGCGGCTACGACTCAGCCGGTATGGCGATTCATGATGGTGAGAGTATTGGCCGTCTGCGTCGTATTGGTAAGGTACAGGCCCTGGCTGATGCGCAGGACGAGGCGCCTATCAGCGGGACTCTCGGTATCGCACACACTCGCTGGGCGACTCACGGCATTCCAGCCGAGCACAATGCTCATCCGCATATGTCGGGCGACAAAGTCGCAGTGGTTCATAACGGCATTATCGAGAACTTCGAGGCGCTCAAGTCAGAGATGTTGGCTAAGGGTATGCAGTTCACCTCGGAAACAGATACCGAGGTTGTAGCCCATCTAATCGCGGATCAATTGGATGCTGATAAGACGCTCGGCGAAGCGCTCCGCGCAGTTATAAAACGCCTAGAGGGTGCTTTCGCCCTGGGTGTTATCGAGCTCTCTGACCCGACGCAACTCTATACCGCTCGCAAAGGCTCTCCGCTGGTAATCGGCGTGGGTATTGGTGAAAACTTTATCGCCTCGGACCAATTAGCGCTGTTGCCGGTTACTGACCGGTTTATGTTCCTCGAAGATGGTGACATCGCCTGTCTGTCTCGCGAAGCGATTCAGGTGTGGAACGCTGAGGGAGTGGAAGTAGAGCGCGAGGTGACCCGCTTTGAGCACTCAACCAGCGCGGCTGAGAAGGGTGAGTATAAGCACTTTATGCTCAAAGAGATCTTTGAACAGCCGGAAGTGATGGCGAATGTTCTGGAAGGTCGTATATCGGGTGATCGACTGTTAGAGCAGTGTTTTGGCACTGAAGCTGGACAGCTGTTTGATCAGACCAAGAACGTGCTGATTCTCGCTTGTGGCACCTCCTACCACTCCGGCATGGTTGCGCGCTATTGGCTCGAAGAGATTGCTGGCGTGCCTTGTACCGTGGAGGTTGCCTCTGAGTTCCGCTATCGCAAGTCGGTTATCCCCGCGGGTACGCTGCTGTTAACTATCTCTCAGTCGGGTGAAACCGCAGATACGCTGGCAGCGCTGCGCGATGTGCAGGATAAAGTACTGGCCTCGTTAGCGATCTGTAACGTTCCAGGTAGTTCGCTTGTGCGTGAATCCGAGCTGTCGCTCATGACTCATGCAGGCCCCGAGATTGGTGTAGCCTCGACTAAGGCGTTTACTTCGCAGTTGGTCGCGCTGATGCTGACCACAATTGCGCTGGGTCGCCGTAATGGGCTCTCAGCTGATACAGAGGCGCAGATTGTGGCGCAGCTGCGGACTCTGCCCTCATTAACGCAGGAGGTGCTCGATCTAGACCTCGAAGTTCGAGCTATGTCAGCCGACTTTGCAGAAAAGAATCACTCTCTGTTTCTGGGTCGCGGTGCGCTCTACCCGATCGCAATGGAGGGGGCTCTGAAACTTAAAGAGATCTCCTATATTCACGCCGAGGCTTACCCGGCCGGCGAGCTGAAGCACGGTCCGCTAGCGCTGGTTGATAAAGAGATGCCAGTTGTTACCGTGGCGCCGCGCAACGATATGCTCGACAAGCTAAAGGCCAACCTGCAAGAGGTGCGCGCTCGTGGCGGTGTGCTCTATGTGTTTGCTGGTGAAGAGACCTTGGACAGCCAAGAGGGTATGCACGTGATTCAACTGCCGAAGGTGCCGAACTGGATCGAACCGCTGATCTACACTATCCCGCTGCAACTGCTCTCTTATCATGTCGCTGTGCTCAAAGGTACCGATGTGGATCAGCCGCGTAATCTGGCTAAATCGGTGACGGTTGAGTAGGTCAGCGTGAATATTCGTGAACTAGAACCCGCTGACTATGAGGGCTGGGCAGCCCTCTACTCAGGCTATAAAGCTTTCTACAACGTGGCTGTTACCAATGAGGATCTGCGCACTGCGTTTGATTGGATTTTGGACGAAAACCATCCGCAGTACGGCTTTGTTGTTGAGAGTGAGGGTACGCTCGTGGCGCTGGCGCACTATCAAGTGCATCCCAACCCTCTAACGGCGAGCTATCGCATGTATCTGAATGATCTCTATGTCGACAAAGCCTATCGCGGGCGCGGCTGTGCTGGGTCAATCATCGAGACGCTTATCACTATTTGCCTGAACGAAGGTTTTGAAAAGCTGCGCTGGGTGACGGCTGAAGACAACTACCGTGCTCGCTCGCTCTATGACAAACTGGCTGTTAAGAGCAATTTTATTATCTACGACGCTTCGGCCAGCTAGCTCAATAAAACCGCTGGCCGGGTGCTACTGAACTCTTGATGGCGGTGATCGTCGTCTCAACATCGTAATTAAACCACCCACCACTATCAGCGCGCCCCCCAAGAGTGTGTGCAGTGTTGGCACCTCCCGCAGAATAATCAGCGCCGCGAGGGTGGCGAACAGCAGTAAGGTGTAGTTAAACGGCTGCAGCGTCGCCGCATCGGCGAACTCCATGGCACGAATAAATAACAGTTGTGAGCCGATATTCATCAAGCTGACGAGGCCCAGTAGCCCCCACTGTTTTAGGGATGGCTCCTCCCAGTGCATTAAGCCAAAGGGGAGGGCGATCAGGAATCCAACCACGCCAAGATAGAGTAGATGAGTACGCAGCTTATCTTTGGCGCTCAGGTATTTGCTAGCGATGGTGTAGCAAGCCAACGCCGTAGCGCCGGCAAGCGGATAGAGCAGGTCGGCGTCAAAGTTACTGGTACCCGGTTGCACGATAAACACCGTGCCAGCCAACCCTAGCAAAACCGCAATTAGATGTTTGGGCTGAAATGTCTCCTTTAATACAAACCAAGCCATCACCAGAGCGATCAGCGGGAAAAGTGCAACGATGGAGTGGGCTTTAGCGACGGGCATGAGTAGGAAGGAGAAGTTGATCAAAGCGATCTCAACCATCGACAGTGACGCGCGACCCACTTGGCTCGAGGGTGCGTTTGAGCGCATGGCGACGCGAACACCTTGAATGCCGCCGGCAACGACAATCGCAAAAAGTGCAAAGGTGAAATAACGTACCGTCAGCAGCTGCCCCAACGGAATACCCCCCGTCAGCAGAATCTTGGTGATGATGTCCTGCACGGCAAACGAGAGCATTGAGCCCATGCATAATAAGATGCCGATGGTAGAGCGCTGCATGTGAGAATCCAGTCAGGGGTGAGTTGCCAGTGTGATAGCGGTTATAGCAAACCACCCCTGTCTCTGTCTGTAGTCAGCCAGAGAGATTTATAACGCTTTACCCATCATCAGTGCAGCGTTGCCACCCGAGGCGGTCGTATCCTCACAGATATGCTGTTCACGGTAGTGACGTACTGAGCCAGAGCAGTCTGTAAGAAGCGGTTTGATAGCACCGGTCTCTGAGATCAGCGCCTTGCGTGCTGCGCTCAGATACTCCGGTGCCGCACTCAAGCTCACCCCCGCCAAATCGTCTAACTCGCTAATCACATTAACGGGTAAACCCTGCTCCAAATGCTGAATGGGTAGCTTTGGATCGATATCAAAATCGGGCTTCTCGCCGCATACCACCAGCGTCGGATTACCCGCCTGGGCAGCAGCAATAGCTTGCTTCCAGCACTGCTGGTCGCCGGCAGCGAGCCAGTATCCCCGGCCTGCTCGGTAGAGCTTGTTGCTCTCACCGGTTACACCCGGGCAGTTGAGCTCAAGTTCTCGCTCACTTGCTTCAAAGGTCTCTTTGAGGCGCTGCCAAGCGCTCTGCACTCCGCTGTCGCTAGTGTCCGCTGCCGGTTGCCAATCGCTTGCCACAGATTCTGGCTTAAACAGGTTAGGTAGGTAGTTCGGCCCACCTGCTTTGGGTCCGGTTCCAGAGAGACCCTCACCACCAAAGGGCTGTGAGCCTACAATAGCTCCAATCTGGTTGCGATTGATGTAGCAGTTACCGACTCGTAGATCAGCACAGAGCTGTTCAGTTCTGCTCTGAATGCGTGAATGCACTGCGAAGGTTAGGCCGTAGCCGCGCGCGTTAATATCGCTGACCACCTTGTCGAGTTGATCCGCATCGTATGGCGCAATATGCAGGATCGGGCCAAAGCGCTCGAAGTCCAGATCGTTGATACCTTCAACCTCAAGTAGCGTCGGAGTGACAAAGTGACCGTCGAGCTCTGTCGAAGGCGATTGGTAAACAACTTTCGAGCGCTGCTGCTCGATGTAAGTGTTTAGTGCAGTCGCAGCCGCAGCATCAATGACAGGACCTACATCGGTCTTGAGTTCGCTCGGATCGCCCACTTTCAACAACGCCATGGCGCCAGTAATCATCTCGAGGATCTGCGGGTAAACCTCGCGCTGAACATAGAGCATACGCAGCGCTGAGCAGCGCTGGCCGGCACTCTGAAAGGCCGATGCTATGACCGCTTTAACCACCTGTTCAGGCAGCGCCGATGCATCGGCAATCATCGCATTTAGGCCGCCTGTTTCAGCGACCAGCAGGGTATCCGGCGCGGCGTTCTGCGCCAGTGCTGCTTCGATTCGTTTTGCAGTCGCTGTCGAACCGGTGAAGATGACTGCGTTCGCGTCCGAGTGAGAGACCAGTGCATTACCCTGTTTTGCGCCGGTACCCAGTACTAACTGCACCAAGTCAGCGGGCATACCCGCTTCGTGCCAAAGTTCGATCGCTTTGCGTGCGACCAGACTGGTTTGCTCGGCTGGTTTCGCCAGTACTGCATTACCGGCACCGACGGATGCGGCTATCTGACCGGTAAAGATTGCCAGAGGGAAGTTCCAAGGTGAGATGCAGACAGCAACACCTCGTGCCTCACGCTTTTTGCTGAGCGTATCGCTCTGATCGGCGTAGTAGCGCAAAAAGTCGACTGCTTCGCGAATCTCGTTGATAGCGTCTGCCACTGTTTTACCTGCTTCACGCGTAAGCAGAGCCAACAGCTCGGGCGTATCGCGCTCGTAAAGATCCGCAACAATGCGCAGTAGACGACTTTTCACCGGCTCAAGCGTCCACTCTTGCTGCGCGCGTTTAGCGGCTTCATAGATTGAATCAATGCCGTTCAGAGCGGTTGTCTGGTAGTTGCCGATTAGCTCTCCCGTGTGTGGCGATACGACCGTGATATCGCCTTCAAGGCTCCAAGTCGTCTCCATAAACAGAGACCGGCTGGCCATCAGAGCATCGACTTCTGCCTGCTCGCCCAGATCAAAACCGCGCGAGTTGCGCCGTTTACCGAATATCTCGCTGCCGGGTGTGACCGCTTGCTCAATCAGCGGTTGATGCACCGGACTGGCCACGACCTGTTGTGGCGCAATGGCCTCATCTGCGAGTTGGCTAACAAACGAAGAGTTGGCTCCGTTTTCAAGCAAGCGACGCACCAAGTAGGCGAGTAGATCCTTGTGCGCTCCGACGGGCGCATAAATTCGACAACCTGTTTGGTGCTTCTCCAGCAGTTCCTGATGCAGTGCCTCACCCATGCCATGTAGGCGTTGCATCTCGAAGGCAATGCCGGCCTCTTTGGCCCAGTCGAGCACACAGGCGGCTGTCTGCGCATTGTGAGTAGCGAACTGCGGGTAGATGCGGTCGCCGTAACGTACCAACTTGCGCGCACAGGCGAGGTAGCTGATATCGGTGTGGTGCTTCGCGGTAAACACTGGAAAATGACCCAGCCCCTGCTCCTGAGCAAGTTTGATTTCGGTATCCCAGTAGGCGCCTTTGACCAAACGCACCATCAGTTTGCGGTTACTCTGCTCTGCCCAAGCGTAGAGTTGATCCAGTACGGAGTATGCTTTGCGGTTGTACGCTTGCACAACGATACCCAAGCCGTCCCAACCGGAAAGCTCAGGCGCCTCAATCAAATTGCGGATAATATCGAGCGAGATCTCCAAACGAGCACACTCTTCAGCGTCAATATTCAGGCCGATATTGTGCTTTTTCGCGAGCGAGCAGAGTGACAGCATGCGCGTACTCAGTTGAGGTACCGCTTCGTCCTCGTTGAAAAGCTCATAACGCGGATGTAGCGCCGAGAGTTTTACTGAGATACCTGGGTTCTTTTCGATCTGTGTTGAGTTTGACTGCTCGATAAGGGCTAGCAGGGCGTTGCGGTACGAATCGAAATAGCGATCAGCATCGGCTTGAGTGTACGCGGCCTCACCCAGCATGTCATAAGAGAAGGTGTAGCCCTGCGACTCAAGTTTGCTGGCACGCTTTTGCGCGCCTTTGATACTCTCGCCGAGTACAAATGCCCGTCCCATCAGGCGCATACCGGCGCCCACTCCGATTCGCATCGCTGCGAGTATCGCGCTGCGAAGGGGTTTCACTTTAAGGCTGGCGCTGCTGAGCTTCAGGCCAAGACTAGCGCCGCGAACCAGTGCACTCTTCTGGGCTGCCTTCACGGACCAGTCACGGTTACCGAGCTTATCAATGATCAGTTCGTTGGCAGTTCGGTGGTCCGGTACGCGCTGGTAGGCCTCAGCCAGAGTCATTAGCGCCAGTCCCTCTTGCGTATCTAAGGGGTAAGCGCGCAGAAACTGCTCCAGGATTGAGGGTTTAGAGTTGTCACGAATCGCAGAGACGAGACGGCTCGCCTCATTTTGGAGTTCTGATGACACCAGCTCTAAGAGCTTCTCCTTCTCGACAAGCTGCTGCAGTTGGGCTAGCTCGCAGAGTGAGTCGGTGGGTAGCTGAATGTGTGGGTTTTTAGCGTTCATAGCGTATCCTCAAATAGATACGACCAGTATACGTCTGTGGGTTAAAACTTATCGTCCAATCTTTAGCTATTAAATAGTGCTAATAATCATAATAAATAATAATATTGGTGATAAAATTGTTAAAAATTAATTTAGGTAGTGAATATGTCTAAGCTGGATCTGGATAGCTACGATCGCGCGATCTTAAAGACGTTGGAGCGAAATGGTCGCATTACCGTTACCGACTTGGCGGAGCGTGTGGGTCTATCAAAGACCCCCTGTCAGATCCGCATGAAACGTTTGGAAGCGCGCGGTTACATTCGTGGTTACGCCGCAGTGATGGATTATGGTTTGTTGGATACCAATCACATCGCGTTTGTGCAGGTCAGGCTCACGGACACTCGGGCGGCGGCACTACAAGCCTTTAATGAAGCGGTAGCGGACGTTACGGAGATCGAGGAGTGCCACATGATGGCTGCCAGCTTTGATTACATCCTCAAAGTGCGCACAAAAGATATTGCCAGCTATCGCACAGTTCTGGGTGAAACAATCTCTGAGTTACCTTATGTCGCAAGTACCTCAACCTTTGTCTGCATGGAGGCTGTCAAAGAACACGGTCAGGTTTTTGAGTAGTACTTTGCTTAATTTCCCTAAAATTCCATATACCGTGGTTAAATGTCCTGTAGGTTGGTCGTATTTTAGACTTATATCTATGTTTTGTGAAAATATTGGGAAGCAAGGTGTTTTAGGTGTTGTGTATACTAGGTGGGGAGGCTGTTCGCTCAGGCGGAGTCGTTGCAATCGGTTTCAAGCTTGGTCGCGCACTAATCAAAGTTGCTGAATAACCAGTTGTTACGCAGTCTAAACCTAGGTACTCTTGTCCTTTGATGAGGTTGTCCAACCAGTCCTGACTTGCGGTGACTACCCTCATGTTATGCAGTGCAAAATGACTTCAAGTCGTACGAATTATTAGGAGAAAACGATGAAGAAATTGGCCCTAGCCCTAGCCGTTACATCAATGGTTTCAGGCGCAGCCGTTGCAGGCGGTCACTCAAAAGATGTAAAACTCGGCATTGCGCTTGGTTTTACCGGTCCTGCTGAATCACTGGCTGCTGACATGGCTGCTGGTGCTGAGATGGCAATCTCTGAAATATCTAATTCTGGCATGTTGCTGGGTGGCGCAAAAGTGTCAGTCGCTCGCGCTGACTCTACCTGTGTTGACGCAGCAGCTGCTGCGGCTGCCGCAGAGCGTTTGATCTCAGCTGAGAAAGTTGATGCGATCGTCGGTGCGCTCTGTTCAGGTGCGACCATCTCTATTCTGCAGAACGTAGCAATGCCACAGGGTGTTGTGCTGTTCTCGCCTTCAGCGACATCTCCAGCTCTCTCTACTCTGGAAGATAACGGCTACTTCTTCCGCGCTTCTCCATCTGATGCTCGTCAGGGTCAGGTAATTGCTGAGATGCTGGTTGAGAAAGGCTACAAGTCAATCGCCATGAGCTACACCAACAACGACTACGGCAAGGGTCTGGCTGATAGCATTGAATCTAACTTCACTGCTGCTGGCGGTAAGGTAACCATAAACTCACCACATGAAGACGGTAAAGGCGACTACGGTGCGGAAGTTGGTGCTCTGGCTCAGGCTGGTGGCGACATCCTCGTGGTAGCGGGTTACCTCGATCAGGGTGGTAAAGGCATCATCCAGTCTTCACTGGACGCAGGTGCATTCGATCACTTCTTCCTACCTGATGCGATGATTGGTGAAAGCCTAACAACAGCTATCGGTTCAGACCTGAATGGTTCAATCGGTACCGTGCCAGGCACAGATAGCCCAGGATCAGCGTCTTACATCGAGATGTTCACCGCGGCTAACGGTGCAGCGCCTGGCCCATACTCGGACTACTCATACGACGCAGCGGCGATGACTCTGCTCGCTATGCAGGCAGCAGGCACTAAAGACTCTAAAGTGTTCAAAGACAAAGTCTTTGATATCGCTAACGCTCCAGGTGAAAAAATCTACCCAGGAGAGCTGGCGAAAGGTCTTGAAATCCTCGCTGCTGGTGGCGACATCGACTACGTAGGCGCAACTGCGGTTGAGCTGATCGGTGGCGGTGAGTCTGCAGGTAGCTACCGTGAGATTCTGGTTAAAGACCAGCAGAACACGACTGTACGTTACCGCTAATCGGTAACCTCACTAGAGGCTCGGTACTCGCAAGGGTTCCGGGCCCTTTTTACATCTGAGCATTATGATAGTTGTAGAAAATCTGCATAAACGTTTTGGCGGTGTCCACGCCGTCAATGACGCATCCCTGCATATAAAGACAGGGTCTATTACCGGTTTGATCGGTCCTAATGGCGCTGGTAAAACCACGCTGTTCAACTGTATCGCCGGTCACTACAAACCGACATCGGGTCGCGTTCTTCTAGATGGTGAGGATATCACCGGTCTGGAACCACACGAGCTGTTTAACAAAGGCGTTTTGCGTACGTTCCAGTTAGCGCACGAATTCTCGTCGCTGACCGTGCGTGAAAACCTGATGATGGTGCCGGGCGATCAGGCGGGCGAGAGCCTGATGAACGTCTGGTTTAACAAAGATCGAGTTCGCGCTGACGAACAGCGAGTGCGCGAGAAGGCTGACGAGGTTATCGATTTCCTTGAGATCGGTCATGTCGCAAATGAGCTGGCTGGTAATCTGTCTGGTGGTCAGAAAAAGCTACTGGAGCTGGGACGCACCATGATGGTGGAGCCCAAAATCATATTCCTTGATGAGGTGGGTGCCGGTGTAAACCGTACATTGCTCTACAAGATCGGTGACGCGATTCTGAAGCTGAATGAAGAGCGTGGCTACACTTTCTGCCTTATCGAACACGACATGGACTTTATTGCTCGCCTCTGTGATCCCGTCATCTGTATGGCTGAGGGCACAGTGCTGGCTGAAGGTACTGTCGATGAAGTTAAGAACAATGAACAGGTTATTGAGGCATACCTCGGTACCGGCCTCAAACATAAAC
>Ga0209555_10001799_pt1 | contig 15889 bp, 7 predicted proteins | sample SaaInl85LU_5_DNA_FD_184643 | JGI IMG/M metagenome (GOLD analysis project Ga0209555, IMG submission 184643) | Marine microbial communities from expanding oxygen minimum zones in the Saanich Inlet - ESP_85LU_5_DNA (SPAdes) (version 2) | ecosystem: Environmental > Aquatic > Marine > Intertidal zone... | reverse complement strand
AATCTGACCCAACACCTGTTATCACAGGTACTTTAGGAGGAACATTTACCTCTACGTCAGGTCTCGTAATTAATTCATCTACAGGGGTAATTGATTTAGACGCGTCTACACCTGGTGTATATGCAGTAACGTATACAACTCCAGGTACAACAGGAGGAAGTTGTATAGGAGTTATGGTTCAAAATGTAAAAATAGAGGCAACTACAGCTGATTTTAATTATTCAGCGAGTACTTTCTGTACTGATGATACTGATCCTATTGCAATAATTACGGGTATATCAGGAGGCCTTTTTGCTTCATCTGCAGGATTAGCAATAGATCCTTTAACAGGAATAATTGATCTATCGGTATCAACTCCTGGAAATTATGATGTTACCTATACACCACCTTCTAATTTTAATCAATTCGGATTAGATATTGATGGTGCAGCTTTAGATGATCATTCAGGAAACTCAATCGATGTAAATAAGGCAGGTGATATAATGGCAGTTGGTTCTAGATATGATGATCCTAATGGGATTAATTCAGGTTCAGTTACTGTTTATAAGTGGAACGATACAACATGGTTAAAGTATGGTAATGCTATTTATGGAGAATTTGCAGACGATAATTTCGGATGGGATGTAGCGTTAAATGCAGCAGGAGATCGACTAGTTGTTGGTGCTCAAGTTAGTGATGCAGGTGGAGTTAACTCAGGTCAAGTTCGTGCTTTCTCATATGATAACGGCGTATGGTCACCATTAGGATCAGATATAGCAGGACAAGTAGCAGACGACCGTTTTGGTTGGTCAGTAGACATGAATGCCAAGGGAGACCGAATAGTTGCTGGAGCAATTTATAACGATGTAAATGGTAGTAATTCAGGTCAAGTTCGCATTTATGAGTTAATCAGTGGATCTTGGGTTCAATTAGGAGCAGAGATTGATGGGGAAGTAGCTGCGGATGAATTCGGATTCTCTGTATCTATGAATGATCTAGGAGATCGAATAGTGGCAGGTGCTAGATACAGTAATGGATTTGGTACTAGTTCAGGTCAAGCACGTGTTTTTGAATACGATGGATTGTCATGGAATCAATTAGGTACTGATATAAATGGTAGAACATTCAATACTAATTTTGGCTGGTCGGTAGACATGAACGCAACAGGTGATAAGGTTGTAGCAAGTGCACCATATGATTATGGTCAGCAAGGATTAACAAGAGTTTTCAGTTACAACGGAAGTATTTGGACTCAAATAGGTCAAGACATTCTAGGAGAAGCAGCTAGCGATCGATCAGGTGAAGGAGATGGAAGTGGTGTTGCTATTAATGATTTAGGAGATAGAGTAGTAGTAGGATCTCCTCTGAATGATGGAGGTGGAAGTAATTCTGGAAGTGTCAGAGTTTATGAAAATATTGGTGGCACATGGTATCAATTAGGTATCGATTTAGATGCTGAAGCTGCTAACGATCGACTAGGTTGGGCAGTTACAATGAACGGGCCTGGTGACATTGTTGCATCAGGTGCACCTTTAAATGACGGTGCAGGAAGTAATTCGGGACATGTTCGCGTCTATGAAAAGTTTGATTTATGCTCACAACCTGCATCTATTACTATTTCCCCATCTACGTTTGCTACCATAAGTTATTCATCGTCTAGTTATTGTGCTTCTGAATTAGACCCTACCCCTACAATAACAGGTGCTACAGGAGGAACTTTCTCTTCTACCTCAGGTCTTTCTATAAATGCTAGTACAGGAGAAATTGATTTAAGTTTATCAACAATTGGTGTTTATGTTATTTCATATGACTTAAGTTCAAATTCTTGTGGGGCTGCGTCAGTTGCAAAGGATACTATAGAAATCAATCAAAACAATTCTAGTGTGCAGACAGTAGTTAGCTGTGATAGTTATACGTGGATAGATAACAATACCTATGTAACAAATAACAATACAGCTACTTATACTTTAACAAACCAAGCTGGTTGTGACTCGTTGATTACATTAGATTTAACGATTAACATTGCCCCAAGGCTAAAAGATACTGTAATTGCATGTAATAGTTATACTTGGATTGATGGGTTAACCTATACAGCTTCAGGTTCATATTACGATACCTTACCAAGTGCAAGTGGTTGTGATACAATAGTAGTTTTAGAATTAACAATTAATAAAATTCTTGTTCAAAATTTAACCGTTTCAAACTCTACTGTTTGTTCAGGTTCTTCCACAACTTTCAGAACAGCTTCTTCAGAGAATGGAGTTACCTATACATTAAAGAATGCCGCCAATGGAAATACCGTTGCAGGTCCAATTTCAGGAACTGGTTCTGGGTTAGTCTTTAATACAGGTAGTTTATTGGCATCAACAGATTTTTATGTTTATGCCGAGGGAAGCATAGTTTCTAAGCCTGTTGGGGTAACGTGTTCTGTGAACTCTGATACTGTTTCAGTTGTTGTTAGCAGCCTAGCATTTAACTTTCCATCAGATACGATTAGTTCATGTGGAGCTAGTTCGGTTCTATTGGATGCAGGAGCAGGTTGGGCAACTTATTCATGGAGTAATAGCGCAACAACTCAAACAACTTCAATTACTACATCAGGAACTTACGCAGTTACAGTGACTGACGCTAATGGATGCACTGCTTCTGATGTTGTAGTCGTAAATATTTCATCAGCAGTTATCGCATCAGCGGTCATAAATACAAATGTAAGTTGTAATGGCTTATCAGATGGATCCGCTACTGCTAGTGGATCAGGGGGAACATCTCCTTACACATATGTCTGGAGTAATTCAGCAACAACTGCAAGTATTACAGGGTTAACTGCAGGAACTTATACAGTAACGGTATCAGATGCAAATTCATGCACCAACATATCAAGCTTAACCATTACCGAGCCTACAGCATTAACTGCAAGTTCAGTAGTTAATACCAATATCAGTTGTAATGGTTTATCAGATGGAGGTGCGACAGTAAGTGCAACCGGTGGAACATCCCCGTATACTTATTTATGGAGTAATTCAGCAATTACAGCTGGTATCACAGGTGTAACTGCAGGAACGTATACGGTAACTGTATCAGATGCTAATTCATGTACAAGTGCATCAAGTGTAACCATTACCGAGCCTACAGCATTAACTGCAAGTACAGTAAACGCCAACATTAGTTGTAATGGTGTTAATGATGGATCCGCTGCTGCTAGTGGATCAGGGGGAACATCTCCTTACACATATGTCTGGAGTAATTCAGCAACCACTGCAAGCATCACTGGCTTAACAGCAGGAACGTATACCGCAACTGTAACCGATGCCAACGGATGTACGACTACATCAAGTGCAACCGTAACAGAGCCAACAGCATTATCAGCAACATCCAGCAACACGAACGTAAGTTGTAATGGCGGTTCAGATGGAACAGCCATGGTAACAGCAACCGGTGGAACAACTGCATATACTTACCTGTGGAGCAATGCAGCAACCACTGCAAGCATCACTGGCTTAACAGCAGGAACGTATACCGCAACTGTAACGGATGCCAACGGATGTACGACTACATCAAGTGCAACCGTAACAGAGCCAACAGCATTATCAGCAACATCAAGCAACACGAACGTAAGTTGTAATGGCGGTTCAGATGGAACAGCCATGGTAACAGCAACAGGCGGAACAACAGCATATACTTACCTATGGAGCAATGCAGCAACCACTGCAAGCATCACTGGCTTAACAGCAGGAACGTATACCGCAACCGTAACTGATGCCAACGGATGTACAACAATAGCAAGTGCAACCGTAACAGAGCCAACAGCATTATCAGCTAGTTCAACCAACACGAACGTAAGTTGTAATGGTGGTTCAGATGGAACAGCAATGGTAACAGCAACAGGCGGAACAACTGCATATACTTACTTATGGAGCAATGCAGCGACCACTGCAAGCATCACCGGCTTAACCGCAGGAACATATACCGCAACCGTAACTGATGCCAACGGATGTACGACAACATCAAGTGCAACCGTAACTGAGCCAACTGTTCCAACTTCAAGTGTTTCAGCAACAAGCTGCGATAGTTATACGTGGTTACAAAATAACATGATGTATACTGTTTCAGGTGCTTATTTAGATACTGTTCAAACCGCTCTTGGTTGTGATTCGGTAATTACACTGAACTTAACAATCAACAATTCAGCAATGACCGCTGACACAGTTACTGCATGTGACAGCTATACATGGATGCACAACAGCATGATGTATACAACAACAGGTGTTTATGTTGACACAGTACAGACAAGCTTAGGATGTGATTCAATTGTAACGTTAGACTTAACGATCAACAATTCAGCAATGACAGCTGATACAGTTACTGCATGTGACAGCTATACGTGGATGCACAATAGCATGATGTACACGACAAGTGGCATTTACGTTGACACAGTACAGACAAGCTTAGGATGTGATTCAATTGTAACGTTAGACTTAACGATCAACAATTCAGCAATCACAGCTGACACAGTTACTGCATGTGACAGCTATACGTGGATGCACAACAGCATGATGTACATGACAAGTGGTATTTATGTTGATACGGTACAAACAAGCTTAGGATGTGATTCCATAATTACGTTGAACTTAACAATTGATACGTTAGATTTAACCATTGCTAAGTTTAATGATTCATTAGTATCAAATGATGCAAGTGCTACTTCATACCAATGGATCAACTGTGATAGTAACAATGCAATTATACCTGGAGCAACTACAGCAGGATTCAAACCTAGCTTAGGGGGTAATTACGCCGTAATCCTAACAAAAGGAGCGTGTGTGGATACCTCTGCATGTCAGAACGTAGTGATTAGTTCAGTTGAAGAGAATAGAAAAACTTCTTCAATAACCATATTCCCTAACCCAACAAATGGACAGGTGTTTATTCAACTAGAAGGAATTTCTACTACTAGAGAGACCATACAAGTATATTCATTAACAGGGCAGTTGATTATAGAAGAAGTGGTCAATTCAAGTCAGATTGAGTTTGATTTATCTTCTTTTGAACGAGGAATCTACTTAGTGAAATACGGTCAAACCATTAAAAAAGTGGTCTTGACGAGATAATTACATGACCCACAATGTATTTTTTGAAAAGGGCTGACCTCATGGTTAGCCCTTTTTTACTCTAACACCAGCTGCATTCGTTTAATCCGATCGGTTAATTTTTCAGTCGTCAACTTACCACGCAAGCGATCTACTAATATGGGAAAAGAGAAAGGAGTTGGTTTATCGATGTTTACCAACACTATTTTTTGCTGTTGAATCCGTTCCATAGCCTCATAGAGTCTGCTTTCTTCTAATTGAAACTCCATGACTTCTTCATAAGCCTGAAAATAGAGTAAATTGGTTTCTTCATGCTCTTGAAATACATCAAAGAATAGCTGTGACGATGCCTGCAAATGACGATCTTTTTTACTTTTTCCTGGGTAACCTTTAAATATCAATCCTGAAATGGAAGCAATATCACGAAATTTTCGACGAGCCATTTCGGCTGAATTAATACTGGCAAACACATCATCATGTAAATGCTCTGTAGATAAGATATCACTGTCCAACGCCATTTCTATGGGTATTTCTTGATCTGAAAGTAGCTCAAAACCATAATCGTTGTAAGCAATGGAAAAAGTAATCGGAGTCATCAAACCAATGCGATAAGCAATTAAAGCAGCCATTCCTTCATGCACCCCTCTGCCCTCAAATGGGTAAAAATACAAGTGATGCCCTTCTTTACTTTTAAACGATTCAATTAAAAATTCATCCGTTGCAGGTACGATGGAACGCTTCGATTGTGTTTCGAAAATGGGTTGAATGGTATGTAATTCAATATCCCTACTTGTGCCGATCTTGGCTTCATTTACCTTTTTCCTTAGCACGTCTGAAAGCTTCGAAGACAATGGCATTCTACCACCTTGCCACGATGGCACTTTTCCATTTTTGGCTTTGCTCAGTTTCACAATGACTTGCATCTCTTTGATTTTAATCAATTCCAAGTTTCTACCTGAAAACCAAAAAACATCGCCTGGGTTGAGTTTAGAAATAAACCATTCTTCTATAGTTCCGATAAATCCACCTTTCATAAACTTTACCTGTAGCAAGCCTTCACTTACAATGGTTCCAATAGATAATCGATGCCGCATAGCCGTTTTCCGATCTAAAACGCGGTATAAACCTTCATAAAAAACCACTTTTTTATACTCATCATAGGCTTGCAACGATTCTCCTCCGAGTACTAAAAATTGCATTACCCAGTTCCACTCGTCATCACTCATGGAGTTGAAACTAAAAGTCGATTGCACTTCATTTTTAATCTTTTCTGATTCAAATCCATCGCCCACAGCCAATGTCATTAAATACTGCACCAACACATCAAACGAGCGGAAATACGGATTCCTTTTCTCCATAATTCCTTCTGTTACTGCTTCGCGTAAGGCTGCTGCTTCTATCAGCTCTAATGAATTAGTTGGCACAAAATAAATCCGACTCGTAGCACCGGGTTGATGTCCGCTTCTTCCTGCGCGCTGCACAAAACGGGCAACACCTTTCGGGCTGCCAATCTGTATGATGGTATCAACTGGCCTAAAGTCAACACCTAAATCTAGGCTAGAAGTGCAAACCACTGCTTTTATCGTCGCCGAATGTAAAGCATCTTCTACCCAATCACGCAACTCACGACTAATGGAGCCGTGGTGCATGGCCAACTGACCGGCCAAATTTGGATCAGCTTCTAACAGTTTTTGATACCAAATTTCTGCTTGTGCTCTGGTGTTGGTAAAAATCAGCGTGGTTTTATTTTTATAAATTAACGGAACAACCTTCTCCAACAATTGAATTCCCAAATGACCACCCCATGAAAATTGTTCAATCTCATCCGGTAAAATAGATTCTACCACAATCTTTTTCTGAATCGCAGAACGGATAATAACCGCTTCTTTTTTTCGCTCATCACCGACTAAAACCTCCAAAGCTTCTTCCATATTGCCAATGGTAGCAGAGATTCCCCAAACTTTTAAGTCTTTGGCTATGGTGGATAATCTGGAGTGAGCTAATTCCATTTGAACAGCTCGTTTAGAGCCCATTAATTCATGCCACTCGTCATTTACAATGCACTTTAGATTTTTAAAAAATGAATCACTTCCTTTAGATGCAATCAGTAATTGCAAACTTTCGGGCGTAGTAATTAAAATCTCAGGAACATTCTTTTTCTGTTTCGCTCGTTCGCTTGCAGTGGTATCACCTGTTCTGTTTCCTACTCTCCATCCTAAGCCTAGTTCATCGGCGGCACGCTGCATGGATTGCTGAATTTCTTTTGCCAAGGCACGAATTGGTGTAATCCAAATGGCTTGTAAACCAACTGCTTTTTTGTTGGAATTAATATGCTCAGCTAAAATCGCCAGTCCCATTCCGTATGTTTTTCCAGAGCCTGTGGGGGCATTAAGCAAACCATTTTTACCTGACAAATAGGCGCTCCAGGCTTCTCGCTGAAAGTCATGCGCTTCCCAATCTTTTGATTGAAACCAATCGAGTACTTTCTTTTCTCCTTTTGTCATGATAAAATGATTGTTCAATTTTGACATTTAAACACTAATTTAAATGCAATAGTTCTAATTTATTCAATAGAGATTATTTCAGTGGCTTATTTTAGGAAAGGGTACAATTGAAATTAAATTATTTTCACCCCCTTGAATTTCCTGCCTGCGGCAAGGCAGGTTGGTTCATTTTGTTTCAAGACAAAAGAACATCATAATAGGATTCATCCTTAAAAATACAAATTTACAAGACGAACTTTTTTTGTTTGCAATTGGCTTAATTTGAGTTGACTGTGAGTCATTGATTAGGTTTTTTAGTTGATGCGGAGCCTAAGCAGATAGAAAATGAAAAATATCAATTAAAAACAGATCTTAAATATAAGTTATTGATAATTAGCCAACAATTCTTTCAAATCATCTAACGTATTCGCCTCTTCCATTGGTTTATCCTCTCGCCATCTGAGAATCCGAGGAAAACGCAAAGCTACGCCAGATTTATGTCGTTTTGATGCAGCAATCCCTTCAAAGCCGATTTCAAAAACCAATTTTGGCGTTACACTTCTTACCGGTCCAAATCGATCAATGGTGTTGGCTTTTACGTATTTATCGACTGCTTTAATTTCTGCCATGGTCAGTCCTGAATAGGCTTTGGTAAACGAAACCAACTCATCACCATTCCACACGGCAAAGGTATAATCGCTGTATAAATTAGCCCGCTGACCGTGTCCTCTCATGGCGTAAATCAATACCGCATCTATGCTCAACGGATCCACTTTCCACTTCCACCAATCGCCTTTTTTACGGCCAACTTTATAGGTCGAATTTGTGGCTTTTAGCATTAAACCTTCTGCTTGATTTTCTCTTGAAACAGCGCGTGCTTTTGTGAGATCTTCCCAGTTGTTGGCTGCTACTATTTCAGAAATGTGCAGCTGTTCGCTACCAGAATTTTTCACTAATTGTTCTAATAATTTTCTTCTCTCCGCAAGCGGTTTTTCTCGTATGTCGATTTCATTGTGCTCTAATAAATCATACGCCATTAAAATGACTGGAACTTTCGTTAAGATGGCTTTGGTTACATTTTTTCGCCCTATTCGAGTTTGTAAATCATTAAAATTTAAAGGAGCACCATCTTTATAGCCCATAATTTCACCATCTATGACCACTCCATTAGGCAAATGTTTAGCTAATTCGCCAAGCTCAGGAAACTTATCGGTCACCAATTCTTCTCCACGCGACCAAATAAAAACTTCCCCTTTCCGCTTGATTAACTGTCCACGAATTCCATCCCATTTGTACTCTGCCTGCCAATTTTCAACTGCCCCTAAGTCTTCCGGTTTTCCATCTACCGCATTCGCCAAATAAAAAGGATAAGGCTGAGAAACTTGCTCCATCGGATCAGGTTCTATAATTAATTGATGATAATTGGTGGTATCAGGGCTCCATTTTCCCATTAGTCGGTGCGACAATATATTTTCTTCAATTCCAGTATGCTGAGCCAACGCTCTAGTCATTAATTTTTGAGATAACCCAATTCTCCATCCTCCTGTTATGAGTTTGTTGAAAATAAATCGCTCAGTTGGGTCTAGTGTATTCCATGCCTTTAGTACGGCCTCTTTTTTAACATCTTCTTCTAAATCAGAAAAGTTTTTGATGTACTCAATCCAATCGGTTAAAGAATTATCTGATGTAGAATTAAGATTCGGGTGAACTTTTGCCAATGTTTCGGCTAAATCGCCAACAATATGATAGGTTTCCTCAAACAACCAAAGTGGAATATTGGCCATTTCTGACGCCCAAAGCTTCAATTCTGTTGTTTTTACCGTTCTTTTTGGCCTTTTATGGCTTAAAATGGCAATTGTCCATAATTTATCCTCATTACTCGCTTCATCTAAGTAAGTTTTTAAGGCCGCTACTTTTTTAAGTGTTTTATTGGTTTGATCCAATTGGGTAATTAAGTGAGCAAACTGTTTCATTCTGCCGCCTCCCCTTTATTCTTTTGTTCACTTATTTCAGAAAGTTCTCCTTCAAATTCAGTGGTTTCTACAGTAGCATCGATTCCTTTTTCTTGCAGCCATTTGCTAAAAATACTCGTGTAGCCATGCGTGCAAATTACTTTTGATGCGCCTGTTGCAGAAATTGCGTCATTTAATCCACTCCAGTCTGCATGGTCAGAAAGTATAAAGCCCCGATCTACTGTTTGTCGTTTTCTAGCACCTCTAATTCCCATCCAGCCGGAGCAGATTCCTACTTCAAAAGGGTTCAATCGTTTGGTCCAATTACTACCAATGGCTCCTGGTGGCGCTATCACCAAACTATTTTTTAAATCTTCAGCAGAAGTTTCAAGAGTAATTCGATCACTTTTAGGTAAGCTGATTCCCATATGACGAATCACTTCATTCATGTTTTCAATAGCTCCGTGGGTGTATATTTTCCCGATTTCTGGGTTTACATTGGCAATAATTCGTTGTGCTTTACCCAAGGAATATCCGCTAAGTAAACTAATTTTTCCTTCCGACTGGTTTTTCATCCACCAATCGTTGATGTCTGAAAATACCTCTTGCTGAGGTCGCCAATTAAAAGCAGGTAAACCAAATGTGCATTCGGTTATAAATACATCGCATTTTATGGGTTCAAAAGGCGTAGAAATGCCATCATTTTCGAGTTTGTAATCGCCTGAAGCTACCCAAACCTCTCCTTTATAAGCTACACGCACTTGCGCAGATCCAATTATATGCCCTGCAGGATGTAATGAAAACTCCACTCCATTGATTAATCTTTTTTCTCCATAAGCTAAGGTTTCAATAGAAATATCGCCCAAGCGATGTGCAATGATGGGTTTTGATAATTCATGACAGAGGTAATTAGTATTCCCAAACCGTGAATGATCAGCATGACCATGCGTTATAATGGCATTCTTCACCGGTTTCCACGGATCGATGTATACATCAGCTTTCGCACAGTAAATTCCTTTGTCGGTAAATTCTAATAATTTCATCTATCGATTAAACAATGAAGTGTAAACTCTGTTTTTTTCTTTCTAAAATAACAATTCCTACAAATCCATAAATAGTACCTTTGAGCTTCAATCACAGAAAATATAAATTAAAATATATACCATCATGTCAAGCGAAAAATTTGATTCACATAAAGCACCAGAGCCAGTAGGAGCATATCCTCATGCAAGAAAAGTAGGTAATTTATTATTTCTTTCAGGTGTAGGTCCGCGAGAGCGAGGAACTAAAATAATCCCAGGCGTAGAGCTCGATGAAAATGGTGAAATTTTGTCTTATGATATCGAAAAGCAGTGCCATTCAGTATTTAAAAATGTACGTGCTATCGTTGAAGATTCTGGTGCAGAGTGGAAGAACGTAGTCGATGTAACTGTTTTTTTAACCAATATGAAAGCAGATTTCAAAACCTATAACCGAATTTATGCGGAGTATTTTGCAGAAAACCAACCGTGTAGAACTACTGTAGAAATTAAAAGTTTGCCTACTCCAATCGGTATTGAACTTAAAGTAATTGCTACTATTTAGAAAAGAAAGTATATTCAAAAAGAGACTTTAAGCAGCCGATTGAGTATTCAATCGGCTCTTTTTTTAAGCCCAATATTTAATAATTCTCATCTGGTTGAGAATTGTTAAATTTGCGGCCGTAATTATGTAGAGCATACGATACTATCCAACATGAGTAAATACAAAGAGTACAAGCAATTGAATTTGCCAGATATAGCTTCTGAAGTTTTAAATAAGTGGGAAGCAGAAAATACTTTTCAAGAAAGCATCGATTCGAGAGAAAATGCACCGTCTTTTGTGTTTTACGAAGGACCTCCCTCAGCGAATGGGTTGCCGGGTATTCATCACGTAATGGGACGAACGATCAAAGATATTTTTTGTCGCTATAAAACTCAAAAAGGCTTTCAAGTAAAGCGAAAAGCCGGATGGGATACGCATGGATTGCCTGTAGAACTTGGGGTGGAAAAGGAGTTGGGCATTACCAAAGAAGATATTGGCAAAACCATCACCGTAGAAGAATACAATCAGAAATGCCGTGAAGCAGTTATGCGCTACACCGATGTTTGGAATAATTTGACCAAGCAAATGGGGTATTGGGTAGACATGAAAGATCCTTACGTTACTTATGATAATAAGTACATTGAGAGTGTTTGGTACCTCTTATCAAAGTTATACAAGAAAGGGTTGATTTATAAAGGATATACCATTCAACCATATTCTCCTGCTGCAGGAACTGGTTTGAGCACGCATGAGTTGAATCAACCTGGATGCTATAAGGATGTAAAAGATACCTCTGCTGTAGCACAGTTTAAGGTGATTAATAATGAGCAATCTGCTTCTTTATTTTCAGATATTCATGGTGATTTATTTTTTATCGCATGGACGACTACACCTTGGACGTTACCATCAAATACCGCTTTGGGCGTTGGGCCAAAAATCACTTATGTAAAAGTAAAAACGTTTAATAAATATACGTTTGAACCGATTACAGTATTGTTAGCCAAAGATTTATTGAACAAATGGTTCTCTCCAAAAGATGCAGGCCTTAAGTTGGCTGATTATAAAGCAGGCGACAAAAAGATTCCTTTTGAGGTAGTTGGAGAATTGTTAGGTGCTGATTTAGACGGAATGCGTTATGAGCAATTAATGCCGTATGCACAGCCTGAAGATGGCGACGCTTTCCGTGTAATTTTAGGAGATTTTGTAACAACAGAAGACGGTACAGGTATCGTGCATTTGGCGCCGAGCTATGGTGCGGATGACTTTAGAGTAGCAAAAGCCAACGGAATCGGAGCATTACACTTAGTAGATATGCAAGGGCGTTTTGTGCCTGAGGTTACTGATTTTGCAGGGGTATATGTAAAGGAGCAATACGAAGATGAAGCAACGAAATCAGACGATTACAAATCGGCTGATGTACGGATTTCTATAAAATTAAAAGAGCAAAACAGAGCTTTTGATGTGCAAAAATACGAGCACAGTTACCCGCATTGTTGGAGAACTGACAAGCCGGTCTTGTATTTTCCATTGGATTCTTGGTTTGTGAAGACTACAGCCATGAAGCCCGAGCTCATTGCCAATAACAAAACCATCAATTGGAAGCCCGAAAGTACGGGAACTGGTCGTTTTGGAAACTGGTTAGAGAATTTGCAAGATTGGAACTTATCTCGTTCGAGGTATTGGGGTATTCCATTACCTATCTGGAGAACAGAAGATGGGGAAGAAGAAGTATTGATAGAATCTGCTGAGGAATTAAAGCTAGCTTGCGAAAAAGCAGTTGCAGCAGGTGTGATGCAGAAAAATCCAATGGCTGATTTTACCCCAGGTGATTTTTCTAAAGCCAACTATGAAACATTTGATTTTCACCGCCCTTTTGTGGATGATATTACCTTAGTTTCAGCATCAGGGAAACCAATGAAGCGGGAGTTAGACTTAATCGACGTTTGGTTCGATTCTGGTTCTATGCCTTATGCACAATGGCATTACCCTTTTGAAAACAAAGAATTAATTGAGCAAAATAAATTTTATCCAGCTGATTTTATCGCGGAAGGAGTAGACCAAACGAGAGGATGGTTCTTTACGCTACATGCTATTGCTACGTTATGTTTTGATTCAGTAGCCTTTAAAAATGTCGTTTCTAACGGATTAGTGTTGGATAAAAATGGGCAGAAAATGTCTAAACGACTAGGTAATGCAATTGATCCATTTACAACATTGGATAAATTTGGACCAGATGCTACGCGATGGTACATGATTAGCAATGCGCAGCCTTGGGATAATCTTAAGTTTGATTTAGAGGGAATTACGGAAGTTCAGCGCAAGTTTTTTGGAACATTATATAACACCTATAATTTCTTTGCTCTGTATGCGAATATTGATGGGTTTACCTATAAAGAAGCAGATGTAGCCTTAAAAGATCGTCCTGAGATTGACCGTTGGGTATTGTCTAAACTAAATTCTTTGGTGAAAGATGTGGATGCTTTATATGCCGATTTTGAACCAACTAAAGCAACTCGATTGATTCAGGATTTTGTAACTGAAAACTTAAGTAACTGGTACGTTCGTTTGTGCAGAAGACGTTTCTGGAAAGGCGATTATACCACCGATAAGATTTCAGCTTATCAGACGTTATACACGTGTTTAGAAACAGTTGCTCGCTTATCGGCGCCTGTTGCTCCATTCTTTATGGATCGTTTATTTAATGATTTGAATGCCATTAGTGGGAAGGATAAAAACACGTCGGTTCACTTAGCGCTATTTGCTAAAGCAGATGAATCATTAATTGATTTGGATTTAGAGCAACGTATGGGAATTGCCCAAAAGGTTACTTCTATGATTCTAGCGTTAAGAAAGAAAGAGCAAATCAAAGTTCGTCAGCCACTACAGCGAATTATGATTCCTGTATTAGATCCTACTTTTAAGCGTCAATTAACGGAGGTGCAGGACTTAATTCTTTCAGAAGTAAATGTAAAGGATATTGAGTACTTAGAAGATACGGCAGGAGTTTTGGTAAAACGAATTAAGGCTGACTTTAAAAAACTAGGGCCGAAGTTTGGTAAGCAAATGAAGCAAGTTGCAGGAGCCATTGCTTCTATGGATCAAGATGCGATAACGGAATTAGAAAAAAACCAAACCTATGCGATTACTGTCGATGGAGGAGAATTATCTATCTCGATTGATGATGTAGAAATTTCTACTGACGATATACCGGGCTGGTTAGTAGCTACAGAAGGAGTTTATACGGTGGCTATGGATATTAACATTTCTCCTGAATTGAAGCAAGAAGGAATAGCTAGAGAGATAGTTAATCGCATTCAGAACCTTAGAAAAGATACTGGTTTTGAAGTAACGGACAAAATTCAAATAACTGTTCAAAAACATCCGGAATTAGACGCAGCAATAGAAGCGAATAAACAGTATATTTGTTTGGAAACATTGGCTATAGATATTACTTTAGTTGATGAATTAACGAATGATTCGCAAATAGTTGAATTAGATACTAATTTAGAGACCAAAGTTGCTCTAACAAAAATATAACAATATGAGTGAGGAAAAAACAAAATATTCAGATGCTGAATTACAAGATTTTAAATCTTTAATACAAGGAAAGTTAACAGAAGCAAAGGTGGATTTAAAGAATCTACGCGACACACTTTCCTATAAGGATGATCATGGAACTGACGATACATCTCCTACTTTTAAAATGATGGAAGATGGCTCTGAAACGTTATCAAGAGAAGAGATTTCGCAATTGGCTATTCGTCAAGAAAAGTTTATCTCTCACCTTGAAAATGCATTAATTCGAATTGAGAATAAGACGTATGGTGTTTGCAGGGAAACAGGGAAGCTTATTCCTAAAGAGCGGTTGAGGGCGGTGCCTCATGCTACCTTATCAATTGAGGCGAAAGAAGCTCAAAATAATCGATAAACAAAAAGGACGAAAGTCCTTTTTTTATGTCCGTATCCTATTATTATGAATAAAATATCCCGTTTTTTAGCTTCTCCTTTACTAATTGTTTTGGTAGTATTAGTTCTCGATCAATGGTCCAAGTTTTGGATTAAAACCAATATGTTCCTTGGCGAGGAATTTCCAGTTTTGGGAGATTGGTTTATTATCCACTTTACAGAGAACAACGGGATGGCATTTGGGATTGAGTTTGGGTTTGAATATGGTAAGCTCTTTCTAACCTTGTTTAGAATTATTGTGGTTGCTGTTATCGGGTTTTATTTATTTCGGTTACCACGCAAAAGTACATCGACAGGTTTACTCATTACTGGAGCACTAATATTTGCAGGCGCTGTTGGAAATATAATTGATAGTGTTTTTTACGGGATGGCCTTTGATGAAAGTTATAATCAAATTGCAACCTTTTTACCTGAAAACGGAGGGTATGCACCTATTTTTTACGGAAAGGTAGTAGATATGCTTTATTTCCCTCTGATTGATGGATTTTTCCCTGATTGGCTACCAATTTGGGGAGGCGAGCATTTTGTTTTCTTCAGGCCTGTATTTAATATTGCTGATGCTGCTATTTCAGTGGGAATAGTTAGTCTGTTATTATTTCAACGTAAGTTTTTTAAATCATTGGCGTAAAAAAACCTCTTTATTTTAAGAAGAGATTAGTATCGTGTAATTAGATTTTAAAACCAATTAATAAAAAATAAACTTACGATAGAGAAACTGTTTAGTTAACAATTAATTTTTGGCTCTTCGGGTGATTATCACCAAAGAAGCGAATTATATAAACTCCTTTAGATAATTCTGAGTGTTGAAGCTCAATCTTAGAGCCATCATTTTCTTTTCTTGCAACTAACTTTCCTTGAA
>Ga0209555_10001797_pt1 | contig 15892 bp, 15 predicted proteins | sample SaaInl85LU_5_DNA_FD_184643 | JGI IMG/M metagenome (GOLD analysis project Ga0209555, IMG submission 184643) | Marine microbial communities from expanding oxygen minimum zones in the Saanich Inlet - ESP_85LU_5_DNA (SPAdes) (version 2) | ecosystem: Environmental > Aquatic > Marine > Intertidal... | reverse complement strand
CAACTAGAGTACACTTTAAATCAGATAGAGTTAGAAGCAGCAGGTCTTAACACCACAGCTTTGAATAGAATAAACTCCCTACCTAGAGGACAGAAACCTAACTTTGCTATGCATGCTTTACAAACCGCAGCTAGTGCTTATGGAGCAGATAAACAGTTTGGTGATGGTGTATTTAGTGATAAGGTTGATAGTTTATTTAACTTAGAAAACTTTGGTTTAACCAGTAATTATAGTAATACTATACCTGATTTTGATCCAGTAATAGATTTATTTTAGTTTAAATAAAAAGAGGAAAACATGGCAAAACAACGAGTACAAGTACAAGAACTAGATGCTGGTTCTTCAGTAGTACGTCCTATTGCTAGTCCAGTAGATACGTATGTTAAACCTGTTCTGGAACAACCAACACTATCTACTTTGTCAGAATTTATCAATGCTATTAGTCCTGCTGTGCAAGCTAAAGCTGACGAGATGAAAGTTGAGAAGGTAAAAAAAGAAAGAAGAGCAGAAGCTAATAAACTTAGGATGCAGGATGCCCAAGCAAAAGCTAAAATGGGTGAGCTAACTTTCGGTCTAGATGAGCAATACGGTTTAGATCCAGACAGTGTTCACGCAAAATATCCTACTGTTGCTTTAGCTGTAGAAGCTTATAACAAACCTGTTAGTTTATACATAGAAAAATTAAGTCAAGACCCTAATGTTGACCCTTCAATAATAGAAGACATGAAGTATTATGCTGAAGTAAATAAACTTGCTTTTGCTGCTAAGTATAATGAAAATCAAGTAAAGATTAATCGTGGAAAAATAGATAAGAATTTTATAAATCAAATTTCAAAGCTTAATCAATCAACTATAAAAAACCGTCAACAAATAATAGAGTTAATGCAAGGTTTAACTGACCAAATGGCAAATGGTATGCCATTACTTAATGGTAAACCTGACTATAAAAGGTTTAATACACTACTAGTAGATTTTCTTCATGATACTAGATCAGTAAATGCTGATAGTCCTCTCTATGAAGCTGTAAGTAACATGGTTACTAAAGATGGTAACTACCTTAACATACTTGACTCTGCTACCTATGCAGAGCAAGGTGCTGCTATTGAAAAAGCTAGGGCTACTTCAATTAATGCAAGTACAAAGCTTCAAGTAGAACAAGCGAAGGAACAGCTAAAACAGAATAAAGTAGAGACAGCAGTAACCCAAGGAGACGCTGCAATCTTAGCACTCGGTCTAGAATTAACTAGCACTATAGAAGTAAATGGTAAACCTATAGAAATAAAACAAACTTTAACTAAAGCTAATATAACTCAAGCTTTGTATATAGAAGCAGCTATTGAACTTAATAAATTAGAGAAAGACTTAGCAAACAGTAATAAATCAGACCTTGAAAAAAATGAGATTATTAACGCAGTAAAAAGTAAACATTATAAGTTGTATGAAGACCTTGGAATAATGTCACCAGAGACAAGGGAATTAGTTAATAATTTTTCTAGTTTAACTACTAGTGATGTAAATGTTTCTCAAGAAGATGAAGCAGGTAATAAGTCTTATCCAGCATTGATAGAAGCTGAACGGCTATACAACATGATGGAAAACATAGAAGCATACTCAGGTAATGCTAGTTTATCTAAGTTAGGTTTTAGTAACGAACAAGTAGAGTTTTATTCAGTTTTAAAATCAGGAATGGAAGCTAATTATACTTTTAGAGATTCTTTAAATACTGCTAGAGAAATAAGAGAAAACCCTGAGTTACTTAAAAATATAAGCATATCAACAGAAGACTTAGGAAGTATGGTTGATACAGGTCTTTTTGACCTAACTAATCTAGATGAGGTTGTTAATTTAAATGACTTAAAACCTCTGATAGAAAAAAGAGCAGCAATACTAATGGCTGGTAATAATCTCTTATCAGAAGAAGATGCTATTATTAAAGCTTCTAAACAAATAGCTGCTGACTACGTACCTTTTAAAATGGCAAATGGTCAATTTACTGCTATTCCATCTGAGAGCTTATCTACAACTGAACTTGCTTTTGAACAACTTGAAGAACAGTTAAATAAAATGCAAGAGGATGGCAATTTTAAGCAGATGATAGAAGGTGTTTATAACTTAGCTCCTCCAATAGTATCCGAAATATCTGAGGCATTAAGGGCTAATAACCCTGTTACACGAGTTCTATCAGCTATTCAACTAGGAGCAGGAGAACAAGTATCTCCTAACACTTTTACTATAATGCCTAGACCTACCATTTTAAATAAGAATATGGTAGACTTATATGTAGTCGAGTTAGGTTCTGATGGAAAAATAAACCCTTCAGGTAACATTTACAAGACACCTATTTCTGTTGACCTTCTAGCTTTACCAGAAGATATAAAGTCAACTATGATAGGTAACATGTCTAAGGAGATAGAAGAGCTAAATGAAAATCTTCCATCACTAGCAGAAGACCCACGCATGTTTATTGAACCTAATGAAGTTGAGAAACAATTAGGAGCTAGACCTATAGGTGAAGTTCTAAGTGAAGTTGGAGATGCTATTGGTGGTACTGTTAGCGAAGCAGTTAGTGCAGTAGGAGAAGCTGTAGATAGTGCTATAGAATCAATTAGTCAAAGTCCTGATGGTACACCTTTAAGTTCAGAAGAAATAGATAACAAAATAAAAGAAACTTTTGAAGGCTTACAAGGTTCTGTGGAAACTCCATCTTTAATTAAATCTGCTACTGCTTCTACTATAATAGAAGATGAAGGTTTTTCTACTACTCCTTATGATGACATGGGTAAACAGTCAGTAGGACATGGTTTACAAATTGAATCACTTGAGCCAGATGAACGTGCATTGATTAAAGATATTAACAATGTACAACCAGAAGAATCTCAAGCTGTAGTAGCACTTAAAGTAGATAAGATTAGTAACTACTTCTCTGACGTAGTAGATGGCTTTGAAAATTTACCAGAAACTGCACAGTCAGCTATGATACAGATGGGCTACCAACTTGGTCAGTACAATGTAACTAGAGAGTGGACTAAGTTTATGGGAGCTATAAAAGAAGCTGCTACATATACTGAAGGTTCTATAGAACAAGCTACTGCTTTAGCTGAAGCAAAGTTTCATATGCTTTATAACGAAGCTAAAGATGGTACAACAAGGTTGACAAAGTGGGCTACTCAAACTAAAGATCGAGCGTTAAAAGTAGCTTCTGAGTTAGGTTCTGATTTACAAACAGCCCTTTCTTTACCTAAACCTAAACCAACTAAGCCTGTAGCTAAAACAGTAAAGTATGGTGATAGTATTAAAAACATGATACCTTCTCATATGCGAATGTTTATTCAAGATATTCTAGATATAAATTTAGATACTACTCGCACTAATGATTTCCTTAGTAAAGATGAGTTTACAGCTTTACAAGAAGTTACAAGAAGAGCTATGAATAGACAAGGCGGTACTAAAGGTGATATTGACTATGACCTAGATTATACAAAAGGTCAAAGTGATGTTAGTTTTCTAAGTAATAGTTTATCTATAGGCGACCCTGAAGGAGCTATTAAGAAAACTTTGGGTGACTTTACTTGGAGTGTAAACGACAAAGGTGAAGTAATCATAACAGACCAATACAACTTTAACGATGCTCTTAAACTACGAAAAAAGTATGACACAGAAATAAAGAAACTAGCACACTTAACTGCCCTTGCTGCTAGAGCAGCTAGTGGGGATGAACAAGTAGGTCTTTATGGATTGATTAGACGTTATGGAGCTTTGTATGGTTCTGTAGATGGACAAGGTGCTAAATTTGAAATAAATTTAGGTAAGCTATAAAGGAAAATTAAAACATGGCTGATACTTTAGAAGCGATATTTGAAGAGTACGGTATTAAAGGTGGACTTTCTCCTGCTCCTACAGGGGGCAGGTTTAGTCAGCTTGACGTAGATTTAGCTAATAAAGAAGCTAGAGAAAAATCTAAAAATTTTTTTAGTTTAGTTAAAGAACAGCAACTTACAACAGGTACTTCTATTTCTCTTTATAATTACTTTACTACACCTGAACCAGAAGAGTTAGAGTTTACAGAAGAGGTAGCTAAAGACTTACTAGAAGACATTACAGACCCAAAAATAATAAAAAAAGTACTAGAAGCAGGAACTGAAAAAGGTACAGCTTATGCACGTAAGATAGTAACAGAGTATGGACAGCAACAAGAATTTTATAGCAACGTAGCAGCAGCAGGGGGGCAAGGAACTGTAGCTGGATTAGCAGGAGCTATACTTGACCCTGCTGATACTGCAACAGCATTAGCTACAGGTGCTGCTATAACAGCTTTACAACCTCAGTTTGCTCCTATTACTGCTCCTGCTTCTGTTGCTGCTGTTAAAGGTTATAAGATATTTGAGAAACTAAAAACTAACAGAGGAGCTTTACTAGCTTCTGTTGGTATAGGTGCTGTTGAACAAGCTGGTCTAGAACTGCTAAGAAAACAAACTGTGCATGATGTATCAGGAAACGATGTTATCTTAGCAGCTTTCTTAGGTGCTGGTGTTACTGGTGGTGTAACTAAGTATGGTCAATATGCTCGTAAGAGAGCAGCTATTCTAGAAGCTCAACGTAAACAAGTAGACGGTGAAGATTTAACTGCTGCTGACGAAGCTGTGTTAAAAACAACTGATGAAGAACAACTAGCTGAGTACTTTAGAGGACTAGCTCAAAGGTCTGATGACTTTAATACTCAAGCTGCTGATGAATTAGAACCTGATGATGTTGACCCTTTTGTAGGTATACAGAGAAAAGACTATACAGAAACTACAGAAGGAGAAATAGAAGCTACTCCTTTCCAACGTGGTAATTTTTCAGGACTAAGAAGCTTAGTAGCTGTAGTACCTCTATTAAAAAACTCAAGCAGTGGTTTAGTTAGATGGTTGTCAGATGGACTAGCCTTAAATAGTTTAGGAAACAGAGGTGGACAAGGTGTAGGTTCTAATGCTTTAGATTTAAGAGACACTATAATACAAAGTACTTTATTAAGAAACGCTGTTGAAGTTAAAAATTTATATAAAAGTGCTGAACAAACTACAGGTTTAAAACAGTTTCAGATTGAAGAACTTGTTGGAGACTACATGCGTAGTCCTAATCCTAATGCTGCACCAGAGATAAAAAGAATAGCACAGATTTATTCAGAAGATATGGATAGAGCTTTTGACTTAGCTGCTAAATCTAACGCAGCAGGTTTTACGGCTGAAGCTAAAAAACTACGCAACTACCTACCTAGAAAAGCAAACAGAATAAACTTTGCTAAATATAGACTAGGAAATGAAAACCAAGCTGCTTTACTACCAGACGTAAAGGGTGAACTTAACGAAGGGTTTGTAGATTTATTTGAAACTGCTATAAGAAATGCTCAACCTAATCTTAACAGAAGAGTTAGAAAAATGTTAAGAGAAAAAGGTGTTAAGAAAGTAAACACTAAGAAATTTATTAGAGCTATGGCTAAAGCATATGCTAAAAACTTTCTAGCTCCGCCTGATAACCTTGTACGTAAACTTGGTGATGGTTTAGCTGACGTAGAAGAAGCAGTAGCAATTTTTACAAAGGGTGGTCTTTCTGATAATGATGCTAGACTTGCTGTTGAATTATTGTCTTTAGAAAAAACTATAGTAGCTAATCCAAGAGCAAAGCATAGAGTAAATATAGATGAAACAGCTAGTATACAAGTTACTGGTGCTGACGGTAGTGTATTTACTTTAAGAATGGCAGACTTACTAGAACGTAATGCACGTGTATTACATGAGAGTTACTTATTTCAAGTTTCTGGTTCTACTGCTTTGGCAGTTAATGGTATTAATACTAATAAACTAGGTTCAAACTTTCATACTATTTTAAATAAAATACCAGCAGGGGACGCTAAAAGAAACAAGGAAATACAAGGTTTAGAATTTTTGTATGATACTCTTACAGGTAATCTTGTATATAGAAGTGGGTTCTCTCCTACAACTAATAGAAACCTAGCACGTTTAAGAGAAGCTAACTTTATACTACAGATGGGTATGTCAGGAATGGCAGCTATCATGGAACTTACCAACGTAATAAATGAAGTTTCTTTTAATACTATATTAAAAACTACTCCTCAACTAAATAATCTAATAGTAAAAGCTAGGACAGGTCAGTTGGGAAATAGAGCAGCACATGAAATGATGGTGCTTACTGGTGTAGGTGGTGATGGTCTTCTTAATAAAGTTACCTCAAGAAGAAATAGACTAGAGGGTGGAGTAGGCGAAGGTGAAGATTATTTAAGTCTAGGTGAAGAGGTTACTTGGCTTGATGAAACTCTAGGCAAAGGACGTATAATGATGTCTATAGCCTCAGGTTTACAAGGTGTTACTGATATTCTTAGAAGGTGGTCATCTTATAACTTTGCTCAAGAGTTTACTACTAGAGCTAGAGAAGGTGTGATACCTTTCTCTGCTATTAAGAGAGAACAGTTAGGTATCTCAGATGCAGACGCTAAGCTTATTAATGAGCAAATAATAGCCAACGCTGATGTATTAGATGATGGTACACTAGATGGACTTAACTTAAATAAGTGGGATAACCAAGCAAGAAACGTATTTCTACAAGCTGTTAGACGAGAAGCTACTCAATCTGTACAAGAAGTAAATAACGGTTCTGTTAGTTACTGGTTACGTAGTGAAGTAGGTAAGAGCTTCTTTCAGTTCTTAACTTTTCCTATGGCTTCTATGGAACAACAAGCAGGTAGATTAGCTGTACGTGCTGCTAATGGAGATAGTGTACAAGTTGCTAAGATATTAGGAAGTGCTGCTTTCATGGGTACTCTTATGTATGTAGCAAGAACACACTTGAACTCTATTAATAGAAGTGACAGAGAGCAATACTTAGAAAGATTTTTAAGCCCTTCTCAAATAGGTATAGGTGCTTTGTCTCAAGTAGGTGCAGCTTCTTTGTTTGGTTACATCTATCAAGTTAGTACAGGTTTAATGGATGGACAAACAAGAGCCGTTACCCCTGCTTCTGCTAGTATGCTTATATCAGGACTATCAGGAGTAAAAGACTTAGGTGAGATGATTGCAGGTGACGAACTAAGTGAGACAGAACTTAGGTCTTTGCTAAGATTATTACCATTCTCTTCACTCTATGGAGCAAGACAAATACTTAACGGTGTTGCAGCATTAGCAGACTAGCTAAAGTTACAACTTAGATAAACACAAATAGAAGGATAAGAAATGGCATTTTCATATCATAATTACGTAGGGGATAATAGTACAACTACTTTTAATATTCCCTTTACATACACAGCTACAAGTGAAATTAGTGTGACAGTAGATGGTGTGGCTGAGACAGGTCTTACTTTTCCTTCTTCCACTGAAGTTACATTGACTTCTGCTCCTGCTACTAACACGCTAGTACAGGTAAGAAGGACAACAGTACTAACAAGTAGAACAGTAGATTTTGCTTCAGGCTCTGTACTAACAGAAGAAGACTTGGATAACTCTAACATTCAGGTCTTCCATGCTTCACAAGAAGCTGTTGACAAGGCTAACGACTCTATTGCTCTTGACAACGATGATAAATTTGATGCTCAGTCTAAGGTTATTAAAAATTTAGCTGACCCTGTAGATAACAACGATGCTGTAAACAAGCAGTTTATTTCTACTAACCTACCTAACATCACTACAGTAGCAGGTATTGCTGCTGATGTAACTACAGTTGCTGGTATTGACAGCGATGTAACAGCAGTAGCTGCTGATGCTACAGACATTGGTACAGTATCAACTAACATAGCGAATGTTAATAAAGTAGGTGCTATTGATAGTGATGTAACCACAGTGGCTGGTATAGATGCTAATGTAACAGCAGTAGCAGGTAATGCTACTAACATTAACACTGTTGCAGGTATCTCAGCAGACGTTACTACTGTCGCAGGTATCAGTACAGATGTAACTGCTGTTGAAGACATAGCATCTAATGTAACAGAAGTGGCAGGAATTAGTGCTAACGTATCTACTGTCGCTGGTATTAGTGCTAATGTTACTACAGTTGCAGGGAATGACAGCAATATTACGGCTGTTGCAGGTAACGCAACTAACATTAATAGTGTTGCAGGTATATCATCTGATGTTACCTCTGTTGCTGGTATTTCTTCTGACGTAACAACGGTTGCGGCTGATGGCACAGATATAGGAACGGTTGCAGGTATATCTGCTAACGTAACTACAGTTGCAGGTATTAGTGGTAATGTAACTACAGTTGCAGGGGTGTCTGCTAATGTAACCACAGTGGCTGGAATATCATCAGACGTAACAACAGTGGCTGGTGATAGTGCTGATATACAAGCTGTAGCGGCAGATTCTACTGACATAGGCACAGTTGCTACAAATATAGCTAACGTCAATGCAGTAGGCGGTGACATATCGAATGTTAATACAGTTGCTACAAATATTGCAGACGTAAATAGTTTTGCTAATACTTATTTTGTATCAGCAACAGCCCCATCATCACCTACAGAGGGTGACTTATGGTTTGATACAACTAACGATATAATGAAAGTTTACGATGGTGCTGGTTTTGTTAATGCTGGTTCATCTGTAAATGGTACAGCTAACAGAGTTACTTACACAGCTACGGCAGGGCAAACATCCTTTAATGCTACCTATGATGCTGGTTATGTTGATGTTTACTTGAATGGCGTGAAGCTAATTACTGGTACTGACTTTACAGCAACCAATGGTTCTACTGTAGTTCTTGCAACAGGTGCGGCACTAAACGATACTGTAGATATTGTTGCATATGGCACTTTTAATATTAACATACCTAACATTGTTGGTGATGTAACTCCTCAACTTGGCGGCAACCTTGACCTTAATAGCAACGACATTACTGGCACTGGCGATATTAACATCACAGGCGGTCTTACCACGACATCCAATGTTGGAATCGGGACAAATTCCGCGAATGCAAGATTGGAAGTTTTTAGTGCCGATGCAACAACTATGCGCTTACATCGTAATAACGCCTCTGGTGGCGGTGGAATTGATTTCTATAACAACACTCAACAGGTAGCAAACATCAATGCTGGTTCTGGCAATTTAAATTTTAAAGCAGACCCGACTAACAACGCGGCGGCATCTTTCATTTCGTTTGAAACGGACGGTTCGGAAGTTGCGCGTATCGACAGCAGTGGCAACGTGTTGGTGGGAAAAACGGTCACCACTGAGTATGAAAGTGGGTGTATTTTTAGTTCAGGGGCTTCGGTAAACGCAGTAATTTCTGCGGACAATGATACACTTATCGTTTGGGCTGACAACGGAACTGCAAATACAGGCGGTACAAAAGGACACGTCCTGTTTAAAAGAGGCACAAATGGTGTTCTTGTTGGTGCTATAACCTCAACAACCACATCCACATCCTTTAACACATCATCTGACTACCGCCTAAAAGAAAATGCAGTGGACATGACTGGTGCAATCACTCGTGTCAAATCTCTGCAACCTAAACGCTTCAACTTTATTTCTGACACCACAGATACACTTGTAGATGGCTTTATGGCACATGAAGCGGCAACTGTTGTGCCAGAAGCAATTACAGGCACTAAGGACGCAATGCGTGACGAGGAATACGAGGTCACACCAGCAGTTCTTGATGATGATGGCAACGAGGTAACCCCTGCGGTTATGGGTACAAGGTCAGTTCCTGATTACCAAGGTATTGACCAAAGCAAACTCGTGCCGCTTTTGACGGGTGCATTGCAGGAAGCAATCGCAAAGATTGAAACGCTTGAAACAGAAATGACTGCATTGCAAACGCGAGTAACTAATTTGGAGAACGTATAATGACTAGGGCAAGAGATATAGCAGACCTCGTAGATGCAAATGGCGACATTGTTGCAGATGCGTTGGATAATGTCCCTGCGGCAGATGTGGTGAACGATACTACACCGCAATTGGGCGGTGATTTAGATACCAACGGAAATGATGTAAACTTTGGCGATAACGACAAGGCTACCTTTGGTGATGGCGACTTGCAGATTTACCACGATGCACTTAACTCATACATAGTTGATAGTGGTACTGGCGATTTAATCGTACAGGGTGGCAACAATGTCTTTATCAAAGACGGTTCTGGCAACAATATGTTGCGTACCACAGATGGCGCACAAGTTCGCTTATACTATGGAAATGCCACTCGTCTTGACACCACATCCACAGGCATCACAGTCACTGGCACAGTAGCGGCGACAAGCTACACTGGTGACGGTTCAGCGTTGACAGGCATAGAGGCAGGTGCAAAGGCTTGGGCAAATACTAATCAGACAGGCACACAATCTAACAGGGACAGCTTCAACATAGATGGAATAACAGATAATGGTGTAGGCAATACAACTCTTGCGTTTACTAATAATATGAGTAACGGTAATTTCTCAACAACAGGACAAGAAGGCTCAACTAATACAACAGGCTATGTTATGCAAATGCCATACGCTAGCACCAACACGTCTAGCCAATATCAGTTTCATGGTTTCACCAGTAACAGAGGTGCGGGGGCAGACGTAGTAGTAATAAACACAGCAGTTCACGGAGACTTAGCATAATGGCAACAACACCACAATTCAAAGGCACACATTTATTTGATAGACTGTGTTGGGCTAAAGAAAACCTTGAGCCTGTGCAATCAGACTACCGTGTAGTCTACGAAGACAGCGTGGATGAGTGTTGCCGCATCCTCTCTCCAGACCCAAACTGGATGGCTTGCGCTTTACAGGGCGGCATCTTACCGCCAGTGTGGGTATATCACGAACTGGCAAAAGACGAAGCACAGCCTGATTTTAGAAAACACACAAGGGGCTACTTGCTACATGAGACTGAGCCTATGGAAGCCATGACAGAAGAAGAAGCAATAGAGTTTCTTATTCTTAAAGACTGCCCTAGTGACGTTGTAGCAAACTTTGACAAAGGTAATAGAAGAACTTTGGTCATATGTAGAAAAGAACAATTACCACAACAACGTGTCTGGCGTAACGCTTGGCGCATCAATCAAGACTTAGCGGCATAGGAGAAACCAATGGCTGTAACAACACATATCGTAGACAAGGACGGTAACGAGATTGATGCTTCAACTGCTACCGTTCCAGTAAACAGAGACTTTAGAGATGCTTGGTCATTATCAGGCACAGTGATTTCAGAAGACATTACTAAGGCTAAAGAAATCTTTAAAGATAAAATCAGAGAAGTAAGAACACCACTTCTTGCAGATAAAGACGTAGAGTTAATGAAGGCACTAGAGGCTGGTACTAGCACCACTGCTATAGCTACAGCTAAAGATGCGCTAAGAGATGCACCTGCCGCACAAGCTATCACAGATGCAACAACGATAGATGAACTTAAGGCGGCTTGGGATACATCTGTGCTTGGCGATAGCCCTTACGCATAAGGAACATATGTTATGGATAGCAAGACAGTAACAGATTTAGCCGTAGCATCAGCAACAATTACAGCCCCTGTTTGGCTAGATGGTGCTAACGCTTGGCTTGTCTTCATCGGTGCTATACTTGGTATTGTACTTGCTGCAATGCGGATATACGAAATGATGAAGCGTAAAGACTAATGGTTATAGCAGAGGCACTTGCTGGTATAGCTTTAGTTAAGGGTGCAGTAAATGGAATAAAGTCTGCCATAAGTACTGCACAGGACATTTCAGATATTGCTCACCATATTGATAACTTATTCAAGGGTGAGCAAGAAATTCAACAACAGAGAAACAAAGCAAGTAAAGACCCTTTCAGTGTTTATTCAGTAGCCGAAGAAACGATAAACGCTAAACTAGCACAAGAACAAATGACAGAAATGAAGAACCTAATTAATATGAGGTTTGGTGCTGGTGTGTGGGAAGGTATAATAGCTGAAAGAGCTAGACGTATTCAAGAACAGAAAGAGTTTGAGAAAGAACAACGTGCAGCTAAAAGAAAAAAACGTGAACACTTTATACACAACGCTAAGATAGCAGGTTGGGTAAGCACAGGTGTTTCTGTTATTATACTAATACTAGTAGTTGCTTTATCAGCTATTGCAGGAACTGTGAGTAGATAATGATACAAAATTTAATAGCACCAGTGGCAGGACTACTGGATAAATTTATAGAAGACAAAGACCAGAAAAATGCTTTGGCACATGAGATAGCTACCCTTGCAACTAAGCAAGCCCACGAAGCAAACATTGGTCAGATAGAAATAAACAAAGAAGAAGCCAAACATCGTAATGTATTTATAGCAGGTTGGCGACCCTTTTTGGGTTGGGGACTTAGCTTTGCGATGCTTTGGCACTTTGTACTTTCCCCTATACTAATCTTTATTTTTAGTTATGCAGGGGTAACTGTACCTGATTTGCCTACTTTCGACATGGATAGTTTACTAACTGTCCTTATGGGTATGCTTGGTTTAGGTGGTCTTAGAACATTTGAAAAAACAAAAGGCTTAACTAAGTAATGGAAATAACATACGTTGAATTAATAATCCACATACTTGTATTAATAGGTGTGTGGATAAATACTAGCATTAATATTGTACACAGGATAAATAAAAAATGACTTGTATTGAAGAAGTAGATGCAGAAGAATTAGAAAGAAAGCGACAACAAGACGCAAATTGGGATAGATATAGGTGGGAATGGACAAGCCCTTCTTATGTAGAAAAACTAGAAAAAGATAATAAAAACAAGGATTAACCTTATGAGCCTTTACGAAAATATTAACAAACGAAAAAAAGCTGGAACAAGTAGACCTAAGAGTGAATCTACTATTAGTCCTAAAGCTTACTCTAATATGAAAGCTGGATTTCCTAAAAAGAAAAACACAGATAAGTATAAGAAAAAATGAATAAGTTAATAGAACAATTAAAGCGTCACGAGGGAATAAGGTTAAAGCCATACAAATGTACAGCAGGGAAACTATCCATCGGTATAGGAAGAAACTTGGAAGACATAGGTATAACAGAGAAAGAAGCAGAAGTGCTACTACTCAACGATATAGAAGAAGCGAAGAAACAGCTACTACATCACATGCCTTGGACGAAGGATTTAGACGAGGTACGTTTCTCAGCCCTACTCAACTTCGTATTCAACGTAGGGATAGGGACAACCTTAAAGTTCGTAAACGCAATGGGTCAGCTAAAGGAAGGAAACTACGCTATGGCAGCACAGGAACTACTTGATAGTAGATGGGCTAAACAAGTAGGTAAGCGTTCTGAAGAAATAGCTAGACAACTTGAAACAGGAGAGTGGCAGTGACAGCAGATAGAAAAACAATAGATACACTTCACAATGCTGTAACACAGGAACTACTATTACGTGTACGAAGTGGTGAAGCTACAGCCTCTGAGTTGTCAGTAGCTGTCAAGTTTCTTAAAGATAATGGGGCATCTCTAGATGTTATAACTGCTGAAAGTCCTATGGCTAACTTACTGAATGATTTACCCTTTGACATTGAGGAGAAGATGCAATGAGAGGACACAATGCAAGCCTAACTAGTAAGAATGTCACACTACCAGAAGACCAATCATGGGTAAAACTATTAGATAATAATGCTAATCGTATGTATTTAGTAATACAGAATGACCATGACAACCATTCTATTACAATAGGGTTTAGTAATAACACTACTGCACCTACTTCTGGTTTAAACTTAAATGGTTCTAATACAGTAGGTGATAAAGCTGCTACTTGGGAGTTCGGTGTAGCACCTATCAATGCTATATGGGCTAAAGTAAATGACGCTCACGCACATGATATAGAAGTTATATATGACGATTAGTAGCGTTTTAAAGCTTATTGACAGCCTTTAGAGCCTAGAGAGGTACAAACATACATGCAACATGCTACAGCCATTCCTGAGGCTTTAAAAGACTTTAGAAACTTTACTTACATTGTATGGCAGCATCTAGGATTACCAGAGCCTACACCAGTGCAGTATGATATTGCTCACTACTTACAGAGTAGTCCAAAGCGTAGTATCATTGAGGCATTTCGTGGTGTGGGAAAGAGTTACATTACTGCTGCCTACGTAGTACATCAACTACTTCTAAACCCACAATTAAAATTTATGGTTGTCTCAGCATCTAAAGCACGTGCTGATGACTTCTCAACCTTTACACAAAGGATTATTGTAGAATTACCTATATGTAGACACCTAGTAGCCAAAGAAGGACAGAGGTGGTCTAAGATAGCGTTTGACGTAGCACCAGCTAAAGCATCTGGTAGCCCCTCAGTTAAGTCTGTGGGTGTTACAGGACAGCTTACTGGTTCACGTGCTGACGTTATTATTGCAGATGACGTAGAAGTACCTAACAACTCTATGACACACATGATGAGAGAGAAGCTTGGGGAGACTGTCAAAGAGTTTGATGCTGTCTTAAAACCTAATGGTAAGATAATATACCTAGGAACACCTCAAACTGAGATGTCTTTGTACAACGTACTCATCAATCGTGGTTATGAGATGAGAGTATGGACAGCTAGATACCCTACTCTAGAACGAGCAGAGAAGGCTTATGGGGGCAGGTTAGCACCTTTACTACATGAACACCTACAAGACAACTTAGAAGCCGTGTATGGGCTTCCTACAGACCCTAAACGATTTACAGATGAAGACTTATTAGAAAGAGAATTAAGTTATGGACGTTCTGGTTTTGCTCTTCAGTTTATGTTGGATACTTCTCTTAGCGATGCTAATAAATATCCGCTTAAACTCAGCGACCTTATTATTTACTCCTGCGACAAGGACACAGCACCAGAGAAAATGGTATACGGTATATTCAAGCCCTTACCTGAACTACCTAATGTAGGACTAGCAGGAGATAAATTCTATGCTCCTGAGGACACAATAGGTAGAACTAAGTATAGTGGGTCTATTATGGCTATTGACCCCTCTGGTAGGGGTAGTGACGAGACAGCCTATGCTGTTGTTAAGATGCTCAATGGCTTCTTGTATGTGGTAGACTGTGGTGGAGTAGCTGGTGGGTACTCTGACGAGGCTCTACAGCACCTTACAGACCTAGCAAAGATACACCAAGTTAATAATGTAATTATTGAGAGTAACTTTGGTGACGGTATGTTTACTGAGTTACTTAAACCTCACCTACTAAAGACTTATCCAGTAGGTACTGAAGAGGTTAGGCATAACACACAGAAGGAAGCACGTATAATAGACACGCTAGAGCCTGTTATGAACCAGCACAGGCTTGTTATAGACCCTAGGGTTATACAAAAAGACTATGATAGTGTACAGGATATGCCCCCTGATAAGGGTGCTAAGTACATGCTGACTTATCAGATGACTAGAATTACAAAACAACGAGGAGCATTAGCACATGACGATAGGCTTGACGTACTTGCTATGGCAGTGCAGTACTGGACAGACCAGATGGCTGCTGATGCAGATATTGAAATACGAGAAAGAAAAGAAGAACTACTAGAGAACGAACTAGATAAGTTTATGGATAACATGAACATGGGAAACAAGGAAAAAGGTGGACAGGGTTGGATAAACTTCTAAAGTTACAACCTAAGAGAGACCCCCTTTACATACCTTATATAGATAGCAGTAGGAAGTAGTACTAGTATATGTTAAGAATGTTAAGAATGTTTAACATACCTAACAGTCTTAGTACTACTTACTACTAGTTCTTTAAGTATCGGCTCTTTTCAGAGAACATGAAAGGTACTACTATGTACAAAGCTATGATAATGGTATGTATGTTAGGAACATTTAACAACCCTGACACGTGTAACACATTTGAAGATAGTTATATGCCTTCTACTGACTACAATGAGTGCATTACAAGAGCTACTGAGATGATGTTTGACATTCAGGATGTGTTTAACACTCCTAATAGTTACTACTT
>Ga0209555_10001795_pt1 | contig 15903 bp, 13 predicted proteins | sample SaaInl85LU_5_DNA_FD_184643 | JGI IMG/M metagenome (GOLD analysis project Ga0209555, IMG submission 184643) | Marine microbial communities from expanding oxygen minimum zones in the Saanich Inlet - ESP_85LU_5_DNA (SPAdes) (version 2) | ecosystem: Environmental > Aquatic > Marine > Intertidal... | reverse complement strand
AGACCCTACGAAGCGGTTATTTTGCATCTGATTACCCAAGTTAAGCCCGAGATCCAGGTGCTGTGGGTTGATTCGGGCTACAACACCTCGGCAACCTACCGCTTTGCTGAATCCTTGATTGAGCGTTTGGACCTTAATATCGTCACCTATATTCCACAGATGAGCAGTGCCCGGCGCAATGTGTTGATGGGAGGTATCCCTGATGTGGATGATCCCCAGCATGAAGAGTTTACCCGCCAGGTTAAACTCGAACCCTTCCAGCGAGCACTCAGTGAACTTAAACCCGATCTTTGGTTTAATGCCATAAGAAAGGATCAGACAGAGTTCCGTCAGTCGCTGGACGTTGTGAGCCAGAGCCGTGACGCTGTGTTAAAGGTTGCGCCGTTATTCCACTGGAGTGAGGCCGACCTAGAGGCCTACCTTGAGCGATTCGCTCTGCCTAACGAGTTGGACTACTTCGATCCAACTAAGGCGCTGGAGACGCGCGAGTGTGGTCTGCATACACAGCTCTGATCTGAGGCAAATTCATTGCTCGGCAGCCTGAAACGCTGCTGACACTGTCTCTGGAGTTTCTATGGAACCGGGTCTACTGGCTGTGAAGAGTTGGATTACTAGTGCGCTGCTCTCCGTGGGTGGCAGCACGGGTCTTTGGGTTGCTGATGATATTGCTGACCATCGGCTCGGTGAGTATGTACCCGCAGATACGGTGCTTTACGCCGGTGGGCGTGCAACGCCGGCAGTGTTGGCACAGCTAGATTACCTCTACGCTCAACCCGATCTCGAATTTGACGCAGAGACCATTGCTCAGGAGCTAGAGAGCGGTTCGGGCTACGCCCCCTTGCAGCGCTTTGGTGCAGCCGTCGTGCGTAACCTTTTTGCTCCTGGCAGCGATATGGCTGATGTCTATGCCCGCTTGGGACTATCGATGAGCGGCAATCAAGAGCTCTTCCTTGACGGGCTTGTGCCTGCTCTGCACATTGCGGCAGAAGATAATAACCGGTTTGTTGAATTCTGGGAGTTACAGGCTCGCAGCGCAGGGCTCTCCGTTGCTGAGAGGCGGATCGCTGGGCACGAGTATCTCAGTATTCGGTTAACACCGCCTAACGAAACTGAGCAGATAGATCTCGTTGTGACTCAGCGCGGCGATACCGCCGTGCTGAGCTTTACGACCCCGTTCGATAGTGCAGGTGAGTTGGCACAGCGTCTACGTATCGCCACACCTGCCGAAAGCCTCAAGAGCAGTGGCGCGTTGGCGAGTCTGAAACAACGTTACGGTTTTACCAACGACTTCAATCTGGTTCTGGATATTCAGCGTCTGGCTGAGGCCTTCCTAAATACCCAGAGCTCTCGTATGGCAACCGACATCGAGGCGCTCTCGGCGCTACTGCAGGAGCCAAGTCCAGCTGACTCGTTGACTCAGGTCTGCCGCGAGGAGTACGCCCGCATTGCAGGCTGGACGCCACGAATTGTTGGTGGTTACACCTCAGTAGAGACCGAGCCTGAGTTGCGCGTCGCCAGTCGTTCAGTGGTTGAGATTAAAACTGGAGATACGCTGCAGAAGCTGAATTTGCTGAATGGGCATGTGCCCCAGCACGTCGCCGACTTTGATGCACAGCTACTCGGTTTTGGCCTGGGTCTGGATATGGACCAGTTGCTGCCGGTGACCATCCAGCTGTGGAATCAATTTACTCAGGCGACATTTGCCTGTGCCGAGATTCGCCAGGTCCAGCAGGAGATGTTACAGAACAATCCGGCTCTGATGGGTATGGTGACGGGGATGGCTCAGGGCGTAAAAGGTGTCGGTTTGTCACTTTACGATCTGCAGTTTGGTACTGCGCTTGCGCCGATCAAAAAACTGGATCTGCTGTTTAGTGTTGCGACCCAAAATCCCGCTTTGCTGGCATCTCTAGCCGCCGGCTCGCCAGCTGCAGCCTATGGCCAAATTCCGCTCGATGGCTCATCGGCCACTGTGGATCTGGGGGATATTCAACCGGGCCTAACTGCTGAGGTTGCAGTAAAAGGGCAGTACATAACCTTGAGTACCGGAGAGCAGTCTAGTACCGCTGCCAATCATCTGCGAAGCGAGGGCCTCAGTCCCAACGGTCTGATGCAGATGAGTTTGAATTACCCTGCATTCGGTGATTTGGTGGCGAACTTCCCGGTAGATGAACTGCAAAACGGTGCCGGCTCCGATGAGAAAAGTCTCTGTATCGAACGCGCTCGTTTGGCTCATTTGCTGCGCCAGACACCGCTACGAGCCGGCTACTCTATGGGTATCACTGATGAAGGACTGGACACGACAACTCTGTTCGCGCTAGCAGAATCAGAGTCGGTTACAGCTGTAGAGCCGGTTGGGCGCTATCAGATTTATGATCACACCTACAGTTGTGATCAGGGTGAACGTATTGGTATCGAGACGATTCGCGCCGATGGTACCGGCTCATACAGCGAGACCGATGCACGTGGCAGCTGTGAACTCTATGAACTGGAGTACCGTTGGAGCCAGGCCGGTAATCAGCTGCAGTTCGAAGGTAAGAGCTCCCGAGGGCGTGATAATTGCACTGCCCAGTGGGAGGAGTACGGCCCCTACAATGCCAGTTGTGCACTGATCGCTGACGCCGAGGGTTTTACCTGTCTATATGCCGAAGATGGGTACGAATCGCTATTTAAGTACCGACCGCTAAATTAGGGTTTGAGCTGGGAGTTTTGAGTTGGAGTACCTGCCGCTTTTCTTTGACCTTAAAGGTCAATCTGTACTGTTAATTGGCGGTGGTGATATCGCCCTGCGTAAAGGGCGGCTACTCACCCGCGCCGGCGCACGCGTGCGACTGGTGGCACCTCGCATTGTTGACGAGGTGAGGGAGCTTATTACTGCATCTGGCGGCGAGTTGATCGAGGCTGAATATCATGTGAGTCATCTTAAAGGTGTTCGCCTGATCGTTGCCGCTACTGATATCGACCGAGTGAATCGAGCTGTTCATGCAGATGCTGTGGCTGCCGGTCTGCCGGTAAACGTGGTAGACAACCCGCCCCTATGCACCTTCATCTTTCCGGCGATCGTAGATCGCTCTCCGATCGTAATTGGAATCTCGTCAGCGGGTAAGGCGCCGGTTTTGGCCCGCAATCTGCGCGCTAAACTCGAGACGCTCATACCCCCAAGTTACGCGAATTTAGGCGAGCTGGTAGGGCGGTTTCGCGCTCAAGTGAAAGCCAAGTTCGATACAGTCAATAAGCGACGTAACTTTTGGGAGAAGGTTTTGAGCGGCAGTGTGGCGGAGCGTGTGTTTGCAGGACAGAACGAAGCCGCACAAGCGCTGCTAATCGAGCAGATTGAGCGCGCCGATGCCGATCAGCAGGTTGGTGAGGTCTATCTGGTTGGTGCGGGTCCCGGAGATCCTGAACTGCTGACCTTTAAGGCGCTGCGGCTGATGCAACAGGCCGACGTGGTGCTTTACGATGCACTGGTCTCTCCTGAAGTGCTTGAACTCTGTCGTCGCGATGCTGATTTGATTTATGTCGGTAAGCAGCGCGATAACCACGCGGTGCCGCAGGAGGGCATCAACAATCTGTTAGTACAGCACGCCAAAGCCGGGCAGCGCGTTGTGCGTCTGAAGGGCGGTGACCCCTTTATCTTTGGTCGCGGTGGTGAGGAGCTGCGACAGTTGAAAGAGGCGGGTGTACCCTTTCAGGTGGTTCCTGGGATCACCGCCGCCAGCGCCTGCAGCACCTATGCTGGTATTCCTCTGACGCATCGCGATTATTCACAGTCGGTTAAATTCATCACCGGTCAGCTAAAGAAGCGTTCTGCTGAGATCGACTATGATGAGCTCGCAGGAACCAACCAGACGCTCGTGTTTTATATGGGGCTGCATACGCTCGATGTTCTTACAGCCGGTCTTATGAAAGCCGGTAAAGCGCCGGACACGCCGGTTGCGATCGTTTCGCGTGGTACACGACCAGATCAGCGAGTGCTCACGGGACGCTTAGAGGATATCTGCGCAAAACAGGCGCGGGCGCAGTTGCCTGCACCTGCACTGATTATTGTAGGCGAAGTTGTACAGTTACACTCTGAACTCGCTTGGTATGGTGATTGTCAGAGTAGCAGTGTGCCCATCGCATAAGTCCCGGCATACCCTACAACAAAGGCGATCGCCAAAAATAGAACATAACGGGCATACGTGGCGAAGGTGAGAATCTCCACCTTCGACATTGCCACTATCCCGGCAGCCGAACCGATAACCAGCATTGAACCCCCAACGCCCACCGAATAGGTCAGCATCAGCCATTCAGCAGGTGACATATCGATATTAGCTTTCAGCAGAGCAGCGGTAAGAGGTACGTTATCGACCACAGCTGAGAACAGCCCCATCACAAAGTTCGCTGCATAGACGGGCATCACCTGGTAGATACCCACCAGATTGTCGAGTACACCGATCTCTTTGAGCATACCGACAAGCAGCAGGATACCGAGGAAGAACATTAGCGTGTCGAACTCGATCTTGCGGATGTAGTCCAGCAGGTTCTCGCGCTTATCCTCTGAGTAGGCGAAACGCCCAATCAGGAACATGATTGATAAGCCGAAGAGGAAGGTCAGCACCGGTGGTATGCCCGCTGTGACGTTTAGCAGGATAGTGCCGATAATCGTCGCCAGAAAGATCAGGGCGATCACCTTACCAATACGGTCGTCCCGCCTTGGAGTGGGAATAATTTCTGTTGTGCCACGCAGCGGCATCGCAAGCATGGCAGCTAGGATCAGCACGCTAGCGAAAGCGGGGAGGGAGAGTAGTAAGAGCTCTTGAATCTCCACTTTACCAGCTAGGAAGATCATCAGCGTGGTTACATCGCCGGTAATGAGTGCAACACCTCCGGAGTTGACTGCGAAAACGACCATAACAGTGAAACGCAGCGTTTTGCGCCGCTCCAGTCGCAGCGAGAGCACAAGCGCGACAGAGACCAGTGTCGCTGTGATGTTGTCACAGAGGGAGGAGAAGACAAAGGCGAAAACCGCGACTAAAAACATCAGCTTGCGTTCACTGATGCGCCGCGGCAACATTTTATATATCAACGTTTCGATAAGGCCCTGCTGGTTGAGAAAGGCCACAAAGGTCATCGCAGCCATCAAAAACAGCCATAGGCCGGCTATTTCAAGAATGTTCTCATCCAATTTGTGTCTCAGCTCCTCGGCACTGACACCTGTCTCAGGAAAAAGGAACACCAGTATCCAGGCGAAACTTCCGAGAAAGAGGGTCGATTTGGCTTTGTTTACGTGAATAACCTCTTCGAAAATGATCGAGAGGAGTGCCACAAAGGCGAGACCGATAAGAACGGTGTGAAGCATGGACTTGGTCCTGTAAGCTAGCGCAGAGGGTTGCAATGCGCGGTAATTGAGATGCGCAGAGTCTACTCTATTTTGGTCAGACTACTTGCTGATGTTTGACACTAAATGGCTCTGTTTTAGCAATATTTTTTCATACCTTTATTCTTTGGAAGTAAAAATAGAACAATGAGTAGCGAGGAGAAGCTTCAGTCGAATTGGTTCGTCTACATCCTACGTTGCGGAGATGGTTCACTCTACACCGGCGTGACAACCGACCCTCAGCGACGTTTGCGCCAGCATCGTGGAGAGATTAAAGGCGGCGCCCGGTATACTCGGGCTCGTTTGCCGATTGAGATTGTTTATTTGGAGTCGCAGTCTAATCGCTCCAGCGCAACGAAGCGGGAGGCCGCAATAAAACGGTTGAAAGTTAGAGACAAAGAGGCGCTAATTTTCAACCAATTTGAGCCTGAAGATTTCTCCTGTTAAATGGCAAAAATCGCGTAGAAAGAGTGATTTCAGTCCAGTTTGCTGCAAAGCAACATTGGAAATACAAAGCCTTACGCCTTGAATACCTTTCATTGGTATTTCGCATTTTGAGAACTAAACTGAGAGGGAATGCAGAGGGAACCGTTTACTCGGTGCTGAGCTCGGCAACCTGACCCGGGTCATTATGGGAATTGACGAGCCGAAATCTTTTCCGGCCAAATGAGGCGGCACCGACGGGGCCGCCTCAACTATTTCTATGGGACAGTAGTGATCAACTAAGTCGCCTCTTGAGGCGACACTCCAGCTGGTAGGCTGTTGGATCGGGATTCGACCTTCTAGTCTTGCTTGACTGGACGTTTGCTTGGTTTGCGGGCTGGACGATCAGACTTGCCAGCAGTTTTAGCATCCTTTCCACCCTTCGCAGCGTAGCCATCACGCGGCTTACGCGGGCGCGTAGGTGCCCCTTCAGAGTCATCACGACGACGTCCGCGTTTTGGTGCTTCATCATTCCATTCACGAATATTGAGTGACTGCCCGCAAACACGAGCCTTTGCCAACTGACTCAGCTGAGCCTTCGAGAGGTTAGATGGTAAATCAACCGTGGTAAAGCCTGAGCTGATATCGACGCGACCGATCTGGCCCGAATTGATGCCGGCTTCGTTGGCGATGGCACCAACAATATTGCCCGGTTTCACCCCATGATCGTGACCTACATTGATCCAGTAACGCTGTTTATCGGCGTCGAGTGCTTCTCGGTTGCGCTGACGGCTGCCAGGTTTGCCATCACGCTCTTGGCGCGCTGCGCGCTCACGTTTAGGCGGCGCAGCGTTTGGATCAGGCTCGTTCTCGTCCAAGAAGAAGCGACGGTCTGAGTTCATCAAACCCAGCGCCGCTGCTGCCAATGCACTTGCGGTAATGCCGCTCTCGGTTACCAGGTCAGTGATCAACTTATGGTACGCGGTAGCATCGGCTGTCCCAGTAGCATCAACCAACTGCTTTTTCAGACGCTGTGCACGCATCTGATTGATATCTGCAGCCGTCGGCAGTACTAGCTTCTCTAGCGTTGACGATGTGCGGCGCTCGATCTGGCGCAGCAGGCCGCGCTCGCGAGGCGTCACGAATAGAATAGCGTCGCCGCTACGGCCAGCACGGCCGGTACGACCGATACGATGCACGTAAGACTCAGTGTCATACGGGATATCAAAGTTGAATACGTGAGTAATGCGGTCCACGTCCAGACCACGAGCAACGACGTCGGTCGCAACCAGAATCTCAAGATTACCTTTTTTGAGTTTATCTACTATCTTCTCACGCTGAGCCTGAGGGATATCGCCGTGCAGTGCGGCCGCAGGGAAGCCCTCTGAGCGTAGCTGTTCTGTTAGCTCTTCAGTCATCGTCTTAGTGCGGACGAAAATCAGCGCAGCATCATGCTCCTGCTGTTCCAGCATACGTGTCAGTGCAGCAAACTTAGACATGCCGCGTACCTCCCAGATACGCTGGCGAATGGTGCTGGCTGTCGCAGTTTTAGAGGCGATCTTAACGATGGTTGGTTCGTTCAAGTAGTTATCAGCAATTCGACGTACCTCGTTCGGCATGGTGGCCGAAAAGAGGGCGATCTGACGTGCTGGTGGCGTGTGTTGCAAGATCCACTCAACGTCATCGATAAAGCCCATACGCAGCATTTCGTCCGCTTCATCGAGCACCAGTGCCTGCAGTTTGTCGAGCACCAGAGTACCGCGACGGATATGGTCCATCACACGCCCGGGTGTGCCGATAACGACCTGTACACCTTTACGCAGTGCGCGTAGTTGAGTGTCGTAGGCCTGGCCGCCGTAGATAGAGAGAGTGCGCACGCCAGAAAGATAGCGTGAATACTGCTCACAAGCTTCGGCAACCTGGATCGCCAGTTCGCGTGTTGGAGCAAGTACCAGCAACTGGGGCTGGTGAAGGTTTGGATCAACCCGGTTCAGTAAGGGCAGCGCAAAGGCTGCAGTTTTGCCGGTACCGGTCTGCGCCTGCCCAAGGATGTCGACGCCATTGAGTAGGGCAGGAATGGACTCTGCCTGAATGGGTGAGGGCGTTTCGTAGCCAACATCTTTGAGTGCATCGAGAATAGCGGGCGCAAGACCCAGATCAGCGAAGCTGAGGGTCGGGTTTTCAGAATCTGACATATCGGAGGTTTGTTACCTGTATTTAGTGAGCGAACCGGTAGGTGGTGCTATTTACGTCATCGGTTCACCGAGCGCATCAAGCACAGACGAACAAAGGAGCGGCTCGCTGAAAGAGGCGAGATTGTACAGGAATTGATCAGTTGCTGTCTAGCGTTCGGCAGCAGCTCTAGTTGGGTATTTGCATACCACGTTGAACGAAATCAAAGGCTTCCAAGCGTTTCATCCAGGCATGCACCGCTGGATAGTCTTCTGGATTAATGCGTTGGAACTCAAAGCGGGCAGCCCAGGGATAGAGCGCGAAGTCAGCGATGCTCAGCTCGCCGGCGACGAACTCTCGACCCTCTAGGCGGGTGTTAAGCACACTCCAGAGACGGTAGGCCTCATCTTGATAGCGCTTCTGGGCATAGGGGACGGGCTCTTTTACAAACATGTTGAAGTGGTGCGCCTGCCCAAGGTAGGGACCAAAACTCCCCATTTGGAACATCAACCACTCCATGACCTCGAGTTTTGCGCTCGGGTCAGTCGGGAGAAACTTGCCACACTTCTCTGCGAGATAAAGCAAAATCGCCCCTGATTCGAATACCGAAGTAGTCTCTGCGTTGATACCCTCGCGATCGACAATCGCCGGGATTTTGTTGTTTGGACTGATCGTGAGAAACCCTGCCGCAAATTGCTCATTGGCACCGATATTGACGGGGTGTACCTTGTACTCGAGGCCACAGGCTTCAAGCATAATAGAGATCTTGCGACCGTTGGGTGTCGTCCAGGTGTAAAGGTCTATCATGCTGCCTCGCTGCTTGTCGCTCTGGCCTTCGCTGATCAAGCGCCGGGCTGAGTAAAGTGGTTAAAGATGCTAATCAACTCATTCTCACTGTAGCTGACAATAATCAGCTGCTGGCCAGGTTTGATCAGATCCGGATCCTGTCCAAGCATCCCCTGTTGGTAGTTGTAGACGTAGGTGTCTTGAACCTTTTGGTAGAGGAATTCACCAAGGAACGAGCTTCGGCGATTCTCTAGCGTCTCATCTGCCAGCATAGGGATCTCTGCTGTCAGTACGCGACCACTCTCTTTCAGTTCAATGCCCTGAGCAAAAGTTTTAATCAGGCCGCGCTGTAAAATGCCCCACAGCCCCTGCGCATCGGTCGGTGAAACGGCATGGATGTAGAAGACCGTACCGGCTGCTAGGTCAGGGTCTGAGAGCAGCTCTTGTAGGCGGATACGCTGACCGGGCTGCAGAGATTGGCCCGTTTGCGTTTTACCCACTTTGGTCACTTCAAGATTGGTTGCGTCAACTTGAGTTGGCTCGAAGCTGACAGCAGGTGCAGCACCTTGGGTCACAACCACTGACTGCGTCTGGATTGCTGCAGCGGCACCCTGAATCACCTTGGAGCCTGAATCCACAGTTTGGGTCACCACGAGTTGTGTAGCTTCATCGCTGCTCTGGGCGGCTGGTTCTACCTGATTGGTTTGCGCGGTGCTTGTCTTGGCAGGTGCTGTTGCAGCGCGGTTCTCAACGACCGTCTCGACCATCTGCTCAACTTTTTGCTTAATGGCCTGGGTTTGAGTGGTCTGTACACTCGATTCAGCCGTTTCAGTTGTTCCAGCAGAGTATGTGCTGTCCACCTTTTCAATTGTGATCTGCTCCGACTCCATCGTTGGCATTTTCAGCAGCTGTTCACCGGTCACAAAGTTATCGGCCTTGGTGATATCCAGGACCTGCTCTTTGGACTCTGTGGTCAGCTTCTCGATGTGCTGTTTTGCAGCCTCAACAACAGTAGGCTCGATCTCTTGGTTGGCTGGTTCAAGGCTCTGTTGGGATTTAACGTCGTTAAGCGAGTCGGATTTCTGTGTGAACAGATAGACGCCGATCCCTGCGATAAGCAAAATCAGCACGATGAGAGCGCGTTGCATGTGGGCAATCTTCCCTGAAAGTACGTAATTACGAGTCAAGTTTGAGAATATCAGGTTTTAAGGCGGTTTAAAGAGTTTTGGCGGCCTTAGCTGAGTTAATATACTGTTTTAAGACTAATTTACCGGTTTCCGAGGGGGTAGATGAGCGAATCTGATAAGGGTGACTTCTTTTCCATGATGTTGGGTGAGGGGGTCAAGCCGCTGAAGGCTGAAAAGAGAGTCTCTACGCGAGAAGCACTTCGGCGCGGTGAGATCGAACAGCTCGCGGAACGACGCAAACAGGCTGAGGGCATAGATGAGCGTTTTCGTCTGCAGCCTGAGCAGCTACTAAATGCAGCCGATCCGATGGAGTGGAAGCGCGATGGCGTGCAGGAGGGCGTCTATCGCAACCTACGTCTGGGGAAGTACGCGGCCGACGCACGCCTTGATCTTATCAACCGTAGCTTGGCCGAGGCAGTGGATGAAGTACCGGGTTTTATCAAACAGTGCTATCAGTTTGGCCTGCGTACGGTGGTAATCAATCACGGTCGAGGTAAGCACAACAAGGCACCGCAGAACGTTATGCGTAGCTGCTTGATGCTCTGGCTGCCCAAGATTGATGAGGTGCTTGCGTTCCACTCCTGCCAGCCACAGCACGGCGGGCTAGCTGCGATTTATCTGTTGTTGCGTAAGAACGAACAGCAGCGTCTCGAGAATATTGAACGTCACCGATAACCTGAGACGGCTGTCCAACTGGCCGTGTCTCGGGTTTTGGTACAGAATACATAAAGTTAGCATTAGAGGAGCAACTTATGGGGGACCGGCGATTTGATCGCGAAGCCCAGTACTGGAAATTGACCAGTATGCTGCTCTTGACTGTTGCTGCTTTGGTGCTGTTTGCACTGAGCCTACCTAAGTACACCACTGGCCTGCTGATTGCTGCTCTTCCCATCGCCGTCACGGCGCTGCTGGTGGTGCGTTTCCAACGCAGCCTGATGCAGGACATGCAGGCGGAGTTGCAGCGCCAATTGCCAGTTGATAGCGAGACAGGTGCGATCTCTCAATTTTGGTTTCAACGTACGCTCGAACAGGAGTGTCGTCGCGCGATGCGCGAATTCACCCCGATCAGCGTTGTTGATCTGGTGCCCGCAGATCCTATGCAGAGCCTGCATCAAAAGAGCTTAGTTGACGAGCTGAATCAGCGCATGACCCGCCCCGGAGATTTGGTCGCGCTTGATACGACGCGCGGACTCTGGTTGTTACTACCGTCGACCAATGAGGCCGTAAGCGGTTTTGCAGAGAGAATCTTTAAACTCGTCAATCAATTGGCTCCCAATACTCATCTTACCTGCTACACCTTTCAGCCCATGGCCGATCTAAGTCCTATCAAGGTAACCGACATATTTGCGCAGCTCGAAACTGAGCTGGACTCAGAAGCGAACGCAAAAATGCGCTGTGACTCGGAAGGTTTTGATATGCCGAGCGTCACCTATTCGGTTTAGCGTCTGAGTCAGCAATGATCGATCTAAGTCATCTGCGCTCTGCGCTCTCGTCAAGTTATACCCGTTCACTGCTCTGGATAGAGGTAGAGCCCGAAACCGAAGCCGAAAGCACGCTGGGGGCGAACTCGCTGGAGCTGTCTGTGCAGAAATTGCTACGGACTTATGGGCGTGACTTTGAGGATCCGCTGTTGCTGTCGGATCGGTCGTTGGCGGGCCTGAGCCCTATTAGGCGTGGTGAATTTGTCAGGCATCTGGGTAAAAGCTACCAACTGGTCATCATCGACGCCTTCTCGGGGATTAATCCCGCCACACTTGCGCAAGCGATCGGTACTCTCGAGGGTGGCGGTCTACTCGCTTTGATTACGCCGCCCGCTGCCGACTGGCCGCACTATTTTGATCCGGAGTACTCGCACCTTGGCATAGAGGCTGGGCAGCATGCGCCAGGCCGATACATCCGTTGGTTGGTGCGTGCCTTGGAGAACTCAAGCGCGGTTGTGCGCTACTCTGATTGCTCTGTCGTACCACAGTTGCAGCCGCACTGCCCGCCAAAACTTATTGGACACTATCTTGGTGAGGCCCAACAGCGAACGGTTTATCAGCTCCTGAACGCCTGGCAGCAGTCAAGGAGTTGTACGGTACTTGATGCTGATAGAGGCCGAGGCAAGAGCAGTACAATCGGCCTCGCTCTCGCCTTGCAATCCGTTTTTCAGACACAGCAGTTGGCGCTCTGTGCACCCGATAAGCGGGCGGCGGCGAGCATCTATCAGCGGTTTCGAGAGCTGAATAACGAGCGGATTTTACCTAGGTTTTACACACCGGCTGAGCTGGTTGAACAGCTTCAGAGCAAACCTACTAGGTTGCGCTGCGTCCTTGTCGATGAGGCGGCGGGCGTGCCGCTACAGCTTCTAGAACAGATCGCCTCTGCAGCTCAGCATCTGGTACTTTCTAGTACTTTGCATGGTTATGAGGGTTTTGCGCGAGGGTACGGGCTGCGCTTCCTTAAACAGTTGCAGGAGAGTCGGTCTGACTGCCATCGCCTCGAACTGGATGAGCCCCTGCGTTGGGCTGTCGGCGATACCTTGGAGCAGTGGGTCGAGCGTTACCTGTTATTAGCGCTAGAGAGTCCCGATCCAACATTGTCGGAGGGGTTTTATGAGCTAGACCTTAGCGACCTGATTGATAACGAGCACTTGCTACAGGAGATCTACCAACTGTTAGCGTCCGCCCACTACCGCACTTCACCCGCTGATCTGAGGCTGCTACTTGATGCGCCAGGGCAGCACCTGTTTGTGTTGGTAATTCACTCTGAGCTTGTGGGGGTCCTCTGGGTAGCAGCGGAGGGGGCGTTGGAAGAGACATTGGCTAATCAGGTGATGCAGGGTCGTCGCCGACCGAATGGCAATCTACTGCCCCAGTCACTGCTGTACTACCTGGGTTGGGCAGAGGCTGGCGCAAAGAGGTACTGGCGAGTGGTGCGGGTCGCCGTCGCCGAGAAGCAGAGACGGCTTGGATATGCCCGCTCAATGCTGCAGTCGCTACAGGCCACTGCGGCCGTGGAGGGTGTGGATTTCATCGGTGCAAGCTTTGCTGGACATGCTGATCTCATTGAGTTTTGGCACAGTTGTGGATTTGTGAGCGTTCGGCGTGGGCAGTCAATTGACCCTGTCGCCGCTCGGCCCGCTGTGCAGGTGCTGCGCCCGGTTTCAAACAGGGCTTCAGACTGGTTCGATTGCCAACAACGAAGCGAGCAAACCGTGGATGCGCTGCATAACTTTGCTTATCACTTCACACCGCTGAGTTTGGTGCGTGAACGGCTTAGACAGTGCAATCCGCCCGAAGAACTCGCCTCGATCATTGATGAGAATTCGCCCTCAAACAAACGTCTAAAACCTCTGCGTGTTTGGCTGAGAGAAAAACTGGAATCTCAGCCAAGCTGAACCTTATCACCGACAGAGATCTGTCCTTCACGCTCTACACTGAAGTTTTGTCCAAAGAGTACTTCGCCATTAGGGCCGCGGTGAAGCTTGGCTAGCGTCCTTAGGGGCTCTTGATTCGGATCTTTGTCACCCGTTTGAGGGTCACGGGTTATCAGCACGCAGCGTTCGCAGGATTTGCCACGACGAAGCAGCACTTCGCCGATCTCCAGTAACTCCCAATCATCTTCTGCCCAGGGTAGTGCCGTATCAATCACCAGATTGGGACGGAACCGACTCATCTCAAACGTCCCGCCGGAGGCTTGGTTGATCGCTGCTAACGAGGCGGTGTTGCAAACCAGTAATGGGTAACCATCGCTGAATATGGGGCCCCAGGGGTAAGGTTTGTCGGCCAGATCGACTGCCCCTGTATTCCACAGAAGCTTGACCTTGCGTCCAAGCAGTTGACTGAACCAGGGTTCGGATCCATTGAGTCTTGGGGCGGTAATTCTGCGCCCCCACACCTCGACTTCGCCATCCAGCGACATCTGCTGACTGATGAAGGTAGAGCCCAGACCCGGATGCGAGGCTCTCCATCCATTCAACTGCGGCTGCACCTCGAGTTGCAGTAGTTTTGGTTCGCTGCGCGCAGTAATAAAACGTCCATCGGGATCGCAAAGAATCAACCGCCGATCTCCTTTGATACCGAGCGCGTCGAGATCTGCGCGCTCTAAGTTCTCGCCTTTAGATGATTTGAGCGGATAACGAACTAATTGGCTGATTTGCATCAGCGCCTCCTTATTTCAGCGCAAGCGCAGAGATTTGAACTAGATTTAGACTAACAGTGTTAATGCCAGAGGTTAAACCTGATGTTGAAGCGCGTTTTAAATTCAGTGCTTATCGCAGCACTCACTTTGAGCTGCACGCAGGCTGCTGTGGCGGCAAAGCCCGAGGGCAAGGGTAAGGATAAATCGTGGAAGTCACAGAAGCAGTCGCGCCAGGATAGTCCCGAGGTAGAGCAACCCAGTGCACTTTTGGCTGAACTGACAAGCGCCCAGAGAGATGAACTCGCGAGCCTTGTCCTAGAAAAAGAGTACGGTTTCACCAAGAACTCCGTGCCTGAGCAGTCTAATTTAGCCGCTAAGCAGTTACCGTTGGGTTTGCAGAAAAAGCTAGCGCGTGGTGGCAGTCTGCCGCCGGGTTGGCAGATGAAACTGCAGCGAGGCGAAGTGATGGACCGCGAGATCTACAGCCAAGCAGAGCCAATGCCTGATGAACTGTTGCGCCGCGTCACTGGCCGCGATGATGAGGTAGAGCTGCTGCGTGTAGGGGACCGTATTTTGCGTGTGATGGAAGGGCGCGGTACCATTCTGGATGTTATTGATCTAAGCGATCGTGCAATCCGGATATTGGAATCGAACTAACCGATGACCCCCGCAATCGATACCGCCCAGAAAGCCAAAATAATCTTCAAGACTCATCAGTATGAACATGAACCCGGGGCCGCATATGGCCTCGAAGCTGCTGAGAAATTAAACCTCGATCCGGCCCAGGTATTTAAGACGCTGATGCTTGAGACTGACAGAGGGTCTAACGCGCTGGCGGTTGCGGTAATTCCAGTGGCTGCGACCTTAGATCTCAAAGCTGCTGCAAAAGCGCTGAAACAGAAGAAGGTATCAATGGCCGATCCTCAAGTAGCGCAGCGTTTAACAGGCTACCTTGTTGGTGGAATTAGTCCGCTAGGGCAAAAGCGAGGTTTCGCGACCTTAATTGATCAGAGTGCAGAGTCTTTAGAGACGGTGTTTGTAAGCGCGGGCCGGCGCGGGTTGGAGATTGAACTGGCTCCAGTAGACCTGCTAAGCGTCACAGGGGGACAGTTTACCAAGATTGCTAAATTCAAATAGCTGACCAACGCGATTCGGAGCCCGTTTGGGCTCAGGATTTCATATCGACAGATCTAGACCATTTTTAGGCGGGGACGAGGAAGCGGTCCGCGCTGACCTGAACGTTTCACCACGGCAGGTCGATGTTTGAAGTTGGATGGATCCAGGTTGTTACGCTTCAACAGCTTGTAGAAGTCTGTACGGTTGCGATCAGCTAGTCGTGCTGCCTGGGTCACATTACCCTCGGAGATCAGCAACACCTGAATCAGATATTCGCGTTCAAAGGCTGCGCGTGCTTTCTGGAAAGTCGGTACCGCGCGCGGTGCATCACCGAGGCGAGACTCAACAAATTCGGCCGGAATTGCTCCGCCTTCAGTGTATGCTGCGACACACTCATCGATAAAATCGAAGAGATGTTTAACATTCCCCGGCCAGGATGCCTCTGTCAGCAGCTGCATGGCACCTGAGCTGAAGCTACCGCTCGCGTGGTTGTGAAGCTTGGCTGCCTGTTTCGCCCTCTGCTTGATCAAAAGAGGAATGTCCTCGGCATGCTCGGCCAGCTCTGGAACTTTTATCTGCATCGCCTGCAGCTGATAGTAGAGATCTTCAGTCAGGTTGCCAGACATCATTTCAGACTCCAGATCACGATCGGCAGTGGCGATGATTCGAGTCTTTAATGTTTCGTTGTAGAGAGCACCCAGCGGGCGGTAGAGTCCCGTCTCAAGCAGCTTTATAATCTGC
>Ga0209555_10001793_pt1 | contig 15904 bp, 14 predicted proteins | sample SaaInl85LU_5_DNA_FD_184643 | JGI IMG/M metagenome (GOLD analysis project Ga0209555, IMG submission 184643) | Marine microbial communities from expanding oxygen minimum zones in the Saanich Inlet - ESP_85LU_5_DNA (SPAdes) (version 2) | ecosystem: Environmental > Aquatic > Marine > Intertidal... | reverse complement strand
GTTAGAAAAAATTGGAATTCCATAATGACGACTAAAGTTAGTTTCTGCACCTGGATTTAGCATTAATGTTTGTGGAGATTCACCAAATGAAAAAGCGATTTGTTGTTGAGCTTTAACTGAAACGCTCACTATGATAAATAAAATAAAAAATAATAAATGTTTTTTCATTATTCTAAAAACTTAAATAGTAAATTCCTGCAGATTTAAACTTTAGTGTTTTTGGAATATTTGGATCTAATTGATTTGAAGAAGGCAATATAGTTAGAACTATATTCATTCTAGTCGAATTTAAAAAATCTGGAGTGCTTTGAGGAAAAATTCTATTTGTAGCTGTATAATTTAAATCATTCGCTGTTATTAAATAATCAGTAAATGAATAAGTAACATTATTGTCATCATCTAACAGATCAACTTCTATCAGAAAAGATCTGTCGAATCTATTTTCTACTTCAACATTAAAAACAGCTTGTGTTAAATTATCTTGTACAACAGATGACTGCAGCGTTGTAAAATCTGATATATCTGCGACAGTAGTAATTTCTACTGAATTATCGGCATCAAAAAAATCATTTTGATCTAATTCTAAAAAAACTAAAGGTGAAGTAAAAATTGGATCAATATCAAGGTCTACTTGATCAAAATCTAAATTATCAACACAGGAACTTAAAAAAGCTAGCATAAAAAGTAGAACAAGGGGTTTTGATGTAAATTTCATATCCTTTATTAGAAATATTTATGTTTTATAGAACACTAAAGATATTGTTTTATTTCTAATAGGTGATTAATAGAGGTTATATTTTTAGGGACTCTTTGAGACTTTTCTGAGTTATAATGAATTGCTTTTATTCCACATTCCATGGCACCCATAATATCTGCTTCTAAACTATCACCAATCATAATTGAGGAAGAAGCATTGGTTTTTGCTTTTTCTAAAGCAAATTCAAAAACTCTTGGATTCGGTTTTTTAACACCCACAGATTCTGAAGTAATAACTTCATTGAAGAATTCTCTAATACCAGATTTTTGCATTTTTAATGTTTGTATTTCTTCAAAACCGTTCGTAATAATATGCAGTTGATATTTTTGTTGTAAATATTCTAATATTTCAAAAGCACCATCAAACAAATGATTGTAGTTAGGTAGTTTATTAATATATTCTTCTGATAAATGATTGATTATTGAATCTTCAACAAAGTAATCTATCGCATCAAAAGTTTCTTTTAATCTACTATATCTTAGCTCTGTTTTAGAAACTTGTTCTTCTCTATACTTTTTCCAATATTTTAAATTGATAGGAATATAAGCTTCTATAAACATATCAAAATTGACCATTACATTGGAAGCTGGTAAAATTTCTAGAAAAGTTAACGCAGAGTTTTTTTCAAAATCCCACAAAGTATGATCTAAATCAAAAAATACATGTTCTGTTTTCATTGTGCAAATATAACATTCTGACCTTTTAGAACGATTGAAGTCGTTATATTTGTTAGATAAAAAGTATTTAATTTGAAAGCAAAACTTCATGTTTTATTTTTATGCGGTTGGTATCCATCTAAGGTATTACCAACAAATGGCGACTTTATTATGAGGCACGCTAAGGCAGTGAGTTTAAAACATCAGGTTAGTGTTTTGCACATTATATCTAAACCTGGTATCTCAAAAACTACAATAGAAATAGAAAAGAACTTAAACTTCAATGCATTCATTGCTTATATCAAACCAAATAAAAATCCATTTATTAAATTATTTCGATTTTGGTCTGCTTATCAAAGTTTATTAAAACAAATAGGTGTTTTTGATGTTGTTCATCTCAATAAATTATATCCTTTTGGCCTTTTTGCATTACATTTAAAAAAAATAAAAAGGATTCCATTTATCATTTCTGAGCATTGGACAGGTTATCATTTAACTGACAAAAAGAAGTTGTCATGGATTGAAGTATTTCTCTCTAAAAAAATAGCTAAAAAAGCCAGTACTATTTGCCCTGTAAGTAATGATTTAAAGGACTCAATGTTAAAAAACAAACTGATAGGCAACTATCAAATAGTTCCAAATGTAGTTGACACGACTCTTTTTAAATCGATAAATGAAACTTCTAAAACATTTACGATAACACATATCTCAAGTTTATTAGAACCTCATAAAAACATCTCTGGGATGTTACGAGTTGCAAAACAACTTGAAAATCAACTAGATTCTTTTGTTTGGAATTTTATTGGTGGAAATGGGCATCAATTTAAAGCTCTTATTAAAAGTCTAAACTTTAAAAAAGGACAAATAAATTTTATAGAACACGTAGAACATGAAAAAATCCCAGCTTATTTAAATGCTTCAGATGTTTTTACTTTATTTAGTAACTATGAGAATTTACCTTGTGTTATTCTAGAATCATTTTCTTGTGGAATTCCTGTTATTGCTACTAATGTTGGCGGAATAAGAGAATACTTTCCTAAGGAATTTGGTTATCTTATTAATAAGAATGATGAAAGTGAGCTTTTGGAAAAACTAAAAACGATTTATGAAAATCCGATTCATCTTGGCGAAGAAATGCATACCTATGCTGTTGAAAATTTTAGTTCAGAAAAAATTTGTGATTCTTTCACGAAACTTTACCTTGACGCTTTAAAGTAACTCAATTTGATTCAACTAAAAGAATACATTACAGGATTTGCCAGTAGATCAGGAAACTATGTCTTATTGTCTACTTTATTTTCTAGAGCACTTTCTTTTTTAGGTTCTTGGATTGCATTACAATTAATAGATGACAAAGAACTAGGAGTTATTCTCTTGGCGTTTAGTATTGTGCAGTTTGTGATTCCAATTGGTGGTTTTGGATTACATCAAAGTCTTATAAGGTATGGTGCATTATTGAAATCTGAGGAAGAGAAACAACAGCTTTTTGCTTACGTTCTAAAAAAAGGAATCATCGCTTCTCTAATTATCATATTGTTATTAATTCTCGTAGGGTATTTTATCCCTTTTCAATTTGATAACACCTACTTTTATTTTGCTACTTTAACATTCACAATTATCACCACATTTATTTTCGAAATAGTAAAAATACAATTCAGACTTCAACATCGAAATAAATTATATGCCGGTGCAGAGTTTTCTTATAATCTAATTCTAGTACTGGCAATTTTTGGTTTGAGTTATTATTTTAAAGGAATTGGGTATGTTTTCGCTTTAATAGTTTCTCCTTTTCTTACTTCATTCTTTTTTATAAAAAAATTAAATATAAAATTAACCTCAAAAAGTAGTCTTAAAATAACTACATTTTCTTTTTGGAAATATGGACTTTTTGGTGGATTAACGAGCATGGTTACACAACTACTTATTCTAATTGATATGGTCATTATCGGTTACTTAATAGATGATTCTGTTGCCGTAACCAACTACCGTTATATTTCAATTATACCTTTTAGCCTTTTATTTTTACCCCGTGTATTTATCAATACAGACTTTGTAACTTTTACTGAGAAAATTTGGGAGAAAAGTTATATCAATACATATATAAAAAATTATATGATCTTTTTTAGTGTTGCTAGCATTTTAATATTCATATTTTGTTACTTCTTTAGTGAACAAATTCTCCTCATTTTCGGGAATGAATACCTAGCATATACTGATAGTTTCTTAATTTTAATTCTAGGAATAACAGGAATTTATATTTTTAGAGGATTGTTCGGTAATCTTTTATCTTCTATTGGTAAGATTGAATTGAACTACTATATTATCTCGATTGCTATCATTATTAATATTATTAGTAATTATTATCTAATTCCTAAATACGGAATAAAAGGAGCCGCAATTACCTCAGCAATTTTGATGTGGTTTACAGGAATTTTATCTTGGTTGAGTTTTGTTTATTTCTACAGAAAATTAAGACATAAATAAAATTAAAAAACTCATTTCAGGCCTATTTTTATTATTGAAAAAACCTAGTCTCATTAATTTATTACTAGATAGTGAGTATCGTTGGGAAACTTATTTAAAAAAACAGCATAAAAACATAAATCAACTTCCAACAGTTGATATTCGTAATTTGATTGAAGCTACTAGTTCTTTAAATCACTTCACCTTTTTAGGTGGCGGATCCTTACCTACAGATATTATTTTGCTTAAATCACTCGCAAATCAGATTCCAAATTGTAGGTATTTTGAAATAGGAACTTGGCGAGGAGAAAGTGTCATCAATGTTTCTGAAACTGCTAAAGAATGTTATACCCTTAACTTGTCTAAAGAAGAAATTCTTGCAGAAGGTCTTTCGGACAAATATGCCGATTTACACGGAATTTTATCAAAAGGAAAGGAAAATATTACACATCTCTTTGGAAACACCTTAACCTACAATTTTGGTAAATTGAATACGAAATTTGATTTAATTTTTGTTGATGGAAATCACAGCTATGAGTTTGTGAAAAATGATACAAAAAAAGTTTTTGAACATTTAGTTCATGAAAATTCTATTGTAGTTTGGCATGATTACGCTGCTCATCCTGAAAAAATTAGATATGATGTGTTAGCTGGGATTTTAGATGGACTTCCAAAAGGTTTTCAAGAAAAATTATATAGCGTATCAAACTCACTTTGCGCCATCTACTATCCTAAAGGTTTAAGAAATACCATGCTAGAATTTCCAATAAATCCAAATAAAATCTTTGAAATTCAAACTAAAATCAAACCTATATAATTAAGCTCTTACTAAAGAATCTTACGCTTTTAACAGGCGCAAAAAAAATGGAAGTTTATTCACTTTTAAAAAAGGATATTGTATCGTTTTTGCTCCAAAACTCTTATAATACTTAGCAATAGTTTCCATTGAAGAACCTCCAAAATTAAAAACATCATACTTGTTTTGATACTTAAAGATTGCTCTATCTATTAAAAAAGTATTTGCGCCATTATCTCTATTCGAAAAATCTGTAGAACATACCAATTCTGTAACTTTACCTTTATGAAACAGAAAGAACCCAGAAGCAACTAATCGATCTTCTTTATCATAAATGGATAACAACTCTCCTACTCCTTTGGCTATAGAAGAATCCATTAAACGCTGAAGGTTTTCATAATCTTTATCTTGAATATTATTGAGTCTTTTTCCTACATTATTCTTAAAAAGAAGGATTAAATTCTTTGGATCATCATTCCATTTTTCAGATAGAAAATACTGACTAGCTTTTTTCAATTCTCTTTTTCTATTTCTATTAAATTTTTTGGAAATAATTTGATGAGAAATATTTAAGTCTAGTACTTGAAATTGATTGTCACGACATTTTGGAATCAATTTTTCATTATAATTTGATGCATTTAAACGAAGTTCAATAAATTTAAATCGAGATTCTAATTCCGTTATAAATTCTATTTCGGAAAGATGCTCTTTTGAAGAAAAAACACCTAATTGTAAAAGCCATAAGGGTGGATACACATATTTTATAAAATATTTTTTCCTCCATGGAATTGGCATTACGGCTACATAATCGTCTAAAACTAAACAATCCCATTGGTCACATACAATATCTAAATACCAAGAATACCCATATAATAAACTCTCTTTAGAATTATCTAAACAAGCATTATACTTAGAGATATCGATATCTTTTCTTTGGAGGTATTTAATTGGCATACTTGTGAATTAATTTTAGCATCGTTTCATACACGTGTTGCCAACCATTCCATCGTAAATAACCGCTAATACTTTCATTGTGATAAAGTGTAATAAAGGTTCCCTTAACCTTCAAAACTTCATTTAACAAATCTCTTGTTCTTCCTAAAGATTGTTTTGGTGTAAGTCCCATATAATCGTTTAATGTAGTATCCATTAAGGCAAAAGGGAAAATTTTTAACGGGGTTTGAATTTCAAAATCCAAATCAAAAAAGTAAAACGGAATTGAAGTACTTGCTCTAAATCCAACATGACTAGCATATCCCATAGAATAATCTTCTAGAATTTCTAAGTCGATTAAATTTTGATATGTTTCTGGCAAACTAAATCGTAAAAAATGTTGTCTCGACCTAATCGTAGGTATATTTGTTATTGATTCTAAACGCTCTTTTTCTTTTTTTAACATCGTACTATTTTTCATAGTATAGTAAGAAGGATGCAAACCTACACTAGCATAATCTGCAACATGTTTAATTAACAATCTAAAACTCCTTTTTGAAGGAGAAACATTGGTATCAAACGTAGTATAATCTGCAATTAAAAAGAAAAAAATTACTTGTACTTGATAGGTTTCACTTAGCGATAAAATCTTTTCAAATGTGTTGTAAGGATCTTTTCTTATTCTTAACATAACCAATAATCTATTCCAAAAACCTCGGAGTCTTAACTTAAAAAAATCAGTCAAAAGTCCACCAGTCGATCGAATAAAACTTTTGTGTTTATAGGCATAAGCGTTATCGATATCTATGGTAGAAATATATTTAAAATCTCTTTCTGGAAAATGATAGTCTTCAAATCGTTCTTTTAAGACTTCTTTTAATTTTAAAGCCCAAATATCTACAACCGGTTTTTCGAGAAAATTAAATTTATACGCTAAGCTTTGTTCTGCGGTAAAACGCTCGTGGTCATCTCTAACGTGAGGTAAATATTCTTCGTATCTAGAAATTAAATAAAAACTAGCTGCGAAAATATCAAAGGGAATCTCTGACTTTGGGCCTGCATTAAAAAAACAAGGAACTTCATCCCAATCATGTACCGTGATTTCTAAATCATTAACACCTTGCTCAAATAATAACCCGTTACTTCTGATAAAAAACTCTTTTCCTAACGGGACCTTGGTATAACTTATTTTTGGCCCATTATGTGCCACAAACTCTTCTATTTTTGAGGTAAAATCTACTGGAACTAAAAGTATTCTAGTAAAAATATGCTTAAAAATATACCGAATTCTTGGAGTTATTTTATGCGTATAAACGAGGATCAAAACGGAAGAGTCTTTTAAATTTCACCATTATCGGCAAAGCTAAAATAAGACTTTTCAGTAATTATTATATGGTCTAAGAGTTTAATATCTAAACTTGTTCCGCCTTCTTTAATTTTTTGAGTCAGTTGATTATCAGCTTTACTAGGATTTAATTTACCTGAAGGGTGATTATGGCAGAGAATAATAGCTACTGCAGAAAGTTCTAAAGCTCTCTTATAAAGTAATCTTACATCTACTAAAGTAGCTGTAATTCCGCCTTTACTTATTTGATCTTTGGATAAAATTTTGTTGGAATTATTTAAATACAACACCCAAAATTCTTCATGAGGCAAATCTCCTAACAAGGGCTGCATTAAAGAAAAAACTTGTTTGCTACTACTAATTTTTGGTTGTTCATGACGTGTTTCTAGTTGTCTTCTTTTTCCTAGCTCTAGTGCTGTTATAATTGCAATTGCTTTAGCTTCTCCTATGCCTTTAAAAGTTGTTAATTTTTCTAAAGGTAGTTTTGCTAACTCGTAAATGTTGTTATTCACAGAATCTAATATTCTTTTAGATAAATCTACAGCGCTTTCTTCTCTATTTCCAGAACCTATCAAAATAGCAATAAGCTCGGCATCACTAAGAATAGACTTTCCTTTGGCAATTAATTTTTCTCTGGGCCTATCACCTAATGACCAAGATTTAATGGTTAACTTTTTCATATTGCATCTTTTTTATAAATGTACAAAAGATGTGTAAATCTAACATCCCTTATAATTTTTTGAAAGTCACATGACTAAGTTTCATATCTTTGTATGTTATTTCTAATGAACTATGAAGATTATTATAGCGGGTGCTGGTGACGTTGGATTTCATTTAGCAAAATTACTATCCTACGAATCACAAGATACTTACGTAATTGATACGGATGGAGAAAAGCTAAATTACATCAACAATCATTTAGATGTTATTACTAAAAAAGGTGATGCTACATCCATAAAACTACTCAAAGAAATAGGTGTAGATTCTGCAGATTTATTATTAGCTGTAACCGAATCACAAAATACCAATTTCACAATATCCGTGATTGGAAAATCTTTAGGTGTCAAAAAAACAATTGCAAGAATAGACAATCCGGAATTTTTAGAAAATACTGAAGTAGATTTTAAAAAATTTGGACTAGATTTTATGATTTCTCCAGAAGAATTAGCTGCTGATGAAATTCAAATGCTATTAAATCAATCTTCATTTAATGATACTGTGACCTTTGAAAATGGGTTATTTAATGTCATGGGAACCACGCTAGATTACAAGTCTCCCCTTTTAGATAAAACTGTAAAAGAGGCTAGAGAGACGTTTTCAAATGTAGATTTTATCACCATTGCAATCAAAAGAGAAGGAATCTCTCAAACTATTATCCCAAGAGGGGATTCTGAATACAAATTAGGAGATCAGGTTTATTTTTCTGTCCCGCATTACAGTTTAAGTAGTTTATATCCAATCGTTGGAAAAGAACAGCTTAATATTAAAAATGTGATGATTCTTGGAGGAAGCTCTATTGGATCTAAAACGGCTAGAAATCTATGTAAAGGGAATTTTAAAGTCACTTTAATTGAAAAAGAACGAGAAAAATCTTTAGTTCTTGCTGAAGAACTAAATAACACACTTGTAATTAATGGTGATGGTAGAGATATCGAATTACTAGAAGAAGAAAATATTAGAGATATGGATGCTTTTGTTGCTGTAACAGGAGATTCAGAAACCAATATCATGACTTGTTTAGTAGCAAAATCTAAAGGTGTTAAAAAAACAATTGCCTTGGTTGAAAATATGGATTATATCAATATTTCTCAAACTATAGGAATTAACACACTTATCAATAAAAAATTGATTGCCGCTAGTAGTATTTTTAGACACATTAGAAAGGGTGAAATTTTAGCTTTAGCTAACCTTCACAATATAGATGCTGAAGTTTTTGAATTTGAAGTATTGCCAGGTGCAAAAGTCACTAAAAAACCAATTAGAGAATTAAAATTTCCTAGAGATGCTGTTTTTGGTGGTATCATAAGAGATGGAAATGCATTAATGTCTAATGGTGATTTTCAAATAAAAGATGGAGACAAAGCCATTGTATTTTGTCTGCCAGAATCCATTAGCATTGTAGAAGACTTATTTCGTTAAGAATGGGAAGTCTAAATCATAAAATAATTTATAGATTTCTAGGACTTACTGCTGTTCTAAACGGAGTTTTTATGTTTATCGCTATTCCTTTTAGCATGTACCATAAAGAAGATGCACAATTGGGTATCTTAAATGCCGGAATTATCACTATCTTTTTAGGATTGCTACTTTACTTTTTTAACAAACCAGCCAGTACTAATATTCAGAAAAAAGAAGGGTATTTAATTGTAACTTTAGGTTGGCTTACTTTATCATTTACAGGAATGCTTCCTTATTTATTTACAGGTGTAATTCCTAATATAACCGATGCTTTTTTTGAAACACTTTCTGGATATTCTACCACAGGATCTTCTATTTTAACGGATATAGAATCGATGCCAAAAGGAATCCTTTTTTGGCGTAGTGCAACTCATTGGATTGGTGGTATGGGAATTATTGTACTTACCATTGCCATACTTCCTTTACTGGGAATTGGAGGAATGCAATTATTTATGGCTGAGGCTCCAGGGCCTTCGGCAGACAAATTACATCCAAGAATTACAGATACTGCAAAACGTCTTTGGTTAATTTATGTGACCTTAACATTTGCTGAGTTTTTCTTACTAAAAGTTGCAGGAATGACTTGGTTTGATGCCATTAATCATGCGATGGCTACTGTAAGTACTGGTGGATTTTCAACTAAAAATGCAAGTTTATCTCATTGGAACGGAATGCCAATGGTACAATACATTGTCATCTTTTTTATGTTTGTTGCGGGTACCAACTTTGTACTCACCTACTTTGCCTTAAAAGGAAAAGTTACAAAAGTAATTGAAAGTGAAGAGTTTCGATACTACTTTTTTGGAGTACTTAGTATTGCAATAATTATTGCTATAATTATCATCTTTTTTCAAGATGAAACCCTACAAACTACCATTGCGCATCCAGCTGTTTTAGGAAAAACTGAAAGCGCTATCAGACATGCTTTATTTCAAGTAATATCCGTGATAACAACTACTGGTTTTATCACTGCAGATTTTACCATGTGGAGTTTCTTTGCCACCGGAATTTTCTTTGCCTTATTCTTTTTAGGAGGTTCTGCAGGTTCTACTAGTGGAGGAATAAAAGTAATGAGACATATTGTAATGTTAAAAAATAGTTTTTTAGAATTTAAGAAGACATTACATCCAAATGCAATTATTCCTGTTCGTTACAATGGAAAATCTGTCAGCCAAACCATTGTATTTAACATCTTGTCTTTCTTTGTTATCTACATGCTAATTTTTATAATTTCATCAGTTATCCTTAATTTATTAGGTTTAGATTTTATGTCTGCTTTAGGTGCTGCAGCATCTAGTTTGGGGAATATCGGTCCAGCCATTGGCTCAGTAAGTCCGGTAGATAATTTTAGTCATTTATCGGTTGGAGCAAAGTGGTTCTGTTCTTTTTTAATGCTCATTGGGCGTTTAGAACTCTTTACTGTTTTAATATTGTTTACTCCGTTCTTCTGGAGAAAAAACTAAAAAACAGTTAGTTATAAAAAATATTTTATAACTTTAGAATTCAATAATTCAAATTTTAACGCTATGAAAAAGAATTATATGTACCAGTTATGCTGGTGCCTTATATTTACGTTTACTTTATTTTTAAAAATGAATGCCCAATCACCTGGCGACATTGCATTCATTGCTTTTAATGCTGATGGTAATGATGATTTTGCTGTCGTTGTATTAGCAGACCTAGCAGCAAACTCAACTATTTACATTACTGACAACGAATCAGATGGGGCTGGTGGAATTACTTCTGGAGAAGGAACACTCACTTGGTATATAGGAGCTGCTACAATTAAAGCTGGGACAGTAATTGTATTTACTGATGTCAACAATGATACTAATCCAAATTTCGGTGTATCTGTCGGAGTATTATCTGAAACTGGAGCATTTAGTATTCCTGCATCTGATAAAGATGGAATCATTGCTTTTTTGGGCACTGATGACAACACCCCTACTTCGTTTATTGCAGCTATACAGATTGGTAATGAATCTTCTGACCTAGGGCCTTTTGATGTTGATGGTATTACCTTAACTAATACTGGTTTAGTTATTGGAACTTCTATTATTGTGATGGATAGTTCAGCTTCTCCAGATGGAGCAATATATAATGCTTCCAGATCAAGTCAAACTTCATACAATAATTATTATTCTTTACTTATTGATGATGATTCGAACTGGACTAATGTTGTTAATGGTGACGGTGAAACGTTACTTCCCTTCTCTTCTGAGGCATTTACAATTAATACAACTAGTTGGACAGGAGCAAGTAGTTCGTTATGGAATTTAGCAGGAAACTGGGATAACGGAGTTCCCACAAGCAGCTCTTTAGCTACCATACCCGATGTAGCAACCTCACCAATTATAAGTTCTGGAGCAGAAGCTTTGGTTGGAAATCTCACAGTTAACGTTTCCGAAAGTCTAACTATTCATAGTAATAACTCAATTACAATTTCGGGCTTGTTAACTGTAAATGGTTCTTTAAACTTAAACTCAAGTAGCTCATTAATCCTAAAAGGTACTTCATTTGGTAACATCACTTACAACAGAAACCTAGGAACTACTAACTGGTATATGATTTCTTCTCCATTGGTTGGTCAAACAATTGTTGATTTTTACACCAATGAATCTCCTTACTTGGGCTCTGGAACTGGTGATGCACAAAATGTAGCCATTGCTCAGTATGATAATTCACAAGTTCTTGCAGCTAACAGGTGGTCTTATTATACAGAAGGTCAAGTTGATGGGGATGATGGGGATGATACTACAGATACTTTTACCTCTGGAACAGGATATAGTGTAAAAATGCAAGCTTCTGGTGATATCTCATTTACAGGTACGATGCTAACAGATGCAGTAGGAGTTGCTATAACAGACGGAACTGGAAGCGGTGGAAATACTTTTAATCTAATTGGAAATCCATATCCTTCTTATATTCCAGCCAACTTAAATGCCGATGGCACGAATAACATACTAACAATAAATACAGTAAGTTTAACAGAAAACACCATTTGGTTCTGGAATCAAGCAATAAGTTCTTATGATCAAGTAAATCAAGCTACAGGATCTATGTTCATTGCTCCATCTCAAGGTTTTTTTGTGAGTTCTAATGGCTCTAATACATTCAATTTTACAGAAGCCATGCAATCGCATCAATCTACAGACACCTTTCAAAGAAATGTGGAAACAAGACCTGAAATTAGTTTGTTCATAACCGATGGTTCTTTAAACAAACAAGCAGATATCTTTTATATTGACGGAACTACAACTGGGTTTGATAATGGATATGACAGTTCTATATTTGGTGGAGTTGTTAATGATTTTGCAATCTATACTCATGCTGTTGCCAACGGAACAGGAAAAAACTTAGGAATTCAATCCTTACCTGATAACAATTTTGAAAACATGGTGATTCCTGTTGGATTGATTGTAACTAACGGAACGGAAATTACAATCGCTGCGAATGCAGCAAATCTTCCTGCTGGTATTAATATCTACTTAGAAGATAAAGATGATAACTCATTTACATTATTAGATGGTTCTTCTAATTTTACTACAACACTTACTAATGATTTAAACGGAATTGGACGTTTCTACTTACACACAACTTCTAATCCTTTAACTAGTAATGATTTGAATTTAGAAAATATCAGTATGTATACTTACAGTAACAATAACTTACGGATTGTTGGAATTCAGCGTGGAAATGCACGAGTAAAAATCTATAACATACTAGGAAAAAAAGTCTTAAGCGCTTCTATTGAAGGAAGCGGTTTGAACAATGTTACGCTTCAATATGTTAGAGCCGGAGTCTATATCATTCAGTTAGAAACTAAAAACGGAACGCTGAGTAAGAAAGTAATTATCGACTAATAAGGGTTAACTCATAAAAAGTCAAACTAAAAATAAATAAGAAGAAATTTCACATAAAAGACGAATTAAAAAATTGGAAATCATAATAAATATGCAGTTTTAACTTCCCTTAGGGTGCTTGTACAATAAAACTTAAAAAAAGAGAACAAACCGCAAGTAGAGATATTCCTGGGTTGGATTTTAATAACAACATAAAAATCCTTGATAAAATAAAGGTTTTTTTAAAGCTATAAATCTGCTATTTTTACTTTAAAAAACAAATTCATTGAATCAAATACGCATCAAAGAAATAGCATCTAAATCAATCGTTTGGTTTGAAAATTCAAATCAATATTTGATTTTAGAAAATGTTGCTGCTGAAATTGTAGCTCTTCTTTATCATTTGCATGTTTATATTTATTATGACCTTTGTAACCTTTACCCTATTAGGTTTAGATTTTATGTCTGCTTTAAGTGCTGCAACTTCTAGCTTAGGAAATATCGGTCAAGCTAATGGATCTGTTAGTCCAATAAATAATTTTAGTCATTTATCTGTCTCCCTTAGAATTTTATTAAATTATTTAGTACATTTATGTTTTAGTAAAACAACCGTAAATGAAAAAAAATTACCTATTACCAATAGTCTTAGTTTGCTTATTTAGCCTAACTTCATTAGCGCAAACCACTTGGGACGGATCTGATAGTGCCGATTGGCATACCGCAGCGAATTGGGATAACAACTCCATACCTACAAGTGCAGAAAATGTTATTATAGCGAGTGGTGGCAATGCACCTATAATTAGTTCTGGTACATTAGCAGAAACCTTGAATCTAACTATAAATACTGGCGCTACCTTAACCATTAATAGTGCAAATAGTTTAACTGTTAGTGGAAATTTAACAATTACAGATAATGATAGTTTTATCTTGAATAGTGGTAGTTCATTAATTGTATCTGGAACCTCTTCTGGAGATCTAAAATATCTTAGAAATATAACAACAACAGATAAATGGTATTTAGTTTCTAGCCCAGTTGTTGGAGAAAATGAAATAGATTTTCTTAACAACTCAGGAGATGGAGTGGGATTTATTCCAGAAGGTAGTGGAGGACAATTTGCATTAGGACTTTATAATGATGGATGGTCATATAATGTTTCTAATTTCGGCTCTGGATATGGTTTTACAGTTAAAACGAGTAAGCCTGGTGATTTAGTTTTTACTGGTCAAATGCCAACTTCTGATTATGCTGCTACTACAACTGACACCACTGACAACTTTAACCTCTTTGGTAACCCTTACCCATCATATATTCCTGCAAATTCAAATGCAGATGCAATCAACAATTTTTTAACTGTAAATACTGCTTCAGGACAAGATGAATTAGATTCAGCAACCATTTGGTTTTGGGATCAAGCTACTGATGGTTACATTCAAATAAATCAAGGTTCCCCTGCAAGATTTATTGCTCCTTCTCAAGGGTTTTTTATTAAAAATAAAGGAGGTTTTGGTGATTCGGAAATTGATTTTAAAGAAAGTATGCAAAGTCATCAATCTACAGAAGTTTTTAATAGATCTGTAACTACTAGACAAGACATCAAATTATTTTTAAGTGATGGAACTAAAAATAAATATACTGAGATTTATTACATCGATGGTACCACTACTGATTATGATAATGGTTATGATAGTAGTATTTTTGGTGGTACTTCTCACCCATTTTCAATTTTCACAGAACTTGTTACTAGCAGCAATACTGAAAAAAAATTAGGAATACAATCCTTACCAAATTCAAATTTTGAGAATATGGTTATCCCAATTGGTATTAATGCAGACTCTGGTTTAAACATTAAATTTACTGCTGAAGTTTTAAACTTACCCAATGGTATTAATGTATATTTAGAAGATAAATTAAAAGACACTTATGCAAGACTAGATGAAACAAATAGTAATTATAGTATTACTTTAACTGAGAAAATAAGTGGATTTGGACGTTTTTATTTACATACAAAGTCTAGTAGTACATTAAATGCAGATGACATTGCTTTAGAAGGTACTAGTGTTTATCAACTAGATAAAAACTCATTAAGAATAACAGGTATCAATAGTGATAATGCAAGAATTAAAATCTATTCTATTTTAGGGAAACAAGTTTTAGATTATTCTTTTATTTCAAAAGGTGTTACTGATGTAACTTTACCAAATTTAAATATTGGAGTATATATTATTGAACTAGTTACTGAAAAAGGAAAAACTAACAAGAAAATTGTATTAGAATAATTAATAGGATGAAACTAATATCATGAAAAAAGATAAAAATTCTCAAGACATTACTCGTAAAGAAGCTATTAAAAAAATAGGTAATTACGGAAAATATGCAGCTTTAACAGCTTTAGCAACATATATGATTTTAAATCCTAAAAAGGCTCAGGCAGCTAGTCCCGATGCACCAGGAACAGGGTTTTAAACTTAAATTTAATTTTTTAAAAGCCTCAATTTATTTGAGGCTTTTTTATTATCTTTCATAATTAATATTATAAAAAATTAATGAAAGATTCGTATTTTTATTTAAAGCTATAGAAGGTAAAACTGTAACTTGGTGTAGTAACGAAAATCAATATATCGTATTAGAAAATATTACAGCAGATATCATAAAGACTCTAAACAAAGAGATTCCTATAAAAACTATTGCTAAAGCTTTAACTAAAAAAATTGATGCTCCAGAAGAAAAAACTATCGATTTTATTTTAGATATAAAGCGTCGGTTTTTAAAATCTAAAAACAAAAAAGACAGATCAATTATTAATGATTTTAGAGATGTTAAAAATCCTGAAAGATTTGATTACGTTAAATATTATCAAGTAAACAATATTGTTTTTAAAGTTTCTTTTTTAAGTGAAAATGAGCTATCATTAATTCACCCTAAATTTTCTCATT
>Ga0209555_10001792_pt1 | contig 15904 bp, 21 predicted proteins | sample SaaInl85LU_5_DNA_FD_184643 | JGI IMG/M metagenome (GOLD analysis project Ga0209555, IMG submission 184643) | Marine microbial communities from expanding oxygen minimum zones in the Saanich Inlet - ESP_85LU_5_DNA (SPAdes) (version 2) | ecosystem: Environmental > Aquatic > Marine > Intertidal... | reverse complement strand
GGTTATTAACTAGGTTAAGATCAAACGAGGATGCTTTAGATGAGTTAGCTTATTATGTAGCTACTAATGGTATACGCTCTCAGTCGATGGTACATGACTATGCAGCAAATAAATTAAAAATATATCAAGATTAAGGTCCCTTTAACAAATAATTGCACTATAATACTATGTATAAGTTTAAAACTAAATATAAAAGCATTTTCAATGCTATAGACGAATTACAATACGTCAGACAAGGAGATTCTACTCCTAATCCTTATAAGGATAATGCACCTAGACGTAAAGAAGCTAATTATAATTTCAGTATTGTGTCTCCAGTTTCAGGAGGTAAATATATACCTATCAACGTTAAGCAATTAACAGGTAAAGGTGTATCAAGCAAAGCTGATATATATAATGAATATGAATCATTAGATAATGATCATGTTGATGGTTTTCATGTATTCGGTAAAATTGAAAAGTTTTCAAAACGTAGACTCTTTAAAAGAGATAATGTCATTTATGATCTAACATTTTAATATGAAAGGTTATATAACAGACATTGATGAATTCACCGAGGGTGATGGCATTAGAACGTTCTATAAGAACGGAGTATATATTAATTACGAAATAATTGAATCAAATGAATATTAGAGAAAAACTTAGTACAATACAAGCAGAGTTCAAAGCTAAAAAGTCTAGAAAAAATAGCTTTGGAAATTACATGTTTAGATCTGCTGAAGATATATTAGAAGGTTTAAAACCTTTTAATAAACAGCATGGAGTATATTTTACAATAAAAGAAAACTTAACGTTAGGTGAATTTCCTATCTTACATAGTACAGCTACTATAGTAGACGCTGAAACAGGCGATCAGATTGAAGGTACTGCTGTTGTAGGTGTTGATCTTAATCAGAAAGGTATGCAGATGCCACAGAAGTTTGGTAGTGCATCATCTTATGGTAAAAAATATGCATTAGGTAATCTATTACTTATTGATGATACAGCTGACTCAGATGCGACTAATATGCATGATAAATCTGCACAGCGACAGACATTAAAAGCTCAAGTTGGTAATACTGTTGTATCTCAAAAACCTACTGTTGATATGAGTAATATCGATCAGGCTAAAAAGTTCTTAGCTAATGGAGGTTTACTAAAGACTTTACAAGAGAAGTATGAAATAACGGCTGAGGCTTTAAAACAATTAAATGGATAATAAAGAAATAATTGAGAAGTTAAGAGATGATGAGAATTATTACGGTAAATTTGGTAAGCAATATCTAAGTAACAGTGATATATCTGCATTATTAAATAACCCTCTTGATTTTAAAAAGCCATCACCTCCAAACCCTGCGTTTGTTGTTGGTGGTTATTTCCACACTACTATACTAGAGCCTGAGAAGCTTGATAAGTATAAGATAATAAAATCATCAACTAGAAACACAAAAGCTTATAAGGAGTTGTCTGAGGGCGATATATGTCTGCTTGAACACGAGGCTGACAACATCGAACTCATGAGAGATAAAGTTCTTGAAAATGAACTGTTCTATGATATGATACGAGAAGGTAAAGTTGAATATGAAGTACCTGGTATCACGACATTAGAAGGTCTCGAATGGAAAGGTAAAGCTGATATTATAAACCACAGTCATCGATTAATAATTGATCTTAAGACTACAAACAATATCAATGCATTTGCTAATTCAGCTTATAAGTACAACTACGATAGTCAAGCTTATATCTATTCTAAGATGTTTGGATATGAACTTATATTTATCGTAATAGATAAGAAAACTATGCAATTAGGTTTATTCGACTGTAGCGATCAGTTCTTACAATCAGGTCAGAACAAAGTTGCTAAAGCAGTTCAAGCTTATAACGAGTTTTTTGTAAATGGCGAAGGAGATTTTAGCCAATATTATATCTCTAAAACACTTTAATTTAATTTTATGGCAAGAACAAGAAAAAAAGTTTGTGATGTTACGGGTGTAAACACAAATGAAAACAACTTCTACACTAATCAATCGCATACTAAAGCAGTTGACAACTTACGTAGAGCAACAGGCGCAACTAAAGATCAAATGCGTAGAATGTTTAATCAAGTAAATACATACTAATATGGCAAGTTTAATATCAGCAAACATTGATCTTACTAAGATCGATAAATCTAAAATCTACGAAGGTAAAAAAGGTAAGTACTATCCTATTACTATAGTAGTTCAAGACGAACTAGGTCAGTTTGGAGATTCAGGTTACATACAGACAGAACAAACTAAAGAAGAAAGAGATGCTAAGCTTCCTAAGTCTTTCTTAGGTAATGTTAAAGTTGTATGGACTAATGGTCAGAATGTTAATGTAGCACCAAAAGAAGGACAACCTCAACAACAATCTAACGTTCAAACGTTGCAAGATATTGCAGGAGATCCTGATCTTCCGTTTTAATGGAAGAAGATTACGTAAGTATAAAAACCGATAAAGACGGAACCATAACTTTAATCGAGGATTAATATGACAGTTAACAATACAGAGATCAACGGATTTACTATTGACCAGTTCAATCAGTATGACTTGACGGTAGGAAAAAAAGAGGGTATATGCCCTCTTTGCTCTACCGATAGAAAACCTGAAAATCGTAAAGCAAAATGTGCTATGTACGATTGGGAACGTGGTCTTGGTACTTGTATGAATTGTGATGAAGTATTTCAGTTGCATACATTTAAGCGTAAGGGTGAATCTGATAAGATTTATACTAAGCCTGAATGGCATAACAATGTTTTACTTAGTGATAACGCTGTTAAATGGTTTGAAGCACGTGGCATATCACAGAGGACTTTGATTAAGATGAAAATCTCTGAAGGTCCTGAGTGGATGCCACAAACTTCTAAGGTAGAAAATACTATTCAATTTAATTATTTTATAAACAACGAATTAATAAATATAAAATATAGGGATGGTAGGAAAAACTTTAAGCTTGTTAAAGGCGCAGAAAAAGTATTTTATAATATCGATAGTACTGTTGGCCATGACTATGTGGTTATTGTTGAAGGCGAAATGGATGCTTTATCTTTTGTGGATGCTAAGATCGACTCTGTGGTCTCTGTACCAAACGGAGCTACTCTTAATCGTCTTAATCTTGATTACCTTGATAGTTGCATTGAATATTTCGATGACAAATCCAAAATTATCATCGCAGTCGATTCAGATGAAGCCGGTCAAAATCTTCAACAAGAACTCATTAGACGTTTTGGAGCGGAGGTATGCTATACAATTAGCTTCGGCGAGCACAAAGATGCTAATGAATTTTTGTTACAGCACGGCAGCTCTATGCTTAAGCGTCTTGTTGATCAAGCTAGTCCTGTTCCTCTTGAGAACGTAGTAACTTTAAAAGATGTAAATGATGAACTACAAGAATTTATTCATGAAGGGTTTAAACCTGGTTATCAAGTCGGTCTTGATAACTTTGATAGCATATTCTCTACTTACACCGGACAATTCATCACCGTTACAGGTGTGCCTAGCAGTGGCAAGTCTGATTTTGTTGATAGAATGGTGGTGGGATACCAAATGAACTATGGTTGGAAGACAGCATTTGCGTCTCCAGAGAATAAACCAACTTTTTTACATACACATAAACTAATACGTAAGATAGGAGGTTGGATGCCTAATAAAGAAGATATAGGTACAGATAAATGGAATAAAGTAACTAAGGTTGTAGATGAAAATTTCTATTTTATAGAAAACGAAAGATACGATTTAGATGCTGTACTAGCTAAAGGTGCTGAGCTAGTTAAACGAAAGGGTATTAAGTGTTTAGTTATAGATCCATATAATAAAGTTAAAATGAATGGAGCTAGCGCTATGAGTATACCCGATGCAACTATGGAATACTTAACTAGGATTGAAGCTTTTGCTAAGAAATATGATGTTCTAGTTATTGTAGTAGCACATCCAACTAAAATGTATAAGAAAGATGATGGAACGATGGATGAACCAACAATGTATTCTATTAAAGGAGGTGGTGAGTGGTATGATGCTAGTTATCATGGCTTGCTTGTTCACCGTAATTACACTAACAATACAGTTAAGGTTAAAGTTCTTAAAGTTAAGTTTCAGAATCTTGGCGAAAATCAAGCAGAAGCACATTTTAATTGGAACAAAGACTCAGGAGATTATATACCGCATGAACAAGAATTGAATTCAATGCCTTGGGAAGAATAAATGAGTGTAGGAACATTAAAAGCAAGGGAGCTTGCTAAACGTAGAAAGTCAGGATATCTTTTAGACATAGAATGGGTTGCTAACGAAGATCAGCAAGTTTGGTATGAGTGGGGAGTTAATAAAGGTATAATTATATCTCCAATACCTGTAACTGATAAACCTGGCAAATGGTTTGTTGGTATATCAGAGCCTGGTAAACATAAAAAAGTTTACAAATCTAAATTCCAATATGATTGGAAACAAATATGGGATGAAGTAATGAACGCTTATAAATATTATTATGATAAAGAGAAAACTTAATTATTTTAGCATAAAAAGCTTTTTAGTTTCATTAGTTATTGTTATCTTTACAGGCTTTGCATTGAGTGCTTATTCTCAAATAGAGCAAATAACAGGTTTAAAAACAATAATTATAACAACATGCTTTTTATTATCTATTCTAATTAATTTAGAAACAATAATAGAAGAAAGTAAATACAGTTATTTTCATTATAATGTATGTAGAGTGCTTATTTTAACTTGGTATATTTGTTTTAGTATAATTTCATATAAATATCTATTAACATATTATGAAAAATAATTTTAATAACGCAAACGAAGCTTTTACTTATTTTTATAAAAAGATACGTAAAAAAGGCGTAAGCTTCGGTGATACTAAAGCTTTGTTTGATGTAGGTTTTACTATTAAAAATCCTAATGAAAACATTATTATCCACAAAGAAAGAAACTTTAATATAGAATATGCTGAAGCAGAGTGGAAATGGTATTTATCTGGAGATAATAGTATTGATAAGTTAGGTCATTTATATGGAAAGATACCGGCTATATGGGAGCGTATGGCAATTGATCGCCATGTTAACTCTAATTATGGTTATCAGTGGGAGCGTAACTATCAGTTAGATTATGTTATTGCTAAGCTTAAGCACGATAAAGATACTAGGCATGCAGCTATAAGTATTTATGATGGTAAAGAACATGCTATGTATCGTAAGGATACTCCATGTACTTATGCAGTTCAGTTTACTATATTAAACAACAAACTTAACATGGCTGTTCTGATGCGTTCTAACGATCTCTGGTTTGGCTTTTGTATTGATCAGTATTGTTTTTCATACCTACAAAAAATGGTTGCAGAGAGACTGTCTATTGAGATTGGAACTTATTATCACTACGCACATAATTTACACCTTTATAACGATAAAATAAAGTAATATGCAAATAGAAACTAAAGACGAAATAGTCCAAGCAGTTCTTAAAAAGATGGATCAACGTAGTTTAATTGGTCAGAAGAAGTATGGAGCTACCATGATGGAAGAGATTGAAGGTCAAAAGAAAGACCTTAATAGATTTCTTGTAGATGTTCAAGAAGAACTTATGGATGCGTTACTTTATATAGAGTCTGCTAAAAGATGTCTATCAGATGAGATAGAAGAGGCAATGATAGAGCGAACGGCTCAAAGAAGCGAAGATTAACAATTAAAACTATACTATGAAAAATTTACTATTAATACTATTACCATTAATTTCTTTTGCACAATTGCAAAATATTGATTATTCAGGTATGAATACTATAAATATATCAGATGATTTATATTTATCTCCAAATCAAAATGCTACTATACTGGCTACTGAAAACTATATGAATTATAACTATTCTTATGGTAAAGTTTTAAATTCTTTTCAATCTACTTCAGATGAACAAGCTCTTATTGATTATACTTGGAAGAGTGATTATATGTATAGACCTAAATATGTTTTAGACACTGAGGTTGGCGATGCTTTAGTTAAAGGAAATAACGGAACTTATTATGTGATTAAAATGTATAAACCATGGAAATAAAAATATCTCAAGGAAAGTATAAAGTATATCATATACCTGGTAAAAAAATAGGATGTACTAAGAATATTAAAAAACGTGTTGAAGAAGAGCAAGGTTATAAACCTGGAGAGTATGAAATACTATATGAAACAGATGATATAAAACTTGCTTCTAAAGCTGAAAGAACTTTGCAACAAGATCTTGGCTATAGAGTAGATACTAAACCATATGATAAACTATTTAATAGAAGCATGAAGAAAGATACAAACGTAACAGATCAAACAACCACATTTGCAATACCAGCTCACGAAATTAACAGTGAGTATTTAGCGGAAATGACATGGATGTCACCTTATGGTAAAGTTGTTTTAGATTCTACAGATAAAATTGAATGGGTTATGGATAATATTAAAAAATCTATGTACAATTCAAGTAGATGTTATATATATAACAAAGCTCTTAGTGAGGCAGCACCTTTTGAAAAGTTTAAACAAAAAACCAAAGAAAAGTTATACTCACATCAAGATCAATTTGAATTGATTAGAGAATGGGCTAAAGAAAAGGGTATATATAAAACCGGTGACGTAAGAACTCAATATGTTAAGCTTATGGAGGAAGCTGGCGAATTAGCTCAAGCTATACTAAAGAACGATGAACCTGAGATTATAGATGCTATAGGAGATATGGTTGTTGTTTTAACAAACTTAGCTAAGCTTAGAGGCCATAATATAGAAGACTGTATATATTCAGCTTATAATGTTATAGCTAAGCGTACCGGTAAGATGGTTGGTGGAACATTTGTTAAAGATATAGAGGTTAATGATCCTGAAACACTTAGTGCTTATCCAGAACCTGGACCACCACCTATGTTTACGTCTAACAGAACTTAATGAAAAGAAAGTCAGGAAAAAGAGGACCAGTTGCAGCAAAGAAGGTATCATATGATGGTATCAACTTTGCTTCGGGTTTAGAAAGATATACCTATATGGCTCTTAAAAAGAACAAATTATTTGAAGGATATGAAAATGAGGTTTTCCATTTGGTCGAAAGTTTTAATTTTAACAATGAATCTTTCGAGAAACAAGCAAATGGGAAAGGTGAATATACTAACCGAGGGCAAAAGAAAATCTTGGGAATTAAATATACACCTGATTTTATTGGAAAAGACTACATAATAGAATGTAAAGGAAGAGCTAATGAATCTTTTCCTTTAAGATGGAAATTATTTAAACTATGGCTCACAAACAACAAGATTGGAAAGACGCTTTACAAGCCGCAAAACCAGAAAGAAGTAGACCAGACGATGATACTGATCAAAGAAAGAAGAAAGAAGCGCGGATGATGTACACTCGTAGAATATTACAAAAAGACATTAACACTTATATAAAAGAAAATGGATCAATTAGATACGCAGACATCGACAGAATTGGAAGAAAGCACGGATTTTACACTACGTGATCATCATAAAGAAAGAATTAGTTTTCACATGAGAATGCTTAATTATTATTTAAAAGAACAAAAAAATGACCGGATGGGAACTTAGTTTTGGATTATATCCTGGAGTTTTATTAGGAATAAGAAGCTATCCAGAAGAAACATTTGTAGAGCACGTGTTTTATTTACCTTTTATTGAATTAGTATTAACAGTTTATTATGAATGAAAAAATTAAAAATTACGTATTAAAACAATATCCAACAAGATTTAAAAAAGAAGATCCTATTGTGGTAGAAGAAAGAGAAAATCATTATATTGCATACACTAAAGATAAATCTCCAGTTTTTTTATCTAAAAAATCATTTTTATGAAAGAAAGTAAATTAATTGAAATGTCTAACAAAATTGAGCAATTAGGTGCAATTTTGCAAAAAGTTATTACTGAAATGAATAACTTAAAAGATTTATCTATAGGTTTAACTGAACTTGTAAAGCTTTTACCTGATTACAACAAAGCGTTAGATAAAATGAAAGAGAACTTACAAAAAGATAAAGATAATGAACAAGAAGTTAAATTAGAAGAATAAATGGGATTATTTGATGAAAGAATTGCATACAAACCTTTTGATTACCCGGAGTATTACACAGAAGGTTGGTTAAAACAAGCACAAGCATTTTGGTTACACACAGAAATACCAATGTCTGGCGATGTTAAAGACTGGAACGAAAGCTTAAATGATAAAGAGAAAAGTTTAGTAGGTAACATACTACTAGGCTTTGCACAGACTGAGTGTGCTGTGTCTGATTACTGGACTCAAAAAGTAGTAGGTTGGTTTCCTAAACATGAGATTCAACAAATGGCTATGATGTTTGGTAGTCAAGAAACTATACACGCTGTAGCTTATAGTTATTTAAATGAAACACTTGGTCTTGAAGACTTTGAAGCTTTTTTACAAGATGAAGCTACGATGGCAAGATTTAATAATTTAGTAAGCTATGAAGGAACTGATAAAGTTGGTATTGGAAAATCACTGGCTGTTTTTAGTGCTTTTGCTGAAGGAGTTAGTTTATATTCTGCTTTTGCGGTATTATATTCTTTTCAGTTAAGAAACTTATTAAAAGGTGTTGGCCAACAAATGAAATGGAGTGTGAGAGATGAATCTCTTCACAGCAAAATGGGGTGTCAATTATTTAGACATATGTGTCAAGAAGATAATAAATTATTAGAAGATTGTAAAAAAGATATTATAGATGCAGCAGAATCAATGCTCGAAGCAGAAGAGCGATACATTGACAAAATGTTTGAACAAGGAGATATCGAAAACCTTAAAGCTTACGATCTCAAACAATTTATCAGAAAAAGACTTAACGAAAAAATCGTTGAACTTGGTTACGTCCACCTCGGGAAATACTTTGAGTATGAAGAAGAAGCAGCAAGTAAGCTCGATTGGTTTTACCATCTCACTGGTGGGCACACTCATACTGACTTTTTTGCTGTACGCCCCACTGATTATTCGAAGGCAAATGAAGGAGAAGACTTCGAAGACATCTGGTAATGAAAGAGTGTAATATATGCAAGGTTAAAAAGAAAAACTCTAAATTTAAACACGAAGGTAAAAAAACCTGTATTCGTTGTGAGTTTAGATGGAAAAAAAGCTTTTTAAGGCTATTAGTAAAAGATAGAAGAATAAGTGCTAAAGAAAGATTAGCACAGAGACTAGGATATATGGGTACAGCTTTTATAATGATAGCTCCTTATATTTTGAGTGCAGGTAATATAGGCCCTATAATTTATATAATTGGTGGTTTTATATCACTGCCTCAAGTATGGGTAGCTAAGCAGTGGAATTTAGTTGCTGTTAATGTTAATGTTATGGTAGGTTATACTATATATCTATACAATGCCTAGGGATATTATAAAATGTAGTCAGTGTAATAAAACATTTCCTAACGGATTTGAATACAGAATGCATTGGGATAAACATTTAGATAAATTTTTAAAAAAACAAAAACAATGTGGAATAACGATTGGAAGAAAGGTGTGGATTACCCTACTTGGGGTGATACCGAAGTCTATAAAAAGACTATTATCGGTGGATACCTTCTTTTAGGTGAAACACCTAAGGAAGCATATAAGCGCGTGAGTAACGCCGTTGCTAGAAGACTTTACAAGCCTGAATTGGCTGATAAGTTTTTTGACTACATATGGAAAGGCTGGTTGTGTTTAGCATCACCTGTTCTTTCTAACACTGGAACAGATAGAGGTTTACCTATAAGCTGTTTTGGTATTGATGTAGCAGACAGTATAATGGATATAGGTAATAAAAACCTAGAGATGATGCTATTAGCTAAACACGGCGGCGGCGTTGGTATCGGAATTAATCAGATTCGTCCTGCCGGAGCTAAAATTACAGGTAATGGAACATCAGATGGAGTTGTCCCTTTTTGCAAGATCTATGACTCAACTATACTCGCAACCAATCAAGGATCAGTACGAAGAGGAGCTGCATCCGTTAATCTCAATATCGAACACGCTGATTTTGATGAATGGTTGGAAATCAGAGAGCCTAAAGGCGACGTCAACAGACAATCTCTTAACCTACATCAGTGTGCTGTCATTGGTGATAAGTTTATGCGTAAGCTCGAGAGCGGAGATCAAGAAGCAAGGATCAAATGGTCCAAGTTACTCCAAAAACGTAAAGCTACTGGCGAGCCGTATATCCTCTTTAAGGGGAATACAAACAAAGCTAATCCAGATGCTTACAAGTCGAATAGCTTAAAAGTACATATGACTAATATATGTAGTGAAATTACACTACATACAGATGAATCACACAGTTTTGTTTGTTGTTTATCTTCTCTAAATTTAGGTAAATATGATGAATGGAAAGATACTAATCTAGTGTATGACGCTACATGGTTCTTAGATGGTGTAATGGAAGAGTTTATCCAACGTGCTAAAAACATGAAAGGTTTTGATAACGCTGTTAGATCTGCTACTAAAGGTAGAGCACTTGGCTTAGGAGTTTTAGGCTGGCATTCGCTATTGCAAAAGAAAGGAATAGCATTTGAAGGGTTGTTAGCTCAGTTTAAAACTAGAGAAATATTTTCTAAGATTAAGATAGAGACTGAACGTGCTTCTAGAGCTCTAGCGGATACCTACGGCGAGCCTTTGTGGTGTGTAGGTACTGGAATGCGAAATACGCATTTAAGAGCTATAGCGCCAACCGTATCAAATAGTAAATTAGCAGGTAATTTATCACCAGGCATAGAACCTTGGGCTGCTAATGTATTTACAGATCAATCAGCTAAAGGTACGTTTATTAGAAAAAACGAAGAGCTTAAAAGAGTTCTTAAAAAAATAGGAATTGATGATAAAAAGATTTGGGATCAAATTTTGGAAGATGGTGGATCCATTCAAGGGATTAAACAACTTGACGGATGGAATTACGATCACAATGGAAGACTTACCAAAGAAGATGGTGAGTCTGTAAAGAATGTATTTAAAACATTTAAAGAGATTAATCAACTAGAGTTAGTTGGCCAAGCTGGTATAAGACAAGACTATATAGATCAAGGGGTTAGTCTTAATCTAGCATTTCCGGCAGAGGCTGAACCTAGATGGCTTAATAAGGTACATTTTGAAGCGTGGAAACGTGGTATTAAAACATTGTACTATACAAGAACTGAATCTGTTCTTAGAGGAGACATTGCTGCGAGAGCTATGGATCCAGATTGTATATCCTGTGATGGATAATTAATAATTAAAACTAAAAATTAAAACAATGGCTAGTAAATTTACTTTTGCGGATGCAAAAAAACAAATCAAACAATTAGAACAAGAGTTACAAGAGGCTAAAACAAAAGCTGGAAACGTTATTCTTGACACATCAGACAATGTATTTACAAATGCAGAGTTAAAGAAAATTAGAATATTAGAACTATGGTCGATACTAGGTCCTATAGTTGGTATTATAATTGGACTAATATTAGGTTAGTATTAGAAACAATTAAAGGGGAGCTTACCGTAATGGTTTGCTCCCCTTTTTTTATTTAAGCAATATGTTGCTTTTTAAGTTAACTTTTAATACTTAATAAGAAGTATGTTGCTTTTTTATTTATCTTCTTCTACTTCTAAAAGCTCCAGTTGGTCTATCTATGTTTTTCAAATTTATATCATCTAATATATCATTAGGATTAATAGTTACTTTGCTCAACAGTTCACTCAAAGAATTGCTACTCTGTCTTTGTTTTGCGTTTTGCATAGCTTGGTTACCTGTAGCTTCTGTATTGTAAAAACCTCCAGAATCTCTTGTTCTTATATTATCTCTAACCACTCTATTAGGTGGAGCTTGATCCCTCGACTGAACAGAATCTAAACCTTTTGTTACAATAGTAGGTGGATTAGTTGTTTTTTTAGTTACATTTTCAGTAGTTTCAATTATTTTTTCTTTAGGACTTTGAGGTGGTATTGGACTTAAATCTAAAGGTTTAGCTGATACAACAGGAATGTTAACTTTAGAACCTAATATTTCTTCATACTTGTCAACTTTGTTTCTAGCCTTACCTCTATCTGAATAGTTTTTGCTAGGAGTTCCTTTGTATGGAGCTGTAGCATCATAAGTACCTCCATCACCATCTGAAACAGCTTGTAAAGTACCAGGTCCTTTACTTCCTTTAGGGTTTTTTCTATAGAGTCTTTTATCTAATTTACTCCAATCCATAGTACCACCAGTAACTGCCGCTCTACCAAACTCACCTACAGCTTGGTTTAGGCGATTTCTTCTATTTTGCATAAAGTCTTTAGCTTGCTCAGGTGACATACCTCTACGCACGGCAACTTTTTCTGCCCTTTCATTTTTTCTAAAAGACTTAAGAGCTTGTCTATCAGCAACTCTTTTGCTTAATTTACTTTGATTATCACTTGAATCTTTTGATTTTTTAAATTCAGATCCATCCGCATATTTATCAGTATCTCCGGCTAAACTTAAACCTGATTTAGAAGATTCACTTTTAATACTACCTACACCATATTCTCCAGGTGTCATTTTAGTAACATTTCCTTGTGTATCGGTTACATTTCTTGTTACAGCAAATTTATTTCTTCGCTCACGATCAACTCTTCGTTTTTCGTTTAATTTTTGCTGTGCTATTTTTTCCTTTCTAGTCATTTGTTTAAATTAATGTTATACAGTTCTTTCTACCTTGTTTGCAGCCGCTTCCCAAGGTAGTTTGGGATGACCCTCTATATACTTTTTACCATTATACTCTATTTTACCAGCTTTACGCTCATGCTTATCACCGTTGTAATAAACAAAATCATCATCATAATTTAATTTACCAGACTTCATATCTGCCATGTGTTTTTTCTCATGTGCTATTACTTTCTTTTTTTTATTAGGTGACAAAGAAGGATCTACTTCGATAGTCCCATCATTATTAGCTCTACCTAAAACATTGTTTGGTAAATTTTTATTTAAAACTGTTTTGTTAAATGGTGTCTTGAAATCAGTATCAAAATCTGTATCAAAATCTATATCAAAATCAGTGTTAAAACCTGTTGATTTATTATCTTGTAATCCTAATTCCCATTTAGACCAGCCTAAAGCTAAAAATAATTTTTGCCACGCTTCAGATTCTTCATTTGCTATTGCGGCTAAATTTTGAGTTTTTCTTATAACTCTATCTAAAGGAAGACCACCAAATGAAGCGACATTACCAACAATTTCCAAAGCCTTGTTGTCAGGAGAAAGTTTAAAAGTATCATTTTTAATTTCTTTTTCATTATATTTGTATATATTACCTATTGCAACTATGTCTTTTAATTTAGTATTAAGAGGTGGTGATATAGCCGTAGCTTCTAAAGCTATTTTATATGGATTATCAATTTTACCGTATTTTTCCTGTTGTTCACCGGCCTCAGCTATTACACTGTATATAGCACCAACAACAGCTCCTGGATTACCTAAACTTTTAGCATAAGATGTTAAAGCTCTTTCAACAGATAAAAGTGACTTTTCATCCATTAATTTTTCTTTTTCATCTTCATCATCTTCAAATGCTACTGCAAATAAAGCTGTTTGTAAAGCATTAAAAAGCATTGCTTGACCTACAGAGTAATATAAAACACTTTGTAAATCTTGCCTTACTTTACTACCTCCACCTTCAGCAGCAGATCTTCCTGATACTACATCTTGTAATTTTCTTTTTACAATACGAGCATATTGAAATGGTGTATTGGCAAAAGCATAAATAACTTTACCAACAGAACTTGATTGAATTTCAGATATTTTAGAAGGATCAGATGATTGTTGAGATTCCTCAGCAGCACCTTGCCATTGTCGCATAGCTTCTGCTTTAGCGTCAGCTTCAGATACACCATTAGCCATTAAAGCATTTATGGTATTTCTATAGAAAGCAGCGCCACCTAATGCAATAGCAAAACTATCCGACATTCTAGTAGGTAAAAAGCCAAACTTAAGAATTTTATTTAATCCTTTAGTATCACCTTCTGACATTTCATCAGCTAATACATCAAACTTAGCACCTTCTCTTCTGTTTTTTAAATAATCACTATTCCAAAGAGTATTGAAGTCTTTTTTCCATTCGCCACTAAACATAGCAGCTGTTGCTTGAAATATATTATTATTAGCTTTACCTATAAAGTTTAACGATGATAATAACTGCAACACAGCTGATCTTGTATTTACAAACATTGTAGTTGCTACAGCTCTATTTATCCAGTTTAAAAAAGCATTAGACTGAGCATCAGTACTAACTCTATTTCTACCTGTTTTCATTCTTTGTAGAGAGTTTTGCAAAGCTTGTCTAAACTTTTTACCATACAAGTTTTCAATTTCTTGCATGTTATCTTTGTTGAATATGTTATCTACATTTTCAGAAAATACTTGTAGATGCTTAGCTCTAGTTCCAGAATTAATAGCATCGTAAATAGATTTATTAATAGTAGTATCGTTTCTCCATGTGGCTTTATAATCTATAGGAAAATTTTGTTCAATTTGATCAGCAAGAGCTTTTAACTCAGGATCATTTTCAACAGCCTCTACTAATGCATCAATATAGCTTTGTTTTTCTATATCAACTTCTACTCCGTTTTTAATCCAATTATAAACCTTAATAGCTTGGCCTTTACTATAAGGCGTACCATCTATAGTTTCTCTTAAATCAGATTTAAAACCTTTCATCATTTCAGCAAACTGCTTAGTTTTGACTAATATTTCAGCTTCAGCAGCGGCAACACCTTTAGAATAAGGATCTAGTATTGTTGTTTGAAAAAACTTCTTAGCAGCAACACCAGCTTCTCCACCAGGTAAGAAAGCATAGAGTAATCCTTTAATATCTTCTGCATTTGGTGGTATAAACCATCTTGATGGTTTTCCTAGTCTACCTGTTATAGAATTAATTATTTTTCTAAAGTTTCTATTTAACCCTTCAGCTTGACCTTCAGCTTTTGTTTTTTCTTTTTCAATAGCTTTATTTTGAACTTCTTCTAGTTTTTTATTTAGCTCTTCAGATGTTTTATTTTGATCTTCTTCGGTGTAACTATCAGTTTCTTTTAAAGCTTTTATTTTCTTAAGTCTTGCTGCTTCATTTTTAGCAGCATTTTCCTTAGCTATTAACAAAGCTTTCTCTGATTCAGTTTTACCTATTTGTACTTCACTTGTTGTTTTAGCAACAAAATCAGACCATTCTTCAAAAGTCATAACATCTTTAACGGTTGCATAAGACTTTTTAATAGCATCTATTAGATTTTTACTTTCTTTATAAAATCTTTCTAAAGATTTTAAACCTTGATATTCTGGATTAATAGAAGCTCTATACTCAGGATCTACATTTGATCTAGATTTTTTATACCAAGTTTTACCTTCTGAATCTTTTAGTTTAGAAAAATTAGACAAAGGATCACCTGAAACAACTTCAGAAACAGCAAGATCAATCATTTGATCTAAAGTTAAATCTCCAAAGTTCTTAGTCGTAGGATCAAAACCTAGCATGTTAGCTAGTTCTGTCATATATTTACTTATGATGTCTTTTATTTGAGAAAGAGTATTTTTGTCAGTACCTAAAGCTTTAGCGCCATAGTCTTCTAATATTCTTGCAAAAATTTCATTTTCTAATCCAAAAGTATCTCCGTTGTTATATTTTTCTATTAAACCGGCATAAGCAGGATCATTCTTTATTTTATTAAAAACAGTATCAAACAATCCAGTTTTTTTAACTCTAGAAATTATACTATTCCAAACATCCGGAGCTGAGTTAAAAATAACTTGATTCCAAACGTGACCTGATTCATGTATAGTAGTGTTTAAAGATCCTTTTTCTGTTAAATCTATAAATATTTTACTAGTACCAATTATTTGAAAACCTGCATTGTTTTTTAAAGCATTTTCAGCTTCAAATCCTTCAACACCTTCTTCAGCTAATATTTCT
>Ga0209555_10001784_pt1 | contig 15967 bp, 16 predicted proteins | sample SaaInl85LU_5_DNA_FD_184643 | JGI IMG/M metagenome (GOLD analysis project Ga0209555, IMG submission 184643) | Marine microbial communities from expanding oxygen minimum zones in the Saanich Inlet - ESP_85LU_5_DNA (SPAdes) (version 2) | ecosystem: Environmental > Aquatic > Marine > Intertidal... | reverse complement strand
AACAGTCAGCGTAATAGATGCTGTAACTTCTGCGTGCAGCTGAACGTCAACTTCGAACTGGCCAGTTGTACGGATAACACCGTTTGGCAGACGAACTTCTGACTTCTCAACTTCAGTACCAGCAGCAGTGATCGCATCAGCGATATCTTTGCTACCGATAGAGCCGAACAGTTTACCTTCGTCACCAGCGTTGGCAGCGATAGTAATTGCCAGACCTTCCAGAGCTTCACCGCGAGCTGTAGCAGAAGCCAGCTTGTCAGCAGCCTCTTTTTCCAGTTCAGCGCGACGCTCTTCGAAGCGAGCCATGTTTGCTTCAGTTGCAGAAACTGCTTTGCCCTGAGGGATCAGGTAGTTACGGCCGAAACCAGCCTTAACATTAACCTTATCACCCAGACCACCCAGTTTGCCGATCTTCTCGAGGAGGATAACTTCCATCTCTCAAAACCTCATTTAGGCTGCAGGTATACCTGCAGTAAATACTTATGTTTCACTCAAAGCGCGATCAGATCGCGCTTAAAAGCAGTCTTACAGATCGTGACCGTCTGTGTACGGCAGCAGCGCTACGTAACGAGCGCGCTTGATCGCAGTTGCCAGCTGACGCTGGTACTTAGCTTTAGTACCAGTGATACGGCTAGGAACGATCTTGCCAGTTTCAGTGATGTAACCTTTCAGTACATCCAGGTCTTTGTAATCGATCTCAGTAACGCCTTCTGCAGTGAAACGGCAGAACTTACGACGACGGAAAAAACGTGCCATCTGATCTATCTCCTAATCTTAATTACTCTTCAGAAGCCGCTTCTTCAGACTTTTCAGCCTGAGGTGCTGGCTTCTCGCTGCGATCTTCACGACGTGGCTTGCGCTCTTCACGTGCTTCAGCAGCTTTGATTGGAGATGGCTCAGTGATCGCTTCTTTGGTGCGAAGAATCATGTTACGCAGAACGGCATCGTTGTAGCGGAACAGGTTTTCGATCTCGTCCATCACAGCCTGAGTAGCTTCCACGTTCATCAGAACGTAGTGTGCTTTGTGAACGTTGTTGATTGGGTATGCCAGGTGACGACGGCCCCAGTCTTCCAGACGGTGGATCTTGCCGTTATCGCCTTCAATCAGGGCAGTGTAACGTTCGATCATCGCTGGAACCTGCTCGCTCTGGTTCGGGTGAACCAGGAACAGTACTTCGTAGTGACGCATTGTAGCTCCTTACGGTTTTGCAGCCTCCGAGGTATGTAACTTCCAGCACCTTTTGAACTGGAAACCCCGAAAGCAAGGAGGTTGATATAAAAAGGAGGCGTAATTATAGAGAGATCGTTCAAAAAAACAACAGTTTGTTAGGGCGTCGCATCATCACCTAATCGGCGATAACCCTCCTACAAGACGCTATGTACGAGGCTTATGCGCGAAGCGCATGAGGAGCCCCTGAGAGACGCTCACTCAGCTTCGAGAATTTCAACACTGTGGGTGATCTCTACACCACCGCCCTCCAACATTTTCGAAACCGAGCAGTACTGCTCCGCCGACAGTTTAGCCGCGCGTTCTACTGCCGATGCTTTGAGCTTGCGTCCTGTCACTTTAAAAGTGACATGAATCTTAGTGAAGACCGCAGGTACAGCATCGGCACGTTCGGCTTCAATTACAGCGACGCAATCGGTCACGTCTTGTCGACTCTTCTTCAGCATACTCATCACATCGACACTGGTGCAGCCGCCCAGACCAACTAGGATGTACTCCATAGGACGAGATCCCTGTTGAAGATCACGGTCTATAACCACTTCAAACTTTGAGTCGGTGGTCGCTTTGAAGCGCTCATCACCATCCCATTTAACTTCTACGTGCATCTAAATTTTCCTTAATTAAATCAGAGCTTACCCAAACAGCTCAGCCAGTTTCTGGCCGGGGTCATCAGCGCGCATAAAGGCTTCGCCCACAAGGAACGCATTGACCTCGTTTTGACGCATCAAAGCCACATCATCCTGGGCCAGAATTCCACTCTCGGTAACCACCAAGTAGTCATCTGGAATACGCGCCAGCAGATCTAATGTGGTCTGCAGTGTCACTTCGAAGTTGTGTAGATTTCGGTTATTGATACCCAACAATCGATTGCCCAGTGGCAAGGTGCGTTCCAACTCTTCACCGTCGTGCACCTCAATCAACACATCCATACCCAGCTCTTGCGCCTGTCCATTAAGGTCAGCCATCTGCTGATCTTCCAGGCAGGCTGCTATCAACAGAATACAGTCAGCACCGATCGCACGGGCTTCGAAAACTTGATAGGGATCCACGATAAAATCTTTGCGGATGACCGGCAGCGAGCAAGCTGCACGAGCCTGCTGCAGGTAAGTTTCGTGACCCTGGAAAAAGTCAGCATCGGTCAGAATGGAGAGACAACTCGCACCACCCTGCTCATAGGAAGCCGCGATCTCGGCGGGATGGAACGGGTCGCGCAGCACACCCTTGCTCGGGCTCGCTTTTTTGATCTCAGCGATCACTCCAGCACGCCCCGCTGCGATAGTTGTCTCGAGTGAGCGCACAAAACCACGTGGATCAGTGTCTCCACCTTTTTGCGAATCAATCTGCTGCTTCAACTGTTCAACGCCGACTAAAGAACCACGCTCTGCAATCTCTTCGAACTTACGCTCTACGATGCGCTCGAGTACTGTGGGGATTTTGGCCATCACTGAGCTCCCGCCGCAAAGTTCTGCGAGAAACTCGCCAGCTCTTCCATCTTGCGCTTAGCAGCACCACTGGCAATCACGTTTAGCGCCCTGGCAACCGCACCTTCGAGGGTGTCATCGATATCAGCTGCGTAGAGTGCAGCACCCGCGTTAAGCGCAATCATATCGGCGGCTTTAGGGTTCTCGCCACTAAAGGCTGCACGGATAATCTGCAGCGATTCGCTCGAATCCGCCACCTGCAGACCTTCAAGTGTCTGAGCCTCGAGTCCAGCCGTTTCAGCGGTGATGTCGTACTCAGCAATCATGCCATCTTTGAGCTCAGCCACATGCGTTGTCGCAGCAAGGCTAATCTCATCCAGCCCATCTTCAGCGTGAACTACGAGTGCGTGCTTGGCACCCAATTCCAACAGCGCTTCAGCCATCGGCCAGCAGAGCTCTTTATCAAACACACCCAGCAGGTAGTGCTTGGCACCTGCCGGGTTCGTCAGCGGACCAAGAACATTAAACAGCGTGCGCATGCCCATCTCACGGCGCGGGCCAATCGCGTGCTTCATTGCACTGTGATGCTGCGGGGCAAACATAAAGCCGACACCGACCTCGTCAATGCAGCGTGCCACCTGTTCAGCATTGAGACCGAGGAATATACCGGCCTCTTCCAGCAGATCCGCAGCACCGGACTTAGAGCTAACAGAGCGGTTACCATGTTTAGCTACCGTACCGCCCGCTGCAGCCACAACAAAAGAGGCTGCACTTGAGACGTTGAAGAGGTTAGAGCCATCACCGCCGGTGCCCACGATATCAACCGCGTTATCAGTGGAGAGTTTTACGCCGATTGCCAACTCACGCATTACCTGAGCAGCAGCGGTAATCTCATCTACTGACTCGCCTTTAATTCGCATCGCGGTAAGGAACGCGCCGATCTGCGCATCCGTCGCCTGCCCCGTCATAATTTGCATCATCACGGCATGCATCTCTTCACGGCTCAGATGTTCACCTGCAACGGCGTGCGCCAGTGCCTGTTTGATATCCATGGTTGTTCCTTCGTTCTTATCCTTGGGGAGCGAAATTAACTGCTCCAAAAATCATCTGCGCAGAGTGCCTGAAGCGATCTAGCACTTCAAGCTAACTCAATGTCTGCTTGGCTGCGGTTCCGCCTCGTCGCTCTCTTCGGGTAAGTCTGCCACCAGAGTGAGGTCAAGCTGATCCAAGCGATCAACTAACAGATCCGGCTGCGAGTCAGCGATGTTCTCACCGTGGTTGTAACCATAGGTTACGGCTGCCACCTTACAGTCGGCAGCGCGCCCTGCTTGAACATCATTTTTTGAGTCACCGACGATCCAACAGGCCTGAGGCTCGGCGTCTAGCTGTTCGATAACGTGCAGCAGCGGTGCCGGATCAGGTTTTTTCTGCGGCAGACTGTCGCCACCCACAACGAAATGGAAGTAGCGTGACAGGCGTAGGGATTTGAGTAGCGCTTTGGTAAACAGCATCGGCTTATTGGTGACAACAGCCAGCGGTATCTTTTGCTGGGTCCACTTCTCCAAGGCTGCTTCAACGCCTGGGTAGATCTGCGCAAAACGCCCATTGGATTCAGCGTAGGCTTTTAAGAACGCCAAATAGGCGGCTTCATAAAGCTCACCCTCTTTATGACACTCCTGCGGATCCATTGAGTCAGAAAGCGCCCGCGCCACCAACATAGAGGCACCGTTTCCGACCCAGTCACGCACTTTAGCTTCACCGGCTTTTGGGCGATCGAGCTCGGTCAGCATCTGATCGACGGCAACAGCCAGATCCGGCACCGAGTCAACTAGGGTGCCATCTAGGTCTAGCATAATCAGTTGCGGCAACTGCGCCATCGATTAAACTCCTGCCAATTCTGCGCGCATCTTGTCGATGGTCGCTTTGTAGTCGTCGGTGTTAAAGATCGCGGATCCGGCAACAAAGGTATCTGCGCCTGCAGCAGCTATCTCTGCGATATTATTGATACCCACACCACCATCGACCTCAAGACGAATATCCAGCCCAGAATCATCAATGCGCTTGCGTGCTTCACGCAGTTTATCCAACGTGCCGGGTATAAATTTCTGGCCACCAAAACCGGGGTTAACCGACATCAGCAGAATCATATCGACCTTATCCATCACATGATCAAGATAGTGCATTGGCGTGGCTGGATTGAACACCAGTCCTGACTTACAACCGCCATCGCGCACCAGCTGCAATGAACGATCGATATGCTCGGACGCTTCAGGATGGAAAGTGATGTAGCTGGCACCTGCCTCGATAAAGTCACCGATTATGCGATCGACCGGTTTAACCATCAGGTGTACATCGATCGGAGCGCTAATGCCGTGCTTACGCAGCGCCTTACAAACCATCGGGCCAATGGTGAGATTTGGCACATAGTGGTTATCCATCACATCGAAGTGAACGATATCCGCGCCCGCATCAAGCACCGCATTAACTTCATCACCCAACCGAGCAAAGTCTGCCGAGAGAATCGACGGTGCAATCTTGTAATCAGCCATTTCCAGATCCTTAGCGTTTAATCCGGCGCTATTGTACCCTGCAGTTTTCGAGAAAACAGCCGATAACCCGATTTCAACGGGAGACGCTGGGAAGAACCGGTTACTGCTATTCTACCTACAGAGCCCGCCCGCTCCTGGGACCGCTGGTAATGCCAGACGCACTCAACCCCGCCACCACAAAACGCATCCTTGGCGCAATCACAACCCTAATCATCGAATTCGAGCAACAGAACTCCTAACCACCCGCGCGCGACTCGGCGCAGAAAAATAGAAACCCAAAACATGAGTACGCGAACTAACCCCGTACCTGACGAATCAGATCGTACGCTGCCTGTATCTCCTGCGTCTTCTCCTTAGCAATCTGCATCATCTCTTGCGGCAGACCCTTAGATACCAACTTATCAGGATGATGCTGCGACATCAGCTTGCGCCAGGCGCGTTTCACCTCGCCATCTGAGGCGCTGTCACTGACACCCAGCACCCCATAGGCTTGGCTAATCTGCGCCGCAGTGGGCGCTCCGCCCTGACCACGATGAAAGGCACGCTCAGCTTGCATGCGCGCCAACAGTGCCTCAATCTGATCAGCAGGCAGACCCAATTTGATACAGACATCTGTAATGACTTTGCGCTCTGGGTCACTCATTTCACCGTCTGCGAGTGCTGCCTGCAGCTGGATCTCCAGGAAGATTAGGCGAAGATTTGGCTGGTATTTGAAGAGTGTTGTGAGTGGCTGTAGAACCGGATCTAAATCGAGGCCTGCGTCCTTACCCTCGGTAAAGAACTGAATCGCCTCAAGGCGCTTCTCTTCATTGAGGCGCATTTGCCCCATAATCGCTCGAGCAAAGTCGATCTCATTTTCTGTGACCTGGCCATCCGCCTTGGCGATACGGCCCATGACGGTAAAGGTCGCCTTGAAGAAGATCTGCTGCGGCGCGACGGTCGCGGCTTTACGGAAAATACGCTCCAGGCTAAAACCAAGAATGCCTCCGAAAATAAGCCCGGGAAAGCCACCCGAAAAGAGACCAATTGCGGCACCCAGCAAAATGCCAGTGCGAAACTTATAAAGGTCGGCGCCAAACGATTGCATCAATTACGATCCTTGTGCGAGAGAAAACGTTCCACCTGCTCCAAACGTTCAGGCGTCCCTACATCATTCCAGTATCCGCTGAGAATTTCACCCTGAGCGCGATTATCGGCTATTAATTTTCGCAGCAAAGGGGCTAAAGGCTCCGGTTGGTCCAATGCAAAATGGGCAAAGAGAGAGGGGCGAAGCAGACTGATTCCGGCGAAGGTAAAACGTAAACCGGTATCGGGACTTAAGTGGCCGTCCACGCCCAGATAAAAGTCACCTTCCCGATGCCAGCTTGGATTAGCTACCAGCCAAAGCCTGGCATCAGTAGATTCAGGAAGCGCGAGATTGAAGCTTGAGTACTCGACATCGGTAAACACATCGCCATTGACCAACAGGAAGGGCGCATCGCTTTGGGCGGCAAGCCAGGGCAAAGCTTTGCGCACGCCACCCGCAGTTTCCAGAGGTTCATTCTCAGCAGAGTAAAAAAGCTGTACCCCAAGGGCGCTACCATCGCCAAGCTCTGCTTCAATCTGCTCGCCCAACCAAGCGTGGTTAACGATAATTTCGCTTATACCGGCCCGCTTGAGATTGTTGATCTGATACTCAATCAAACTCCGCCCAGCCACTTTCAAAAGAGGCTTTGGAGTTTTCAGAGTTAACGGCCGCAGCCGAGTACCGAGGCCAGCAGCCAAAATCATTGCGCGCATCAGTCAGCATCTCCGAAATACTGACCAAGCAACGGGTGCGCCCGCAGCAGCGGACGCATCGCACTTAAAGCGATATCTAACTGCGCAAACTCCGGATATTTAGCGGCAGCCATGTGCAGGTAGTTAAACGTGCGAGGGATATCTTTGAGGTAGCCTTGCTTACCATCGCGCAGCCAAAGACGACAGAATATGCCGACAACCTTCAATTGGCGCTGCATACCCATCAAGTAGAAATCCTTCAGAAACTCATTTGCATCAGGCACATCGAATCCAGCGTTTATTAGCTGCTCACGGTAGGCTTCAACCCAAGCCTCAACCTGCTTATGAGGCCAGTCGATATAACTATCACGCAGCAACGAGACGAGGTCGTAGGTAATTGGCCCGAACAGAGCGTCTTGGTAGTCGATAACCCCTAGTGAGCCATCGCTACAGAGCATCAAGTTACGCGAGTGAAAATCGCGGTGAACCGGCACCTGTATCTGCGCTTCGGCACGCTCTATCAATTTGGCGTACACAGGCTCTAAAAGCGGCAACCAGTCCTTTACGTCCAACCCCAGACAGCGACTAAGAAACCACTCATCAAATAGTCCCATCTCGCGCTGCAGCACCTCAGCATCGTAAGGTGGGAGTTCACTATCGTTAACCTGTTGCAGTTGCAGTAGTGTCGCCAGCGCGGCTGAGTATGGAGATGAGAGTTCTGCATTTAGTGTCGGCAGTAATATCTGATCACCGAAATCCTCGAGCAGCATAAACCCGAGTTCTATGTCTGCTAGCAGGATCTTTGGCACCTTGATGCCCGCCGCTCGCCAGCGCTGACCTATGGCCACAAACGGAGCGGAATCCTCTTGATCAGGAGGTGCATCTACCGCTATGAACTGGCCGTCTGCTGTGCGCGCACGAAAATAACGTCTGAAGCTGGCGTCGCCAGAGACCACTTCCAACTCCGCGGGAGCCGCCTCGGTTGATTCTGTTACCGCCCAATGAGTCTGTACCCACTGTGTTAACTGCGCTAAGCGCTGCCCCATTCTGCTCTATCCTCTGGCACTTAGTGGCCGTAATGCTTATCATGCTGGCACAGAATGTTACTCGACTTTGCTAGCCGGCGGAAACGGACGCATGCCTCTAAACAATAAGAGCCACAAAAAGCTTCTTCTCAGTGTAATTATTGCAGGCACCTTGCCGTCGGCTCAGGCAGCTGACGGGTGGAACTGCGTTCAGGCAGCTGACGGGTGGAACTGCACTGCAGCCGCTATTCCGCAGCAGCCATCTCAGCCTGTAGCGCAGGCGCAGCCCAAACCCGCGGTTACACCAAAAGCCGTTGAAACACCAAAGACAGAAGAGGCTCCTACCGCTGTTGCAACCGAGGAGCCTGAGGTTGTTGAAGCACCCACATCGGCTGTTGAGAGCCAGCCCGAAAACAGCGCTGCGCAAGAAAGCCCAGCGAGCGAGCTGCCAGCTGCTGCGCTTGGAGAGCCTCAGCCCGCAGAAGAGCCTGTGCTAGCAGAAGAGCCAAAATCTCAGCAACAGTCACAGCTCGTTGCTCCGCCTAAACGCGAAGTCGCTGCCGTCGCTGAAGCACCAGCAGAGGCACCTAAGCCACCTCTCCCCGCTGGCTCTTACCTTAACCTCGATTGGGTTATTCGCTCTCCATTGGAGACAGCGAACGAGGTCTGTAAAGGTGCGTACGCAGAGCCACAGATTTGGAACGGACTGCTGACGCCAGGCAACAGTAACTCGGCAACAACAATAGATGCTGATAAGTCCTCATCACTGATCGGCGGCATCACAGAACTTGAAGGCGACGTCATCATTCAGCAGTCTGGCCGTCAAATGGAGTCTGGATACGCCGAATTTGATAGTGCCAACCGCCAAGCTCTGCTGCGCTCCAACGTGCGTTACCGCGAACCTGGCTTCTTGCTGCGCTCTGATGCCATTTCGGCAGATCTGGATCGAAGTATCGCCATCGCAAACGAGTCGAGCTATGTACTGCACGAGAACGAACTGCGTGGTGAAGCCTTAGCATTAACCCGCTACGCCGACAAATCGATCGAAACTCAACAGTCGCGCATCACCTATTGTGAGCCGGGCAATGATGATTGGGCCATTCGCGCGCAGGAGATGACCCTGTACCCTGCTGAGGGTTATGGTGAAAGCTGGCACACCCGTTTTGAGGTGGCCGGTGTTCCTGTGTTCTACCTGCCCTACTTCTACTTCCCCTTGGATGATACCCGTCGCTCCGGCCTGCTCTACCCAACATTGAGCAGCAGTGAGACCGATGGCTATGACCTGGCGATTCCGTACTACTTTAATATCGCTCCGAATGTCGATGACACGCTCACCGCACGTCTGATTGAGCATCGTGGCTTGCTGCTCGAGAACGAAGCGCGCTACCTCAACCGTTATTCAATGAATACACTGAATACTGGCTGGATAAGCGATGACGATATCTACGGGGATGAGCGCTGGCTGCTCAACTTCAACCACAGTGGTAATCCTGCCCCCGGCTTCAGCAGTGCAATTGAGTACTCACGTGTCAGTGACAACGACTACTTCGACGATCTGATGCCGGTTGAGATTCGCGTACCGACCAGCGACGATCTAAACCAGCGCGCGAGCCTGAGCTACAGCGCAGCCACTTGGAATGCGTCGGTATTAGTGAATGACTACCAGACCATTGATGGCGGCGCTGAGCCCTACGCGCGTATGCCTCAACTTACGCTCAATGGAGCCGAGAGCTACAGCGATCTGCGCTTGGGCTACATCGGACAGTTCACTGAGTTTAAGCACGACAGCAGCATCGACGGGCAGAGGCTGCACCTGCGTCCAACGTTGAGCTACGACTGGAGCCGAACTTGGGGCTACTTGCGCCCAGAGCTAGGGCTATGGAACTCAAGTTACGACCTGTCCAACAACACCTCACCAAGTGCAACAGCTAACTTTGCATCACTCGACTCGGGTCTAATCTTTGAACGCCAAGGCGAACTGGCAACCCAAACGATTGAACCACGGATGAAGTTGATCAGTGTTGGAGGCGACGACACAGCGACACTGCAGAATTTCGATTCAAGCCGTTTGGGCTTCAGTGCAGGCAACCTGTTCAACACACTTGGCTATTCCGGTAACGACCGTGTTGCTCAAACTGACCAAGCCACTCTAGGACTCACTAGCCGTGTATTCAGCCTCTCAGGCCGTGAAATGGTGACCGCCAGTATCGCGCAAGCACACTACTTCAACGATCATGATGCGCGCCCAGGTGATGCTAGCGGTACCGAGGACTCATCGGACTACGCAGTCAGTGCAAGCTGGAAACCCTCTGATGTACTCAAGCTGAGCCATGACAGCCGCATCGACAAAGATGACGGCACACTGCTGTCGCAGAACTACGGGCTAATGTACAACCCTGATGATGCCAAACTTGTCTACGCTAGCTTCCGTCAAGCGAAGAGCAATGCCGACACAGTTACCAAAGAGCAGATTGACCTCGCGGCGAAATGGCCACTGAGCCCCGCCTGGAGTGTTGTCGGTCGCTACACTGAAGATTTGAAAGAGAGCGAAAACCTCGAGACACTGCTGGGCCTTGAATATGGCAGCTGCTGCTGGAAGATACGCTTAACCGGCCAGCGCGCTGTGAAAGATGGCAGCAGCGACTACGAGCGTGAAAACGCCTTATACCTACAATTTGTACTCAAAGGTCTGGGAACACTCGGCGGCGCTGAAGGCCGCGAATTCCTGAAAGATTTGACCGGTTTTGATGAGGATAAGAATGAGAACTTTTAAGCGTCTGCTAGCCACTGCTCTGCTACTGACTCCGCTCTACGCCCAGGCGCTAGAGCCGATCAACAGTGTTGCCGCGGTCGTTAACGATGGCATCGTGATGGCTTCTGAAGTGGATCGCCGCGTCGCGCAGATAACCCAGCAGCTGCAAGCTCGCCAAGCCAATATGCCACCGGCTGATGTGTTGCGCTCGCAGGTACTGGAACAACTGATACTCGAGAGCTTGCAGCAGCAAGTTGCCAAAAAACAGGGGATCCGCGTTAGCGATCAGGAACTGAACCAGGCGATGCAGCGTGTCGCGCAGCAGAACAATCTGAGCTTGCCGCAGTTTCGTGAAGCGGTAATTGCCCAAGGTGGCTCATACGCTGAAGTACGTGACCAGATCCGTCGTGAGCTGCTGTTACAGCGGGTACAGGAGACCAACGTTAACCGTCGCATAAGCGTGACCGACCTGGAAGTTCAGAACTACCTTAACTCTGAGCTCGCCAAAGGCAATGACAACTCAGAACTTCTACTGAGCAATATTCTCGTTGCGCTGCCCTCACCGGCCTCTCCACAGCAGATTCAGGCCGCTCAGGCGAGAGCACAAGAGCTCGTAGATCAACTGCGACAGGGTGCTAACTTCGCCGATCTTGCGGTTAGCTCATCCGACGCTCCGAATGCGTTGAGCGGTGGTGACCTCGGCTGGCGTAAACTCGCGGAGCTACCCACCAATATTGCGATGGCCGCCAACAAGCTGGAGAACGGCCAATTTACCCAGCCTATCCGAACACCTTCGGGATTCAACATCATCTCGTTACGTGATCGCCGTGGTAACCAGCAAACGCTGGTTGAGCAGTCGCGCACGCGTCACATCCTTGTACGTCCAACCGAGATCCGTACCCAAGAGCAAGCAAAAGCCTTTGCAGACGAGCTCTACACCCGTCTACAAGAGGGTGAACCTTTTGCTGAGCTCGCCCGTCGCTACAGTGATGACCCTGCGAGTGGCTCACTCGGTGGAGAACTCGGCTGGGTGCAGCCGGGGCAGATGGTTCCAGAGTTCGAGCAGCAGATGAACAGCCTCGCGGTCGGTCAGGTCAGTGCTCCGTTTGAGTCACGCTTTGGCTGGCACATCGTTGAAGTTGAGGAGCGTCGCACTGAGGACTTCTCATCTGAAATGCGTGAAAGCGCCGCGCGTACCGAGATCCGCAAGCGCAAAGCAAGTGAAGAGCTACAGAACTGGCTCCGCGAACTGCGCTCTGAAGCTTATGTCGATATAAAGGCGCGTTGATGCAACCTCTGCGCCTAGCCCTCACACCCGGTGAGCCGGCCGGTATTGGTCCCGATCTGTGCGTGCAGATCGCCCAGCAGGGCAGCCCGCACCAACTGGTGCTGGTCTGCGACCCCGACCTGATTGTTGATCGCGCTCGCCTGCTAAACCTGCCCATCAAACTCCTTGAGTTTGATCCGGACCAGCCGGTTCAAGCGTGCAATCCCTCAGAGCTATACTACCTCGGCACGCCGCTGGTCGAAGATGTGATCCCCGGGCAGCTAGACAAAACTAACGCACGCTACGTACTCAACGCGCTGCGTATGGCGACCGATGCGACCCTAGCGGGAATGTTCGATGCACTGGTAACAGCACCCATGCATAAAGGCGTAATCAATGACGCCGGCATCCCCTTCAGTGGTCACACCGAATTCCTCGAAGAGCGCTGCGGTGCTGACAAAGTCGTGATGATGCTGGCAACTGAAGGGTTGCGAGTGGCGCTGGCTACGACACATCTGCCGCTCAAAGATGTCTCAGCGGCGATTACTCCAGAGCTACTTGAATCGGTAATTCAGATTACACTCGACGAGCTGCGCCTCAATTTTGGTCTGCAGCAACCGCGCATTTTAGTTGCCGGATTGAACCCACACGCTGGCGAGGGTGGCCATATGGGTACTGAGGAGATCGATACGATTATTCCCGTGCTCGAGCAGTTCCGGGCACGTGGTGAGCAGCTAATCGGACCGCTACCGGCAGATACCCTCTTTACCGAACACCACCTCAAAGATGCCGACGCTGTGCTGGCGATGTATCATGACCAGGGTCTTCCGGTCCTCAAGTACAAAGGTTTCGGACAGGCCGTCAATATTACGCTGGGTCTACCCATCATCCGTACATCGGTTGATCACGGTACCGCCCTTGATCTAGTTGGCACCGGTGAGGCTGACTCTGGATCCCTGCTTACTGCTATCAACTGCGCAGCAGAGATGGCCGCTCACCGCGCTCAAATAAAGCAGTCTTAATGAGTAAAAAACATCTAGGGCACGTTGCCCGCAAGCGCTTCGGCCAGAACTTCTTACACGATCCAAGCATTATAGGACGCATCATCACAGCGATTCGTCCGCGCCCCGCAGATCATCTCATCGAGATCGGTCCCGGCCTCGGTGCACTGACTGAGGAGCTTCTCGAGGGCGCCGGTGCACTTGAAGCGGTCGAACTCGATCGCGACCTTATCCCAGTGCTGCGTACTAAATTCTTCATGTACGGCGACAAGTTTCAGATTCATGAAGCTGATGCGCTGAAATTCGACTTCAGTTCCCTACAGAACGATGATCGTCCTCTACGAGTCGTGGGTAACCTGCCGTACAACATCTCCACGCCCCTCATCTTTCACCTGCTCAGTTTCAGCGGACTGATTAGCGATATGCACTTTATGCTGCAGAAAGAGGTGGTGGAGCGGCTTGCGGCTCAGGCTGGCGACTCAGCTTACGGTCGGCTCGGTATTATGGCGCAATATTACTGCCGCGTTGAGAAGCTCTTTCTGGTCCCCCCCGGTGCGTTTAATCCGCCGCCCAAGGTAGACTCAGCGATCGTACGTTTGACGCCCTACACCGAGCTACCGTTGAAAGCAGAGGATACTGAACTGCTGCAAGAGGTGGTCCGTATCGCTTTCGGGCAACGTCGTAAGACGCTGCGTAATAACCTCAAACCGCTCATCAGCGGCGAACAGTTAGAAGCAATCGGAATCGATCCGGGCCTGCGTCCTGAAAAATTGGAGTTGGCCGACTTCGTAAAAATTGCCGATACTGTCTACCATCAACGCCAACCGAAGAGTTAAGAGCAAGCGATACCGCATGACTGACATGGACCTAGCCAAGTACGTAGATATCAGTGTGACCACTCACTACATCAGTGAGCAATCGGACCCCGAGACGCACCGCTACGTATTCTCGTACCACATCACCATCACCAACAACGCCTCCGTTGCAGTGCAGCTGATCAGTCGTCGCTGGCTCATCACTGATGGCAACGAACAGACCCAAGAGGTTGTGGGTGAAGGTGTAGTAGGTGAACAGCCCGTTATTGAGCCGGGTGAGAGTTACAGCTACACCAGCGGCACAGTGATGGCGACGGAAGTGGGGAGCATGCAGGGCCACTACTCAATGATTCGGGTTGAAGACGGTGCAACATTCGATGCGCCTATTCAGCCGTTTACCCTAGCTCAGACACACGCACTTCACTGAGTTAGCGTTCTACTCCAGACGCCTCAGCTCACACTCTTATTACCGAGCTGGCTACCCCACTTTAAATAGATATTCCATAGTGAAAACCTCCTGTAATTAAAACAGGAGGTTTGTCTAGGGTGTACTCCCCTTCCTGCTACTAGGCTTAAATAGAACTTCAATAAAGCAGGGGTCGTACGATGCTAGTATCTGAACGCTTCGCCCTCGCGCTTATGCTTTTCGTTATCCCTTGGGTCTCGCAAGCCTCCTATATGGATGAGTTGATTGATCAGGGAGACGCCGCTTTCTATGGCAGGGGCGCAACGCAATCTTACTCAACGGCAGCAGAGCGTTACCAGCTCGCCGCTGATCTTGGCTCGGCAAAGGCCGCACACTACCTAGGATTCATGCACGATAACGGGCTCGGCTTTGAGTACGATCCGCTAAAAGCTGTGGAGTACTACCAGATTGCCGCAGAAGCAGACCATGCCCCGTCCCTCTTCAGCCTGGGCCAGCACGCCGAGATGGGGGTTGGTCTAAAGCGTAACCTGCGCCGCGCTTTCCAACTTTACAGAGCCTCCGCGCACCTCGGATATGGTATGGCGCAGACACGACTTGCCTTCATGTACGCCCAAGGCCTGGGGACCTCGATCAGCTATAGTTGGGCAACCTACTACAGCGCCATGGCAGCGAGTAATGGCGATCAGCTAGCCGAGATTTTGTTGGAGCACTTACTACCGCAGCTTCCCAGTTATACGACTGAACTGGAGTACTCAACGCTCTGGCCCATTCCTGACACTGACGCTCAGCCCGTAGGGCAGCTCTATCTAGGTAGCGAGGTCTATCAATTGGAGCGTGTCAGCCCTGAGTGGATGGTGGTCTACTCACCTGAAGCGCGGCGGGTGGCTTATCTGAATATGATGAGTTTTATACCGATGGAGGTTACGGCTTCTGGGGGGAACGAGTAGGGTTTTACGGCTCAGGGCCAGATTTACGCGTGCACATCCTTGTGCACGCGCCCTTCGGGCCATAGCGCTGCGCGCGATGTTGCAAATGGCTCTCCTGCCATTTGCTGAACTGACTTCGTCAGTACTCTTTGCCCGGTAAACCAACGCAAAAAAGGGAAGTACACTTTCAGTGCACTTCCCTTTTTTACGTTGGTAGCGGGGGCCAGATTTGAACTGACGACCTTCGGGTTATGAGCCCGACGAGCTACCGGGCTGCTCCACCCCGCATCAACGTGGCGCGAATTATACAGGGATTTGCGGGTTTGACAACAGACTATTTGAAGAAATGTGATGACCCGCAACTCTTAGCTCGGATACCGCCCAACGCCTTTACGGTCAACATTCGCTGAACTATACAAATACAGTAGTGAAATGGCAGCACGTGTACAGCAAAGAGAGATGAAATGACTGCAGCGAGCAAACCTTCTAGATGGATCTGCTTGATCCTTACGGTACTTACAACTCTAGCCCTGGTGGGCTGCAGCGACGAACCCGAATATCCGATGCTGGAAGAGAAGTTGGTAATAGCCGCCGATACTGGCGAACCAGCCGCACTCGTTTGGTTAGCGCAGGACAAGGGGTTCTTTGCTGATTTCGGTCTGGACGTTGAGGTGACGCCTCACTCTGCAGGCAAGTTGGCGGTGGACGCGCTGCTAGATAACCGGGCGCAAATCGCAACCAGCTCTGAATTTGTTGTGGTCAAGAGTAGTTTTGATAACCCTCAGTTACGCATTCTTG